>MDTE01153723.1_pt1 | contig 50098 bp, 31 predicted proteins | sample 811231 | NCBI WGS metagenome assembly MDTE01 (sample SAMN05326651, study PRJNA326480) | marine metagenome | isolation source: seawater | place: Indian Ocean: Red Sea | collected 2010 | reverse complement strand
ATCCGCTTCTAGGCCATGGACGGAGCTCCAAAGGATCGGGGTCCCTAGCAGGAAAGTCCACACAAGGGCTTTGCGAATGAATGGCATGGGATGCATCGGATGCATGGGTAGGTTCGGAGGGATGGGTTCACTCAAAACCGGTTCGCAGGTCATTTCATCAGGGTTTGGGTTGATCATAATCGCCAAGGTGGCGGATCCAGATGTTTCGAAATCGCACCGGGTTCCGGTGTTCATACAATTCGATGGTTCCCTTGGGAGGGTGTGGCCTGGAATAATCTCCCACAGCCCGATAAGGGGTGTTCCCGTAGAAATCCTTTCGATGATGCACCACGATGCCGTTGTGGATGACGGTAATGTGCGCGCGTTTGATAAGTTTGCCTTCAGCGTCCCAGCGTGGCCCTTCAAAGACAATGTCGTAGGTTTGCCATTGTCCGGGCGGTTTTGAGGCGTTTTTCAGCGGTGGTTGTTGTCCATACATGGCCGCCACCATGCCGTCGGCATAGGTCTCGTTCTGATAACTGTCCAGAATTTGGATTTCATATCGTCCGAAAATATTCACGCCGTTGTTGCCGCGTCCCTGGCCCTTGCCTTCGACTTTTTCTGGTGTGGCAAATTCCAGGTGGAGTTGGAAGTCACCAAAGGAATCGCGGGTGCGGATGCGCCCCGTGCGTGTGGTTTCCATGTAACCGTTTTCCAGTTTCCAGTCGACCTTGTCATTGCGTCCGGTCCATTGGCTGAAGTCGGTGCCATCAAAGAGAATGACGGCATCGGAGGGTGCTGGGGCCTGATGGCTGAAGTGCTCACCGGGAGTGACCACAGGAGGTTTGGGCCGGTTGGGATCATGCACATGCCACTTACCATTGGGTTGCATGGGGGTATCGGTAAAACCTTCGGCGGCTTGGCACGTTAGAGTGAGGATTCCGCTCAGAAGCGTCTGAGCTGTCAGGCTTTTGAAGGCGTGGAATGTCGGGTGATGCATGGTTCTCGTTTTTTCGAATGGGGCTAAGGGTTGGATTGGGACCGATGGCCGATGAATCCTCTGACCCCGGTTCGGTCTGCACGTTGCTTCCAGTGGGCAGACAAAGAGGTTCAGGGGAACGTGTGAAGCTTGAAAATTAAGTGAGGCCTGAACCCCTTGCAATGGCAAAGAGATGAAACCCTTTCCCGTGATAGGCACGACTGCAAAAAAAAAGGCGGCCCCAAAGAGGACCGCCTTCTGAGAAGATCGTGGGTCTCGAGCCATCAATATCGATAGTGCTCGGGCTTGTAAGGGCCTTCGACCGCCACACCGATGTAGTCGGCCTGCTCCTTGGTGAGCTGGGTCAGTTGGACGCCCAGTTTCGCCAGATGGAGACGCGCCACTTCCTCATCCAAAACCTTGGGAAGGACATACACACCTGGTTTGTTACTGCCACGTTTTTCCCAAAGATCCAGCTGCGCGAGCGTTTGATTGGCAAAGCTGCTGGACATCACAAAAGACGGGTGGCCGGTGGCGCAACCCAGATTGACCAGTCGACCTTCGGCCAGCATGAAGATGGATCGCCCGTCTTCCAGGAAATACTGATCGACCTGAGGCTTCACGGTGACGCGTTGGACCCCTTCGGCGCTGTTGAGCCGGTCGACCTGGATTTCGTTATCAAAGTGGCCAATGTTGCAGATGATGGCCTGGTCCTTCATGGCGAGCATGTGCTCCAGCGTGATCACATCCTTGTTGCCTGTGGTTGTCACGTAGATGTCGGCCTCGCCCAGGGTGGATTCTACGGTGGTGACTTCGAAACCTTCCAGAACGGCTTGAAGGGCATTGATCGGATCAATCTCAGTGACAATCACCCGGGCACCAAATCCGCGCATGGACTGAGCGCAGCCTTTGCCCACATCACCATAGCCCACCACCACGACGACTTTTCCTGCCACCATCACATCGGTGGCTCGTTTGATGCCATCGGCCAGCGATTCGCGGCAGCCATAGAGATTGTCGAATTTGGACTTGGTGACCGAATCGTTCACATTGATGGCAGGGATCAGGAGGCTGCCTTCCTGCTGCATCTTGTAAAGGCGGTGCACGCCGGTGGTGGTCTCCTCGGAAACACCCTTGAGTTCCTTGACCATTTCATGCCAGCGGTAGGGGTTTTCTTTATGCACCTCCTTGAGGAGATCTTTGATGACCTGTTCTTCGTGATTGCCAGAAGGGGTGTTTACCCAATCGCTACCTTCCTCCAACTCATAACCCTTGTGGATGAGCAGGGTGGCGTCGCCTCCATCATCGACAATGAGCTGTGGCCCGGTGCCGTCGGCATGACTCAGCGCCTTGTAAGTGCACCACCAGTATTCTTCCAGGGTTTCCCCTTTCCAGGCAAAGACCGGGTGGCCTGCCTCCGCAATGGCGGCAGCGGCGTGGTCCTGAGTGGAAAAAATATTGCAACTTGCCCAACGCACGGTGGCTCCCAGATCTGCCAAGGTCTCAATGAGAACCGCTGTCTGGATCGTCATGTGCAGCGAGCCTGTGATACGAACGCCCGCCAGGGGTTTGTCGGCCGCATGCTTCTCTCGGATGGCCATGAGGCCGGGCATTTCCTTTTCTGCGATGCTGATTTCCTTGCGACCCCAATCGGCCAATGCGAGATCGGCTACCTTGTAGTCCTGGGTGGTGGGTATGGTTTCTGTAGATGTTTGACTCATGATGGTATCGATTTAAAAGCGTGGTGAGAGGATCAGGCTCGCAGGGCCTTCTTTAGTGCGGCTGCCTTGTTGGTTTTCTCCCAGGTGATGGCCTTGGGGTCATCGACCTTGCCAAAGTGGCCGTAATTGGTGGTTGAACCGTAAATGGGCCTCAATAAATTCAGCTGCTTGACGATGTCGGCTGGCTTGAAGCTGAAAACACTCTGCACCGCCTGGGCGATGGCCTCGTCGCTCGCGATTCCCGTTCCGAAGGTGTCGACCGCAACCGATACCGGATCCGGGTAACCTATGGCGTAGGCGAACTGCACCTCGCATCGACTGGCCAAGCCGGCGGCCACCACGTTCTTGGCGACGTAACGGCCCATGTAGGCGGCACTTCGATCGACCTTACTGGGGTCCTTGCCTGAGAAGGCCCCTCCGCCATGGCGTCCCATGCCGCCATAGGTGTCGACAATGATTTTCCTTCCGGTGAGGCCGGCATCCCCTTGAGGCCCACCCACGACAAACCTCCCCGTTGGGTTGACCAGATACTGGGTCTTGCGGGTCAGGAGGCGTTTGGGAAGCACCTTGTGAACAATCTTCTTGGTGATGAAGTCGTGGATTTGCTTGTGGGAGACATCATCGGTGTGCTGAGTGCTGACGACAACGCTTGTGATTTCCACCGGCTTGCCATTTGCATAACGCACCGAACATTGCGACTTGGCATCAGGCCTCAGCCATTTGGCTTTACCGCTTTTGCGAACGCGCGTCAGCTCCCTGCCGATGCGGTGGGCAAACATGATGGGGGCGGGCATCAACTCAGGGGTTTCATCACAGGCAAAACCAAACATCAGACCCTGGTCGCCCGCACCTTGTTCGGCCGTGGCCTTACCTTTGGCCGCCTTGGCATCCACACCTTGAGCGATGTCACCGCTTTGTGAGGTGAGGTAATTGTTGATGAATACCTTGTCTGCGTGGAATACGTCGTCGTCGTTGATGTAGCCGATGCCTCGAATGGCTTCTCGAACCACTTGGTTGTAGTCAAAGTTGGCCTTGGTGGTGATTTCACCACCGATCACGACCACATTGCTTTTGACAAAGGTTTCGCAAGCCACTCGGCTCGATTTGTCTTGTGCGAGGCAAGCATCCAGAATGGCGTCGGAAATGGTATCGCAAACCTTGTCAGGATGGCCTTCACCGACGGATTCCGAAGAGAAAATGTAATTTTTGCTCATAAAGGGGTGTGTATGGATTCGAGTTGCCAATTAACATATTGACGTATCTTGATTAGATGATATTACCAATTTTGTTTCCGTCAATGGATTATTGCTCTCCCAGTCAGAGGAGAGCATGGTTGTCGCCCATCAGCCCATGAAAACCGACCTGCTTGCTTCCTTGAGACTCATTGCCGATCCTACCCGGTTGAGACTCATTGCCTTACTCGAGAAGGATGAACTTTCCGTCAACGAGATTCAGGAAGTCACCCACATGGGGCAATCGAGAATCAGTACGCATCTCGCACAGCTTCAAAAAGAGGGCTTCGTTCAATCCCGAAGGGATGGCAAACGGGTCTACTATGGGCTTTGTGAAGGCTCCCAGGCTCCGGATACCCAGGTCCTGCAGCTGGCGCTCAAAGCGGGACATGCTCTGGAGCATTTTCAAGCAGATAGCATCAACCTGGGGCGCATCCTCGATCGACGTCAAAATCAAGCGAAGCTGTTCTTTAATCAGGTCGCCGGACGCTTTGATCGTCGCTACGGTCCGGGTCGCAGTTGGCAGGCTTTTGGCCAGATGCTGCTGCGCATGATGCCGGCTCTGGATATTGCCGATTTGGGTTCTGGTGAGGGGCTTCTGGCCGAGCTGCTGGCTCTGAATGCGAAGTCAGTGATCGCCGTCGACAACAGTCCGAGCATGGTCGAGTATGGAAAGCGGAAGGCTCAGGAAAACGGATTGCCCCACCTGTATTTCCGATGTGGCAATCTGGAGGATCCTCCCTTGGACGACGCGTCCGTGGATGTGGCTATTCTCAGCCAGGCCCTGCATCATGCCGACGATCCCTCGCGCGCCATCGCTTCGGCCTATCGTATCCTCAGACCGGGGGGCAGGCTACTGATTCTGGATCTCTTGAAGCATGATTTCTCGGACGCACGCACCCTGTATGGCGATCTCTGGCTCGGCTTCGATGAAAGTGAGCTGGTCCAGTGGTTGGAGGGAACCGGCTTTGAATCCATTGATATCGAAACGGTTGCCAAGGAAGAGGACCCACCTTTTTTTCAGACCATCTTGGCGGCGGCCCTTCGGCCTGCCTCAGCCTGACCCCTAGGCAAGGCATGCCCATGCGTGGTTCAATGGTTTGCCATGCGATCCACCCATGAGCGGAAGGTTTATCTCTTGGGTGGAATTGGCATTTTTATTGCTAAGATTGATTCATGCAAGATCTCCAAAGATACCGTCTTTCTGGGCTAACAACCTTACTGCTGTGGCTGGGCCTTTCCATGGGGAGCCTGCAGGGTCAGATCCTGATTTCGGAATGGATGGCCAGTAATGGAGACAGCTCGGTGGACGAAGATGGAGAGAGTTCGGATTGGGTGGAGATCTGGAATCGAGGGAATCAATCCATCTCACTTGAGGGCTTTTCGCTTTCGGTGAATCTCGAAGATCCCAGACAATGGGTCTTTCCCGCCATCACCCTGTCATCGGGGCAGCGAATGTTTGTTTGGGCTTCGGGCAAGGATCGCGTGGATCCTACACTTCCCTTGCATACCAATTTTAGATTAGACGCTGATGGTGGATCCCTCTGGCTTTGGTATTCCGACGGCCAAACCTTGGTCAGTGCTTATGAGGATTATCCCAAACAGCGCAGAGACGTTTCCTATGGTCTGGATGAAAGCGGTCAAAACCGGTTTTTCCTGCAAGCCACACCCGGTCAAGCCAACGCTAGCGGCGTCCTGGGATTTGTGGCCGATACGCAATTCAGCATCGATCGGGGTTTCTACACGGAGCCGTTTTCCCTGATCATCTCCAGTCAAACCGAGGGCGCCTCCATTCGTTACACGACCGATGGTACGATGCCGACCTCTCAGCGGGGCAATGTATATACCCGTCCCATTATCATCGATCAGACAACGACCCTGCGAGCCATTGCCTACCGAGACGGATTTGAACCTTCCAACGTCGATACACAGACCTACCTATTCCTCCAGGATGTCATTCGGCAGGCCTCTGATGGCCGGGCCCCGACCGGTTGGCCCACCCGCTGGGGATCCAATACGGTGGATTATGGCATGGATCCCGCCGTGGTCGATGATCCAGCTTATCGTGACACCATCATCGATGACATGCAGACCCTTCCGAGCTATTCGATTGTCATGAACCTCGATGATTTCTTCGGAAGCTCGGGGATTTACTCCAACCCCGGGCAGGATGGGAGGAACTGGGAGAGACCCTGCTCGGTGGAATTGATTCATCCTGGGGGTGAAAAGGGGTTTCAAATCAACGCCGGCATTCGCGTGCGCGGCGGTTTCAGCCGCAGCACCAGCAATCCCAAGCATGCACTCCGTTTGTTTTTCAGGAATGAATATGGTGCGGGAAAATTAAATTACCCCGTTTTTGGACCCGACGCTACCCAGTCCTTTGACGGTTTCGATTTGCGGACTTTCCAAAACTACTCCTGGAGCTTTCAAGGAGATTCCCGAGGGATCTTCCTCAGGGACGTCTTCAGTCGCGACGTCCAGTTGGCCATGGGGCATCACGCGGAACGAGGCGATTATGTGCACCTTTACATCAACGGCATGTACTGGGGGCTCTACAATACGGTCGAACGACCCGAGGCTTCCTATGCGGCTTCCTACTATGGCGGCCAGAAAGAGGACTACGACGTCATCAAGGTCGAGGCCGGCCCTTACACCATCAATGCAACCGATGGGAATACCCGCGCCTGGCGAGAGCTTTTCAACGCCTCACGTACTGGTTTTGAAAGCATGGAATCGTATCAAAAGGTCCTGGGGAATAACCCGGATGGTACGCCCAATCCCGATTACCCGGTGCTGGTGGATCCTGTCAATCTGATCGATTACATGCTGGTCATCCTCTACGGGGGCAATCTGGATGCTCCGATCTCGAATTTTCTGGGTAATAATCGTCCAAACAACTTTTACTCGGTGAGAAGCCGTTTGGGAGAAATGGGCTTTCAACATTTTGTCCACGATGCGGAACACACCCTGCTCAACGTGAATGAAAACCGACTTGGGCCCTACAATGCGGGCAGGTCCTTTACCTATTTCAACCCTCAGTATCTCTGGCAGCGCTTGCAGGCCAATGAGGAGTTTACCCTCCTGATAGGAGACCGTATCCATCGGCATCTTTTCAACGATGGTGCCCTGACGACTGAAAAGGCCACCGAGTTATTTCTGAGACGCAAAGATCAGATTGATCGCGCCGTGGTCGCTGAATCTGCACGATGGGGAGATTCCAAGCGCGCCCGGCCTTTTACTCGTGACAGAGAGTGGGTTTCTTCCATTAACACCGTGCTCAACAGTTTTATCGCGCGCCGTTCCAGGATTCTTCGCAATCAACTCAAGTCGCGGAATCTTTACCCTGATACCGAGGCTCCCGTTTTCAATCAATTTGGGGGAGTGGTCCCTGACGGTTTCGAACTTCGGATGGACGGTGGCAACGCTACCGAAATCGTGTACACCCTCGATGGGAGTGATCCTCGCCTGTTGGGAGGCATGCGGTCTCCTTCTGCCAGGAGTTACCAGCAGGGTGTCCGGCTTACGGAGCATGCTCGGGTCAAAGCTCGAGGCCTTCGCTCAGGGCAATGGAGCGCATTGGCCGAAGCGGCCTTTGTCATCGATCGTGGTTTCACCGATTTGATGATCAGTGAAATCATGTATCACCCTTCTGGAGAAGATGGGGTGGATGGAGATGTTTTTGAGTTCATTGAACTTAAGAATGTCTCCAATCAAGTAATGGCAATGGGTGGCATTCATTTTATTCAAGGGATTGATTATACGTTCGATGATGGAGTGGAACTGGCCCCGGGTGCCTTTGCGGTTTTGGTGCAGGATGCCGAGGCTTTTGCCTCGCGCTACCCCGGAGTCCCTGTAACGGGTGTTTATGGAGGGCGATTGAACAATGGTGGTGAGGATGTGGTGCTGGTGCATGCTTCGGGAGCCCCCTTGACCCAGGTCCGCTATCGAGATGAAGAGCCATGGCCCATTCTGGCGGATGGAGAAGGTTTCTCATTGGTGCCGCTTCAAACCCTCTCCATGGAGTCCCAGGACGAGGTGGTGCGCTGGCGGGCCTCCAGCCTTCGGGGAGGGACCCCGGGACGGGATGATTTCATGCAGGAAATCCCTCCGGTGGTGATCACGGAATTGCTCGCCCACACCGATTTGCCCTTGATGGACGCCATCGAGTTGTTCAACCCGTTGGACCAGCCGGTGGATGTGAGTGGTTGGTATGTAACCGATGATCGATCCAAACCTGGGAAATATCGATTGCCCTCCGGGAGTGTTATTCCCGGGAAATCTTATTGGGTCCTGAGTGAATCAGAGTTCCATCCAATGCCAGGTTCCGAAGGGAGTTTTACCTTCAGTTCGCTGGGAGAATCCGCCTACCTTTTTTCGGCGGATGCCTCCGGACAATTGACCGGCTACAGTCAGGGTTTTGACTTTGGGCCGACGGCCAACGGCGTGTCGTTGGGAAGACACATCAATAGCCAGGGAGAGGTGGATTACGTGGCTCAACAGACCTTGACTCTGGGGGCTGAAAATACGGGCCCCCGGGTGGGACCCGTGGTGATCAATGAAATCCACAGTCGACCTCAAGCCGGAGATCCTGCCTATATCGAGCTCAAAAATATTTCAGGACGCGAGATTTCTTTGTTTGATCCGGCAAACCCCGCCAATACCTGGCGGGTGGAGGGTATCGGCTTTTCGATGCCGGCGGGTCTTCGATTGGCAGCGGGAGAATTGCTGATAGTGGCCTCGGTGGATGAATCGCAATTTCGTCAATCCTTTGCCGTCCCGGATTCCGTCAGGGTGTTGGGTCCCTATGAGGGTCAGCTACAATTCGGAGGGGAGAAGATCCAGCTCTTACGCCCGGACGATCCGGAAGAAACGACCTCTGGTCCGATGGTGCCCATGATTCTGGTTGATGCGGTCCGCTATGACGACCAGGCTCCCTGGCCAGACCTTCAGGCTGTGCCGGGTGCCTCTTTGGAGAAAATTCGATCGGCCTCCTATGGCAATGATCCCATTCATTGGCGATCGAGCTTCGGGCAACCTTCCCCAGGTGTTGACAATGATGGCAATCGCTCTCCCGTGATCGAGGCCGGCCTATCGCAGTCTCTGAGTGCGGAGCAGTTTCCCAGGATGATTCTGCTGGAAGGAGACGTTTGGGACGATGGCCTGCCTGAGACTTCCCTGGAACCGAGCTTGCGTTGGGTCCAGTTAGAAGGGCCGGGGCAACTTTATTTTGCATCACCCGATGCCCTGAAGACCGAGGTGTGGATTCCAGGGGCCGGAGACTGGAAAGTGGCGCTCACCGCATCAGATGGCGAGCTCGAGGCAACCGATTCGCTCGAAATCCATGTAGAGCGACCCTTCGGCACGGGGGCAGTCATTGAAGCGGGGGCGACCTGGCGCTATTTGGATCGGGGCAATGCTCCCGCATCCAATTGGAAGGACGTCGGTTTTGATGACAGCCAATGGGCCCAGGGGAAGGCTTCCTTTGGGTATGGGGACGGTGATGAAACCACTGTCCTGGATTATGGAGGCAACGCTTCCAATAAACGTCGAACCTATTATTTCAGACACGCCTTCAGTCTTGCCGATCCCCAGTCGGTCAAGTCCTTGCAATTGGCGGTCGTTCGAGATGATGGGGTGGTGGTGTATGTCAATGGAAAGGAGGTCTTCCGCGATAATCTCCCTGACGGAACCATCACCTTCAATACATTTGCTCTGACTGCTGTAGGGGGCGCTGATGAAACGACCTTTTTTGATGCCAGTCTGGAGGGGGTGGTACTGAGTCGCGAAAATGTGATCGCCGTTGAGTTGCATCAGGCCAATGCCACCAGCAGTGATACCAGTTTTGACCTGAAACTGGATGGGGAAATCGCACCCGGCAATCAGGCTCCTGAGATATCGATCGCTCAGAACGTTCAAGGTGCAGTAGGGGAATGGGTCCTTTTGGATGGTTCCTGGAGTGACGACGGCCTTCCTGTCACTCCGGGTCTCGTGGGCTTTGCCTGGGACGAGGTCCAGGGTCCGGGCGAAGTCCTGTTTGAAAACCCTCAACTCTTTCCGACGCGCGTGCGCTTTGATCAGCCCGGCGACTATGAGCTTTCGCTGCTGGTTTCCGATGGTGCCTCCACCTTGAGATTTCCTGTTCTGGCTTCTGTTCAGGATGGAGGGATGGTTGACGTACCCGCCGTCTTGACGATCGAGATGATGCCGACTCCACATCTAGTTCTGCATCTTGCCGAAGGTCGGGAGGCCGTTATTTCATTGTCTACCGATCTCCAGCAGTGGGCGCCTTTGTGGAATGCCCGGACTGAGGAAGTCGCTGAAACCTTTCGTTGGGATCTGTCCGAATATCTCGAATGGCCGGCGACTTTCTACAAAATGGAATCTTCGGTGATTCCCTGACGCTGACTTGCGGCAGGGACGGGGCCCCCTTCAGGACATGGGGGGCAGAAAAAGGTTCCTTTTTTTTCTGTCCAAAGGATGTCGCCTTGGATACAAGGTATTCATTCCCAGTGAATAACCCACTCCTTACAGGGGTGTCCTGTACCCAAATTTAAAAAGGAACCTTCTATGAACTTGTTCAAATACCGAATTCCCAACTTATCCCGTTCTCGGCGTATCAAGGGCTTTACCTTGATCGAACTCCTTGTGGTCATCGCCATTATTGCCATCCTTGCCGGCATGCTGCTTCCTGCACTTGGAAAGGCCAAGGCGAAGGCCAAGGGTATTGCCTGTCTGAATAATCTCAAACAAACGGGTTTGGCCATGTTGCTTTATGCGGATGAGAACAATGATTTTATTCCGCGTGGGAATGGATACCCGTGGTTTCTCTGCTATATGCCCTACATGCCGGAGGGAGGCACGGAATCGGATTACAGTCGCATTCGCATCTACAAATGCGGTGCCTATCCCAATCGCGATCCCAAGAAACGCCAGGTGATTACCTATGTCATCAATGCCTGGAAGTTTGCGAGCATCACCGATCGAGTCGGGAGTGAGCAAATCGGCCCTTCCAAAATAACCGCCTTTCAGGAGCCCAGCAATTCCGTGCACATCGGAGACAACGAGGATGGTTCATGGCGTCCCATCGTGACGGGCTTTCGCGACGCGGTCGACAATCTCAACGATGTCTGGGCTCCCACGCAAACGCCTTATGACGAGCGCAATGGTCGGCTCAACAAGGAACGCCGTGTTGCCAAAAATCGCCATGGTCAGGGTTCCCAATGGGTGTTTCTCGATGGGCATGCGGATCTGCTCCGGTCCGAGGAAGTGGTGGTCAACTTGTTTCGGGATCAAAAAGATCCCAATGCGATCACTCGCATCACACCCAACGAGCGCTGAATCAGTGACTGCCCTCTAGTCGAAAGTCCAGCCCTTCCGGGTTGGCCTTTTTTAGAGACTTCCCAGGCTGGCGGTTAGTTGGCTGATTTTGAGTTGCTCATCCAACGAACGGTGTTTTCCAAGACTTTGAGAGGAAGCTCCTGAGTGAAGATGGGATGGGTTTCATGCCCGGGACGAAAGTAAAAAATCTTTCCCTTCTCCAGATGCCACAGGCATCCGCTGCGAAACCATTCTTCCTCAGAAAAGGTTTCCTTGAAAATCACTCGATCCGGTTCGGGAACATGGAATGGTTCAGCATACATTTCGGTGGCTGGTAGGGTCCACTGTTTGGGTAGACCCGCCGCAATGGGATGGCCCGCTGCCACCGTCAACATCTGGCTGGGTTTCCCATCGTTGCGCCAGGCTGGAAAACAACAGTTCGGGAGATCCACCCGTACGGTGGTGACCACTCCATGCCGTTGGTAGGCAAGGTAAGCCGGTGTGACCAGCGATGCCCAGGAAGGTGAGATCCTTCCAGGGGGCGCCACCCATTCAAAAGCTACCTTCGGAGTGCTGGGAGAGGGACTGAATTTTTTTGCCGCATCCATTCGGGTTCGTTCATTCATCGCCTCCATGAATGGAGTAGCCCAATGGGCTGAATGAAGGGCGATGAAGCCAAGGCGACCGGCCTTGATGCGCTCGATGATGGGGCGGCAGTCCTCGGGAGTGATTTCTGCCTGGCGAACATGTCCCCACCAAATGAGCACATCCGCAGCATCCAATCGCCCCTCCGAGATGCCCTTGTCGGGCGCATCCAGTGAGGTCGCCAGGGCGCTGATGCCGGGCAGGGAGTTCAGATGACTGGCCAGAGTATTGCCGAGAAAATGGGGGTAGGCCTGCTTTTGAGCCGGTTGGCGCTCATCCCAGACCAATACCCGTACATCGTCTCCGAGAAGAGTCCAGGTGCCAAGGAGCAGGAAAAGGAGCTTTTTCATGGCGTGAGCCTAGCTGAACCCCCAACAAGGTTCAATCTCAAGCAAGGAGTTCGGGGATCAAGCTGCCGCCAAACTGGCTGAGTTGCTTGTAACGCCCACCATGGAAATACGTCAGTCGATGATCCTGCAGTCCCATCAGATGAAGCAAGGTGACGTGAAAGTCGCGGATGGGATGGATGCACTCGGTAGCTTCAGCTCCGATTTCGTCCGTGGCGCCGACAATGGATCCTTTCCTGAAGCCACCACCGGCCAACATCATGGTCATGGCGTCAATGTTGTGACCGCGTCCCAGTGAGGTCACGCCGCCCCGGCGATTGTTGTCTGGGGTGCGTCCGAATTCTCCGGTCCATACCACAAGGGTCTCGTCCAGCATGCCACGCTGTTTGAGATCTCGAATGAGTGCCGCCATGGGTTGGTCGACACTGGCAATGCGAGACTGATGACCTTGTTCCAGGTAGTCGTGACTGTCCCAGCCTCCACTGAATATCTGGATGAAGCGGACACCGTTTTCAACCAACCTTCGGGCCATGAGACATTGACGGCCAAAAGTGGCGGTGTGCGGCTTGTCCAGACCATACATCGCCTTGGTGGCCGATGTCTCTCCATCGAGAGTCATGACTTCAGGAACTTCCATCTGCATGCGGAACGCCAGTTCATAGTCTTGCATCCTGCTTTCCAGAAGCTTGTGATCGGGATGCTCCCTGGCGTGCTGTTGATTGAGCCATTGCAGGGTGTCCAGATTACTTCGGACGTGCTCGGGGGTCTTGTGGGCGGGTGGCTGCAGATTGAGGATGGGTGAACCGGTGGGTCTGAGCAGGGTGCCTCGATAGGTGGCCGGTAGAAACCCCTGGCTCCAATTGCCCGCTCCACCCTGTGGGGCAGCCAGCTCGGTCATGACCACGTAACCGGGCAGATTCTGGTTGATGGAACCCAGACCATAGGTCACCCAGGAACCCAGGGCCGGATCGGCGCCGAGCCGGCTTCCCGTGTTCATGTGGAACAGGGCCTCGGGATGGTTGAGCGATTCGGCCTGACACCCACGGTAATTACACCATTCATCGGCGACATCTGGATGGGCGAGGTGCACCCAGGGAGCGCTCATGTCCAAACCCGATTGCCCCACTTTTCGCGATGCAAACGGGCTTCCAACAAAAAACCGGTAGCCATTGGCCAAACCCGCCGTGCGGTGAGACTGAGTGGTGTGTCGAGCTTGTAACTCTGGTTTGGGATCAAAGGTGTCCATGTGTCCCGGTCCGCCCTCCATGAATAAGAGAATGCAGGCCTTGGCCTTGCCCGGCAGCATGGGCTCCTTGGGAAGCATGGATGAGGGGAAGGCGTTGGAGGCATCTGCAGTCCATTGATGGGTCAGTGCCATGGACCCCAGAGAGGCTCCCAGGCCATAAAGGAAATCCCTTCTCGAAGCGGGCACGTTCTTTGGGTTGAGGATGCCAGGTGTGTTCATGTCCACTCAGTAAACAAAAAGGAATTCGTTGCTGTTGAGCAGGAGGAGGCAAAGATCCGCCAGTGCTCGGGTTGCGGGGGGCATGTCCCCTGATTGTAAATCGTATTCGAAGTCCTGGTAAGCAGGTAGAGGCTCTTGGTATGTAAACGCCAGTCCTGAAAACTCCTCTACCAGCGAACGGCTCAGATAAGTGGGATAGGGGTTGGCCGTCGGGGTCTTGGATGCGTGATAGGCGACCATGTCATTCAGGAAATCCGAACACCGCTTCCATTCATCTTTTCGTGGTTTTCGACCCAGAATACCCAGGAAAGTGCGAACGACTGGATCCTCTTCTGAGGCTGATGAATGAGTGAATCGGTGAGCGCATGCCAGTGCTCGCTGCTGCATGGTATCACTGTTCCAGAGGCTCAGGGCTTGAGGGGCGCCGCTGCTCTGCAAACGCATTTCACAGGACTCTTGGGTGTCGGGTTGATGAAGGACTTCAAGGAGTGGATCGGGTAAACCTCTGACGCGATACCGGTAGAGGCTTCGTCGGTGCCTTTCACTTTTTTGGGGAGAAGCCTGATAAGCGGGAGCGAGTGAAAATTGAATCATTCGTGGAGAAAAGGCCACCTCTCGATTGATTTCCGGTCGGATGGGGAGGCCTCCTATGGCGAGGTTGAGTTCGCCGCTGATCATCAGGATGTTATCTCGAATTTCCTCGGCGGTCATTTTCCTCGGTGTGAAATAGCTTAAAGAATGATTGTCCGGATCGATGGCCTCGACCGATCGACGGTCAGGATGGTGGGTGCTCATCTGGTAGGCTTCGGAGGTCATGATCCAGCGATGCAATTGTTTGATGCTCCATCCTTCTTGCACCCATTTGTTTGCCAGCCAATCCAGCAGTGCCGGGTGGGTGGGTTTCGATCCGCTGGCTCCCAAGTTGTTGGGATTGCCAGCGAGAGGTTTGCCAAAATGATGTTGCCAGATGCGGTTGACCAGCGCCCTAGCCACCAGTGGATTGTTCGGGTCTGCCATCCATCGAGCCAGTGCCAGACGTCTCCCTCCGACGGCTGCATCGATGAGATGGGGTTGGTCTCCTGCACCATGAACGATTGGCAATCCGAGAGCGCTGAGCACGCCTGGTTGGACGACCTCTCCTTCCGAATTCAGATCGCCTCCCAATAAAATGTGATGGGGTTTAAGAGGTGCTTGCCCGATGGAAACAGGTAAACGCAGCTTTCTGGCGGCGTTCCCTGCCAACCGCACATCGGGTGCCGTGAAGACCGATTGGACCATGGGTTCGTAGCGTTCCAAGCGACGTGTCCAGATCCATTCATCCTGCTCCCGAACCTTGAGTTGTCCTTGTTCGGTGTGATTCAGACCCACCCCTCTGGGGGGTTTGGACGCGTCAGGTAGGTTGCGACGCTTTTCAAGGCTCAGGTAAGACCTTCCTTTGGAGGTATACCAGTCACGTGCTGCGGATTCCCGCTTCTCGATCAAACGTCCCTTCTCTTTTTGGGCATAGGCCAGCATGGCTTCAACATGAGCCTTGTCCGCCTCAAAGCCCTGCTTGTTTTCCGCATCGATGAAGGGAGCTGGCCTTTCTGCAAGGTGTGTGGTCGCAAAAGCTGCATACAAGCGGTAGTAATCCCGTGTCGGGATGGGGTCGAATTTGTGATCGTGACATTTGACGCACCGCAAGGTCATCCCGAGAAAGACCTGCCCTGTGGCGTTGACGACATCGTCCAGATAGATCTGGCGTGCCTGGGCTTTCTGCACCATGGCATTGTCCCATGGCCCCATGCGGAGGAAATTACTGGCAATCAACCATTGAGTCTCCTGGGGAGAATAATTCCCCGCAAGTTTCGCAGCATGGAGCTTGGAGGGGTCCTCTCCCAGGCGACTCGCCAAGGACTGGTCGGCCAGTTCGTCTCCTGCCAGTTGTTCGATCAGGAACTGGTCATAAGGTTTGTCCTCATTGAATGCCCTGACAACGTAATCGCGATAGCGCCAGGCGTTGGAGCGTTCGTAGTCATTGGACATGCCGCCGGTATCGGCATATCGAACCACATCCAACCAGTGTTGAGCCCAGCGCTCTCCATAATGAGGGCTTGCCAGAAGGTGTTCGATCAGCCTTTCGATGACCTGCCCTGGGCTGGCTGCCAGTTCCCAGCGCTGCATCCAATGCCCCAGCTCTTCGGGTTGCGGGAGAAGGCCTGTCAGATCGAGAAACATGCGACGAATCAGCTCGCGCGGCTTGGCGGGTGGAGCAGGGGCCAGGCCATTTGCCTCGCGCTTTTGCTGCAGAAAGGCATCGATCGGATGATGACCCTTGTTCCCGACCTCAGTGGGAACCCTCAAAGCCTCGTAGGGTAAAAAAGCCCAAATGGATGACTTTTGATAGGTGCGGCGATCCCAACTGGGACTCAGCCCGCCACTGGTGGACACGCGCAGGGTTTCTTCCTCCAATGCTTCCGGGTGAGATTCGATCCATTCAACCCGGCGCTGCGCGTCTGCCCAAGGGGCCCCAGCATCGATCCATCGCTTGAAGGCAAGGGTTTGAGCTTGGGTCAGCCGGTCATTTTCCTTCGGGGGCATTTGAAGCTCTGGTTGGCTCCAGAGGACGGCTTGGTAAAGCAAACTATGATCTGCGGAACCCGGTACGATGGAGGGTTGCCGGGTATCACCGCCTGCCAGCATGGACGCACGGCTTCGCATGTCCAGACCACCCTGGATGTCATCGGGATCGTCTCCGTGACAAGGAAGACATTTCTGTTCCAGCAGAGGGTAGACCTCTCGAGCAAAAAGCAGCTCAGATCCCAGGAGTTTTGCCGTCGGTAGGTCGACCCCCAGGCATAAGATGACAAGCCAAGTGCTTTGGAGGTTCCTCATGACAAAAAGGGAATGCCACCACCCACTGACCGCAAACCAAGTGAGGCGTTTGGGAATGGCTAAATTCTTGTTCTTGGCGCTTGAGGCGATCATGCTGGTGTCTCAAATGCAGGGCCAAAGGAAACATGTTTCAATTAGGGGTTCCGGTCAACTCCCCACCACCCGTAGGACGACCAGGGAGTCGATGGGAAAAGAGGACATTCGTCCCTTTCGAGGGGTGTGTCGTCCAGGTGGGTGCCTCATGCATGGGCGGCCTTTGCCCTGCTCTTGACATGCGCATGACCCAGTCGATCGACATGGATGACCAATCTTCCCGCACCTCCATTGAGGTCCGTTCACCTGCGTGGATGGAACGTCATCAGACCAATGCCGTGCGCTTGATCCATGGGAGTGCAGATGGGTTTCCCGGGTTTTATCTGGATCGCCTTGGGGATTGCCTGCTGGCGACATCTGAAAAGGATCCGACCAAAAGCCGGGAAAGAGTGGTAATTGACTGGATGGCACGGCTAGATGCCTGCGGCGCCTTCTACAAGGTCTGGAACCGGGATGTCAGACACACCCGGCTTGAGCAGGCTTCACCCAAACCGTGGTTGGGCTCTTCCCATCCGCAGGTGGTTCCCATCCAGGAACAGGGCGTTCATTACGAGGCTCGATTTGAGGAAGGGTATTCGGTCGGGCTGTTTCTGGATCAGCGGGACAATCGAGCTCACATGAAGGGATTGGCCGTGCCGGGCTTGCCGAGATGGCTTGCCTCTCAGTCGGCATCGGGGGAGTGTCTCAATACCTTTGCCTATACCTGTGGGTTTTCCGTGTGCGCCGGGCTGGCAGGATGGAGAGCCGTCAGTCTGGATCTTTCTAAAAAATATCTGGACTGGGGGCGGAGGAACTTTGAGCTCAATGATTTGATGCCTTCGGAACATGATTTTATTTTTGGAGATGTCTTTGATTGGTTGCGTCGATTTCGAAATCGAGGCAGGCGTTTTGGAGTGATTCTGCTCGATCCGCCTACTTTTTCCAAAACGGGTAAATCCAATCGCTCCTTCAGTGCTCGAAGGGATTATCCCGTACTTTTGAACAGTGCCCTTGATTGCCTGGAGCCCGGAGGACGTATGCTGGCATGCAATAATACGCAGGGCTGGTCGCCACGAGAGTTTTTAACCATGGTTCGAGCCACGCTTCACGAACGAAGTGCGGAGGCCTATCGCTGGGTCTCATTGGGGCAGCCGCCTGATTTTCCAGTGAATGCCGCGAGTCCCCAATACCTCAAATCGGTCTGGGTTCATCGGCAAACATGAAACTTCTGCCTCGCTCGTATTTATGAGCTTGTATGGGCAGGTGGAGGTTCCAGCCCGGAGATATCCGCAATCACCGCCATGACGGCCGGGATGAAGGTCAGAACCAGCACGGCCGACACCAGGGTTCCGACCCCTAGGGCGATCGCCATGGGAACGAGAAAAAGGGCTTGAATGCTTGTCTCAAAGATCATGGGCCCCAGTCCCAGGAAGGTGGTTAGGGCCGTCAAAAGGATCGGGCGAAAGCGTCTTTGGGCGGCAAGCTGGATGGCCTTGATGGGAGAAGTGCCTTCCGCGATGAATTGCAAGCGGGTGAGCTCCAGCACAAAGGCCCCGTTGACCACCATGCCACAGAGCGCAATCATGCCGAAAATGCTGAAGACGCTCAGGTCAAATCCCATGATGACGTGGCCGACGACGGCGCCGGCAAGGCTCCAAGGAAGCATGAGCAATACGATCAGGGCCTGGACATAGCTTCGCAGAATGGATGCCATGATGCCATAAATGGCAAATAAGGCGGCAAGCAAACCCCATGACAGATTCTTGATGGCTTCGCGCTGTTCGCGTTGTTCCCCTTCAAAGGAATAGCGCAGTTGAGGGTAGCGAGCGAGTAGGGTGGGTAGCTCTGTGGTTTCAAAAGAACCGAGCACCTTGTTCCCGGTGGTGACCCCGGGCACCACGTTGGCTGTCACATTGATGACTCTGGCTCCATCCACGCGGGTGATACGAGCCGGGGCCTGGGTCAGCCGAATCTTGGCGGCCTGTTTGAGAGGGATCTCCCCTCCGCCGGGCACCCGCACCAGAAGGTTCTCCATGCTGCTGATGGTTTGCCTCTCCTGCTCAGGTAACTTGACCATGACTCTGAGTTCTTCACGATCCTGGGGCTGTCTGAGTGCTTCGGCCCCATAGAAGGCGTGGCGAATCTGCTGTCCGAGTTCTCGTGCTGTGATGCCCATGCTTCGACCTTCGGCTGTCAAGTCGAAGTCATACTCCGGCATCTCCCTGCCAAACCCTTTGCGCACATCCTCCACCCCGGGGTATTTGGCAATGGCATCTGCCACATCCGTTGCCGCCTTGCGAAGCACTTCCACCGCGGGGTGGGAAATGCGAATGTCAATCTCCGCCGATCCACCCGGGCCAATGAGATAATCAAAGAAGACCGATTCGACATCTGGAAGATCCGGGAAGGCCTCCCTCCATTGCTTGGCAAAGGCGGCTGCAGTGATCTTGCGCTCACTTTGTGGTACCAATCGGACCGATACTTCGGCACCATTGGAACTCCGCTCGGCGATGGAGGAGGTAATCCCGATGAGGATGTTATCTTCACCTGTTGCCTCAATGGCTCGCTTGGCGGCCTCTTCGATTTCAAAAGCAACTTCTCGTGTTCGGTGGGTGGGTGTGCCTGCTGGCATTTCAATTTCCGCCTGGACAAAGGGCGTTTCGATGGAAGGTCGGAACATGAAATTGATCCGGCCGCTGAAGGTGTATCCGAGCACCATCAGGAACAAGGCCGTACTGAGCGCACAGGTCAAGGTTCGGTAGCGAAGGACGCCTTCAATCACGGGCTGGTAGGCTTGGTCGATCCAATGATCGATGCGGAGTCTCAACCGGGTCTGCCATTGGCGAAAACGCGTGAACCAGCCTTGGCTTGAGTCTTTCCCCTGGTGGGCCAGATGAGCCGGAAGAATGAGCAGGCACTCGATCAGGGAGACCGTAAAGACGGCAATGACCACCGCCGGCAGTACGTAAAAGAATTGACCTGTTTCCCCAGGGACGAAAAGCAGGGGAAGGAAGGCGATGATGTTGGTTGCCACGGCAAAAATGACGGGAGTCGTCATTCTTCTAACGCCTTGGATAGCAGCTTCCATCCGACCCATACCCTTTGACATGTTGTGGAAGATTTCCTCTCCCACCACCACGGCGTCATCCACGACAATTCCCAGGGTGACAATAAAACCAAAAAGGGAAATCATGTTGATGCTGGCATCCATGGCGGGCAGCAGGAAAAGGGATCCGAGGACTGAGACAGGGATACCCGCAGCCGTCCAGAAAGCCACTCGCAGTTCCAGAAAAAGGCCGAGGGCCAGGATGACCAGCATCAATCCCAGGGCACCGTTTCCAAGGAGCATGTTGATGCGCTCCTCATAGTCGTCAGATCGATCAAAGGTGATGGTGATGCCGACACTTTCGGGAAGCATCTGAATTTCCTTGTCGATGAACCCCCTAACAGCTCTGGCAATGGTCAGTGGCGATTGGGATTCGGAGCTGTAGACAGCCATCCAAACTGAAGGCTTGCCATTGAAGTAGGATTCGCGCTGGGACTCTTCGAAGTCGTCCTTCACTTTTGCCACGTCGCGAAGCAGCACTTTGGTGCCATCGGGTTTGCTGATGATCGGGATGTTCTCATACTGCTTGGCAACCTCCTTTCTTTCTCGCGTCTTAAGCAGGTAATCGCCTCCTTCGGTCTTGATGGAACCTGCCGGGACGTCGAGAGCAGCATTGTCGACGGCGGTTGCGATATCTGAGAGACGGATGCCCAGGGAGCGCAATTGTGCCTGAGGAATTTCAATGTGGATTTCTGGTTTGCGAATGCCGCGTAGCTCCACCAGGGAAATGTCCGGTAGCGAGAGGAGTTTTTCCTCCATCTCACGGGCGAACTGAATCAAGCCCTTGGTGCTCAGGTCACCGTAAATGGAGAGATACATCACCCCCCGGCGTCTGCCGTTGTCCAGAGCGATGGTGGGGGGTTCTGCCTCGTCAGGGAAGAGGTTGATGCGCTGCACGGCTGCGGTGATTTCCTGCAGGCCACGATTGCGATCCGATCCGGGAACCAGTTCAGCGGAAATTCTGGCACTGCCTTCGCTGGCGGTCGCGGTAATTTCGCGAATGATTTCCATCGATCGTAGCTCCGATTCGATGGGGAGGATGATGGATTGTTCGACATCTTCCGGAGAGGCCCCTCGATACTCCATGGTGATTTCAACGACATCGAGTGTGAAGGTGGGGTAGATTTCTTGACGGATGTTCTGCGAGACAAGAAGCCCCGTGGCGACGACTGCCAGCATCAGGAGGTTCGCGGCGACATGGTTGCGGGCAAACCAGGAGATGATGGTTTGCAGCCCGCCCGAGGGCAGGGCGCCTTGATCCGTCGGGGTCATGGCATGTGAACGGTTTGAGGGTTCAGAGCCGTGCCTGGAATGCCTGACTTCAAGGGGCTGATGATCAGTCGATCTCCTTCTTCAAGGACCGGGGCGACGTAGATCGTGTCCTCAAGGGTCCATCGGATCTTTGCCGGTCGGATCTGCAAAGTGTCTTCCTTGTCCGCAACCCACAAGCTCTGGTCGGCTCGAAGGGCCGATTCCTGAATGGCTAGGCATTGCTCCAATTCGCCAGCTGCTATTTCAACCTTGACGTAGCTTCCGAGTAAAAGGGGAGCTTCGACTTCGCGCTCAGGCGGCTGGATGCTTACGATGAGTCGCGCCATGCGACCTTCGCGCTCTAGGTCACTTCGTAAGGCAGTCACATGGCCTTTTGCGGCCAGTCTTTTGGTATCCCCCATTTCGGTGTAGACATGAGCCGTAGCTCCGGGTTGATGGTCTGTTGGGAGCTGGATGTGTTGGATTTGATCCACGGGGAGGGACACTTGTACCCAATACTCATCCGAACCCACCAGCGTGGCGGCCGAAAACCCGGGGTCCAGCCGTTGTCCAACCTCGACATTTTCTTCCAGCACCCATGCATTGAAAGGGGCTTTCAAGACATGGCGTTGGAGCATCTCCTGGCTCCGAGCTACCAGGGCTTTTTGCCTGGTATGCGCCGCTTCCTGCAGTCGCATGGCCGAGAGCAGGGAGGCGAGTTCGGTGTCAGGAATCAGGGCATCGGATGCAAGCCGCAAGGCCTCCGCATGCTGTCGGGTGGCTTCTTCAAGGTTGATGCTTGCCTGAACCAGGGCGGCTGAGGCCTCTTCCACGGCGATCGCAGCCAACGTGGTATCGACGGTGAAGAGTACCTCTCCTTGCATGATCATGCCCCCTGGGCGTAGCTTCGGATGCTGTGAGAGGATCAACCCTGAAACCTCGGGCTCAATGGAGACGCGACGGGCAGGGATGACCGTTCCGTGGGCTGCCACAAAAATCGGGTAGCGCTTTGGTGTTAGCTCCTGGACCTTGACCATTTTGGCTGCCTTCACCTCTTCTTCAGTGGTGACTCGAGGTCCTGTCTGAACCAGCAGCCAGGACAAGACAGTGCCCCCGATGACAATGAGCCCTATCAGCAGGGGCGAAGTCCTTTCGGGGGGGGCGTCAGGTTTCATGACTGCCAGGACTCGGCCAAGGTGACGGCTTTGATCATGGCTTTGGACTTGTTGACCGTTTCCATGAATTCATCCTCTGGAACCGAATCACTGACCCATCCGCCGCCGGCCTGGACATGGGCCATGCCATCCTTGATCAAGGCTGTGCGAATGGTAATGCAGCAATCCAGATTACCATTGAAGGAGAAATAGCCGACGCATCCGCCGTAGGGACCGCGAGCGGTTTGTTCCAGCTCGCTGATGATCTGCATGGCACGAATTTTGGGGGCGCCGCTCAGGGTGCCTGCGGGGAAGGTGGCCCGGATCAAGTCATAGGGGGTGTGCTCCGTTGAAAGGCGGCCCTCCACCTGGGAAACGATGTGCATGACATGACTGTAACGTTCGATGATCATGAGGTCCTTGACTTCAACGCTTTGGTAATCGCAGACCCTGCCAATGTCATTTCGTGCAAGGTCGACCAACATCACGTGCTCGGCCCTCTCCTTGGGGTCGGCCAGCAGGTCTTTTTCATGCGTCATGTCCTGAGCTTTGTCCTTTCCGCGTGGGCGGGTGCCGGCGATGGGGCGAATTTCGACCTGTCGATCCTCGCAGCGGACATGGATTTCTGGAGAAGCTCCCACGAGGGAGAATCCATTGAGTTCCAGCAGGAACATGTAGGGTGATGTGTTGATGGATCGAGCGGCACGATAAACATCCAGCGGCGATGCTTCAATGGGTGCGCTGAAACGCTGGGAACCCACCACCTGAATGATGTCTCCGGCCTGAATGTAGGCTTTGGAGCGTTGAACATGTTTCAGGAAGGTGTCCTTTGGCATGTTGGATTCAAAAGCTGCCGAATCACTGAGGTTGTGAAAATCGGCTGGGTGGTGCTGGCAAGGTTGTGCTAGCGACTTCAGCAGGCCCTCGATGGCCTCACAGGCCTTGTCATACTCTTGGCCGGCGTCAGCCGGGTCTTCCACCAAGGCATTGACAATGAGGGTGATCGTCTGAGAGACCCGGTCAAAGGCCAGGAGCTGGTCAGCGATCATGAAATACATCACGGGAGTCTGGAGATCGTTCTGAGGCGGGCGCGGAACGACGGGTTCAACGTCATGAATGAATTCGTAGCCGATGAAACCAACGGCGCCGCCACTGAAGCGCAAGTCGGAGGGCAGGCTTCCGTTGACGGGTTTGAATCGTCTCATCACCTTTTCCACAAGTTCGAGCCCATCCCTCATGGTTTCGCCGGACGGGGTGTGCAGGGCGCCTTTGACGCTGTAACGCTCGGTGGTGATACCGTCTTCGATGAGTTCCACTACATCTTCGGTTTGACGAATGATGGCCCGTGGATGGCAACCAACGAATGAATAGCGACCGAGGTGCTCACCTCCTTCAACGGATTCAAAAAGGAAGGATTCCCCCTTTCCGCGGAGCTTTTGATAGGCCGAAACGGGGGTTTCAAAATCAGCAAGAATCGTTTTGCTGACCGCAATCATGTTTCCCTCCCGGGCCAAGTCGATGAATCGATCTCTATCTGGAACCATCATGAACAGATCCGAGTTAATCCTCAATGGGATGGAACTTCCAGCAGGAAAATAACCTGCACTCCCTTGGCGCTGAACTCCATTTTGGTTGGTGAATGTCTGAAATGAGTGCCAGAATGGCTTCCATGGGTGATCCCGTCGTTCTTATTTATGATGAGCAATGTGCCGCCTATGCTGCCTCCGGACACCCAGAGCGTCCCCAGCGCGTCCTGAGCAGTGCTGCTCGATTGCGCGAACAGACAAAAATTTCCTTTGAATGGCATGCCCCCCGACTGGCTCCAAGGGAAGCCATTCTTCGGGCCCATCGGCTTGCTCACCACGATGCGGTTGCGACTCAAAAACACGCTTTTGATGAGGATACCCCAAGCCACGAGGGTATCTATCATCATGCTCTTCGAGCGGCTGGGGGTGCCATGGATGCCATGACGCATGCCACTGGCGGAAAGAAGGCCTTCAGTCTGCTCAGGCCTCCGGGGCATCATGCCACACCGGAAAGGGCCATGGGTTTTTGTTATTTCAACTCGATGGGGATCGCCGTTTTGGAAGCTGTTCACCAGAAAGGTCTTCGGGTGGCCGTCTTTGATTTTGATGTGCATCATGGCAATGGAACCGAGGAAATGCTTCTTGGATGCCCGGAAACCCTCTTCGTTTCAGTCCACCAATCACCTTGTTATCCAGGAACGGGGCTGGTGCATCATCCTCCCAATGCCCGGAACTATCCCATCAGGCCCCACACGAAAGCAAAAGATCACCGAAAGGCTCTGCTAAGGGCTCTGGAAGATGTGCACGCATTTCAACCCGATTTGGTGGGGGTCTCCGCTGGCTTCGATGCCTATCGTCTGGATCCTCTTGCTCAGGCATCCCTCGAGGTCGAGGACTATCTTTGGATCGGAGAGCAGGTGGCCTTGTTGCCTTGTCCGGCCTTTGCCATTCTGGAGGGTGGCTACAGTGAGGATCTTGGGCAGCTGGTGGAGGCGTTCCTGCTTGGTTGGTCCATATCGACAGGTGAACACATGGACCCACAGGGATCGAACCTTCAGCCCACGATGAAGACAAGATAGCCTTGCCATAGAACCTTTCTTGGTTTTTGCTCTGCTCATACCATGAGCGATCACGATTCACTATCACCATTGGGCTTTGTTCAAAAAAAGCTGCCATGGGTTATGTTCTGTGTGGCTTTTTTGGTCGGATGGGCGACCATGTCCCAGTCCGTGACTCTGGACAGTTTGGTCGAGGTGGGCAAGGTGGCTGGGTGGGATTGGTCGCCCAAGGTGAACGCCCCCGTTCAATTTTTGATGACCTTGCCCATTCAGTGGTGGGTCCCTGCAAATTTACAGCCTTCCACGCTGAACTTGCTGACCGTTTTCCTTTCCGCTTTGGTGGTCTATCAATTGGCTCGGTCGGTGTCGCTCCTCCCTCACGATCGGACCCGCGATCAACGAGTGCGGGAGCCAAGTGATTACTCCCTGCTGACCCTTCCTTCGGCTTGGCTACCACCTGTGTTTGCAGCCCTCACTTGCTTGCTTCAACTGACCTTCTGGGAGCACGCCACTGCCTTGACGGGTGAAATGATTGATCTGCTTATGTTTTCCTTTGCCGTTCGAGCCCTCCTCGAATACCGCATTGGAAGATCCGAAAAATGGCTGAATGCTTTTGCATTGGTTTATGGCGTTTCGATCACAAACAACTGGGCGATGATTGGTTACTTCCCGTTGTTTGCCGTCGCGCTGATTTGGGTCCGCGGCCTTGGTCAACTTTCATTGGGTTTTCTCGGACGCATGCTTCTTTTAGGGGCGTCGGGTTTGATCTTGTATTTGTTGATTCCGTTCTGGATCGTTTCTTCCTACCCCCAGGCCTCGGGGATCATGGACTACCTTGTGCTGCAACTGGGTAATCAAAAAAACATGCTGACCGGTATTCCCAAATCACTGGTCGTTGTCTTAAGCCTTACTTCGCTTTTGCCCGTGATTGCGATGAGCATTCGTTGGCCTTCCACGTTGGGCGACACCAGCGCTGCCGGGGCCATGTTGCAAAATTTGATGTTCAAGATCGTTCATCTTGTTTTTCTGGGAATCTGCCTGTGGGTGATGTTTGATCCGCCTTTCAGCCCAAGGGAACGTGGTCTTGGGTTGTCCTTTCTTTCATTCTATTATCTGAGTGCCTTGGCAATCGGCTATTATGCAGGTTATGTCATGCTGGTTTTCGGACCTTTGCCTGAGCGTTCCGCTTCCAGGCGTAAACATCGTCAAGGCGGCGGTGCTTTCCTCAATCCCGTCTTCAGAGGCCTGATATGGGTAGCCGCAGTGGGAGTGCCGGTGGCTTTGTTCCGTCAAAACCATCCGTCCATCAAATTACGCAATGGCCCAATGCTGGAGACTTTTGCTTCCAAGCAAGTGGAGGATCTGCCGACAGGCAAGTCCATCCTTTTCGTGGATGACAGTATCAGGGGGTTGCTGACGATGATGGGGCTGAGTATGAGTTCAACTCACAACACAAAGGAGATAAGTCTTGTGGATACTTCGGTGTTGTCCAATCCCTTTTATCAAGACTGGATTCGCTCCCGACTGACGGAAGTTTGGGCTCAGGATCTTCCTGAAGACAAGATACCTGCCACCATTGACCTTGGCTCTATCTTGAACGTGCTTGCAGGACTTATTCAAAGCTTTCCGGTATTCTACGCTCAATCGAGCTTTGGGGTTTATTTCGAATACCTGTATCCGGAGAGTCACGGCATGGTATCCCAGCTCAGGGCCTACCAATCCGATGATCCGCAGCCTTTGCCCCCTGAACCGAAAGAGGCGGCTGTCCAAAAGATCATGGATTTCTGGGAGGCATTCGATGAGGCGATTCCTTACCTGTCCACCGGCGTTGAAAAAGAGGAGAGAACTTCCAAACTCCTGGGTGGAATGGTGGCAGTGGAACTCAATAATCAAGCGGCGAGGCTGCAGCGCCTAGGCTATGCCGAGCCGTCCGGCCGTTTGTTGAAGCAGGCACAGCGCTATGCTCCAGATTTGGCATCGACCAAGGTTAACCTCGAAATTCAGTCCCTCATTGCCAAAGGGGAATCCTTGGAGGAGGTCATCACCGACAAGGAGTGGACGGAATGGATTGCGACCTATCGTAGCGTGGATCTGATGCTCAAGGCCATTGGCGAAGTCAATGCACCTCGATTTCATTACAATCTGGGCGCTCAGTTGTTTTCCGGCGGAAATTTCAGACAGGCACTGGATCGGTTTGATGCTGCCCATGGTTTGAATTCACAAAATGCCAAATACGCTCTTGCCAAGGCCAGTGCCTTGCTCAATTTGGGATTCCCGGACAATACCTTGTCGTTTCTCCAGGAGATGAAGGCGTCTGGCCTGAGTCTTGAACCGACTCAGGAAGCGGAAATGGTGCGCTTGGAGGGGCTCTCACTCTTCGGTCAAGGCAATCGTTTTCTTGCCACTGGAGACGAGGATGCTGCCACCCAATCGCACCAACTGGCAGAATCTGTTTTATTGCAAGGACGGAAGGCTTTCCCTAAATCAGAAACCATTCTGGATACTCTGGCGCAGGTGTATTTCTTCACTGAGCGCTACCAGGAAACCGCTGAACTTTGTGACCAATGGTTATTGATCAATAGTCGCTCTTTGAATGCTTTCCAGACCAAGGCAGTAGCACTGATGCGCCAGGATCGATTCGAGGACGCCATGCCTTCACTCAATCAAGCCCTTGAACTCAGCCCGGACAACCGAATTTTTCTTCTGAACCGTGCCATTTGTTATCTTCGACAGCAGTCCTATGATAAGGCTCGAGCTGATTACCAACTTTTGGAATCGCTCAGCTCGGAGCCCAATCATGCTGTGTTTTACGGCCTTGCTGAGATTGCTCGAAACCAGGGTGACAGCGAGACAGCCATTCGATATTACGAGGCCTACCTGAAGAGCGCTCCACCCCAGACCGATGAATTTCAGGAGGTTTCCGCTGCATTGGAAAAACTCAAGTCGCCCTGAAACCGGGAAGCCAGCGCCCATGCGCATTACCCATCTGATCACCCGGCTGATTGTCGGGGGAGCCCAGGAAAACACGATTCAAACGGTTCTGGGTCTTCGGGCCAAATCTCAGTGGGAGCAGGTTGAGCTGGTTTCTGGTCCGACCGATCCCACGTTGCCTGAGGGCTCTTTGGAACCTCTTTTTGATGAGGTTCCCAATGCCTTGAGTATCGAGCCGAACCTTGTTAGGGAGGTCTCACCTTTCAAAGATGCCCTGGCTTTTGAGGCCCTCTACCGCCGCTTCAAACGAGATCGACCCGACGTGGTCCATACACACAGCGGTAAGGCGGGAATTCTCGGGAGGCTGGCAGCTCGTCGGGCAGGGGTGCCTTGTATTATCCACACCATTCACGGTCCCTCGTTTGGAGAATTTCAGGGCAGCTTGTCCAATCTCTGTTTCACGGCCGCCGAAAAAATCGCCGGAGCCTGCACCGATCATTTTATCGGCGTGGCTCAGGCCATGTGCAGTCAATACCTGGCCGCCGGCATAGGAACCCCGGAACGCTATTCCACCATTCCTAGCGGCTTTGATTTGAAGCCTTTTCTCCACAGCCATCTTTCCAAGGAGTTACGTCACAAGTTGGGGTTGGAGGAGGGCGATTTTGTGATTGGTAAGGTGGCACGACTTTTTGATTTGAAAGGTCACAAGGAGTTGTTCGAGGTCCTCCCGGAGCTAGTTGAAAAAATCCCCCAAGCCAAATTGCTTTTGGTGGGCGGTGGACCGCTTCGGGATGCGTTCGAACATCAGTTGCATACCATGGGGCTGCGGCATCGGGTGGTCTTTACAGGGCTGGTGAGTCCTGAGGAAGTCGCTCCACTCGTGGGGGCCATGGATGTCCTGGTCCATTTGTCCTTTCGTGAAGGCCTCCCAAGAGCCCTTCCGCAAGCGATGGCTGCCGGGAAGCCGGTTATTGCGTATCCGCTGGATGGAGCTCCCGAGGTATGCCTACCTGGTCAGACGGGATATCTGGTGCCACCGGGAGATCCCTCAGCATTGCTCAAGGCATTGGTGGAGCTGGCTGCCAACCCTGAGACCCAAAAGACCCTTGGCCAACAAGGACGCCAATGGGTTCAAGAGCGCTTTTCGACCGAATCCATGGTCGAGTCGATCCACCAGCTGTATGGGCGCTTGCTTCATTCGGCGCGTCCATGATTGGAGGCATCATGGGTTTTCCTCTTCGATGCCTGTTGAAATAATTTTCAAGTCGGCTAGTACTTACGCATGCGGTTCATCGGTTCCATCATCGAGCAGCTACAGCGCCATCCCAAGCGAATCGTCTTTCCTGAGGGACAGGAACCTCGTGTTCTTCAGGCGGCTCGACAATTCCAAGCCTTGCGTCTTGGTGTACCCATTCTTCTTGGAGATCGCACCCGAATCAAGGACGCTGCTTCGGCTTTGGGGTTATCCCTCAATGGGATCCGGCTGATCGATCCGGCGCGTAGCGAGGATCTGGACTCCTTTGTTGAACGTTATCTTCAGCTCAGGAAAGACAAGGGAATCACCCCCGAGGAGGCAAAGCGAGCTCTGCTGGATCCGAATTATTACGGGTCGATGATGGTGGACATGCATCAGGCGGATGGACTGGTCTCAGGAACCTCGGAATTCTCCGGAGATGTGCTTCGGCCCCTTTTTCGCATCATTAAAATGGCTCCTCATCATACAGCGGCTTCCAGTTGCATGATCCTGGAAGTGGATGACACTCGATTTGGGGAAAATGGGGTCCTTTTTTTCGCCGATTGCGGAGTTATTCCTGATCCCAGTGCCGAACAGTTGGCGGAAATAGCTTGTTCCACCGGGCATCTTGCCAAGCACCTGCTTGGAGTGGAACCACGCATTGCCATGCTCTCCTATTCCACCCATGGAAGTGCCCGTCACGAAAGTGTGATTAAAGTCAAAAAAGCAACTGAATTGGCCATGGCCCGTTCCCGAGAGATCGGGCTACAAGCACAATTTGATGGCGAAATTCAAGTGGATGCAGCCCTGGTCCCTGACGTGGCAGCTCTCAAGGACTTGAAGTCGCATGTTGCCGGGCGCGCCAATGTACTGATTTTTCCCGACCTGAACGCCGGAAATATTGCCAGCAAGTTGCTCAAACACATTGCCAGGGCCAACGCCTATGGTCAGATTCTCCTGGGCATTGATCGCCCTGCTGCGGATGTTTCACGGGGTTCCAACGCGCATGACGTGCTGGGAGTGGCGGCAATTGTGGGGTTGCAATCCATCGAATATGAGGCTCTTTTTCCTGGAGCCGGACAAGTTCTACCAGGCGATACGGGTGATCCATCATGACCTTAGCGACACCTTCAACCCATTCTGTTCTTTGATGAAGAATATCGTTACTCCAAGGTTGTTCATTGCAGCTACCAGGCAAAACGACGGCAAAACAACCACTTCTTTGGGATTGCTGTCTGCTCTCAAAAAATACTATCCAAGAATCGGTTTTATCAAACCTGTGGGGCAAAGGTTTGTCGATGTGGAACAACATAAGATCGATGAAGATTCCTTCCTCATGGACAAGGTTTATGGACTGAACTGCCCATTGCCTGAAATGAGCCCCATTGCGGTAGCCTCCGACTTTACCAAAAAATATCTCAACTCAGCCAACAATGATCAATTGGTCATGAGAGTGGAACAGGCATTTGATCGAGTGGCCTGGGAAAAGGACTTTGTGGTGTGCGAGGGCACGGGCCATGCCGGAGTGGGGTCGGTGTTCGACTTGTCCAATGCTCGGGTAGCCAAGGTGCTGAATGCAAAGGTTATTTTGGTTACACAAGGGGGAATCGGTCGGCCCATCGACGAGATTGCGCTCAATCAAGCCCTTTTTGAGCGTGACGGGGTGGAAATCATCGGTGTGATTCTCAATAAGGTGATGAAGCAAAAAATCGAATACATCACCGAGTTTGCACGCAAGGGTCTTGAGCGACGTGGCCTTCATTTGTTGGGAGTCATTCCTCATCAACGCATGCTCTCCAGCCCCACCATGGAATTGATAAAGGATGCGCTTGAGGTGACGCAACTCAATGCCTCCAATGAAATCCACAACATTATCGACAATGTGGTCGTCGCTGCCATGAGTGCACCCAATGCCAGAAAATATTTCAAGCCAGGCTCCCTGATGATCGTCCCTGCCGATCGGGAAGATTTGATTGAAGCGGCTTCCGCACCAGGAAAAGCAGGCTTACCAACCAAATTATCCGGTATGATCCTGACCGATGATCTCACTCCCTCCAGTCGTGTGATGGATATCATACGCGGCATGTCCTACCCCGTCTTTTTGACCTCACAAAACAGTTACCAGGTGGCATCAACCGTTCATGATTTGATTGTCAAAACACGTCCCGGGGACGCGGCCAAAATTGCCCTGATTCGCGATTTGGTTAAAGCCCATGTCAATGTTGGGGAAATCGTCGACAAGACCATACGTTAAAGTTCAAGAATCTGAAGATGGAACACAAAGCATTACCGCTGCACGCGCACCTTGCCTCCTTACCCGTTTATCAGCCTGGCCGTCCGCTTGAGGAGGTCGCTCGTGAGCTGGGCATCCCTTTTGATCGAGTCACCAAACTCGCATCCAATGAAAACCCCCTGGGGCCATCCCCCAAAGCAGTGATGGCCATGAAAAAAGCAGCTGAAAGTGCTCATCTGTATCCGGATGGCAACGGTTATTACCTGAAGGAGAAACTGGCGGCCTTGCACCAACTCGAACCATCTCAAATCATTTTGAGCAATGGATCCAATGAATTGATTGAGTGGATCGGGCATGTGCTGTTGGACAACCGTTCCAACATTGTGGTTTCCCAATATTGCTTTGCCATCTACCCAATCGTGGCGGCGATGTTCGGGGCCCAGAGCAAGATCGTTCCTGCGACTGATTTTGGCCATGACCTGGAGGGAATGCTGCAAGCAGTGGATGCCTCTACCAAGGCTGTTTTTGTAGCCAATCCGAACAACCCAACCGGCACCTTGGTGAATGCTGAAGCCCTCAGAACTTTTGTCAGTCAGATACCATCGCACGTCCTTGTGGTCTTGGATGAAGCCTATGTTGAGTACCTAGAAGATGCGGCTGATTTTGTTGAAGTCGTGCGATCGGGTGCCATACCCAATCTGCTGCTGATGCGCACCTTCTCAAAAATCTATGGCTTGGCTGGATGCCGCCTCGGTTATGGTATGGCCCCAACGTCGTTGGTCGCTGCCATGGAGAAGGTAAGGCAACCTTTCAATGCCAACAGCATGGCTCAGTCTGGGGCGCTGGCTGCTCTGGATGACCAGGAACATTTGGAGCGAAGCCGCCAAGTCAATCGCGAAGGACTGACTCAACTTCAGGAAGGGTTTCTTGCTATGGGACTCTCCTTTGTGCCTTCATCGGCCAACTTTGTCTTGGTGAAGGTGGGGCAGGGCAAGGAGGTTTTTCAAGCGCTGCAGCGGCAAGGCATCATTGTGCGCCCCATGGAAGGCTACCAGCTTCCGTCATGGGTTCGGGTGAGTGTAGGCACGCACGCACAAAACCAAAGGTTTTTGGAAAAACTCAGCGGCGTTCTGGAAGGATCCGCCCAAGGTTGCTGAAACAGCGTTCGCGACTCAAAAACCACCTTGCCATCGTATCGTAAGGATGCCTGAAAAGGCCTTTGGCCTTGGATGGTCCCTTTGACTTCGTGGCTGAACCATCCCCCAAGGTATCCTTTAGGATGTCTTTGAGCCTTCCTTGCCTTGTCTCTTTACTTTTTATTGGGACAGGGATCCCGTTTAATTCCTTTTATTCAGGTTTATTTTCAATTATTCAAAAGTGTTTTTGTTTGTTAAAAAAATGGACACCGAAATTCGAAAAAGAGAGCCATCGAGGGTCCGTGTGGGTGTGTTGGAGTCCTTCTTAAGCGTTTGCGAAAAGTCTTAAGTATTTAGTTAGGAAACAATAGGGAGAATTCTAAGCTGGGTTCAGTGGGTTCGTTGTTGGTTCCCGTTCAGCGAAACAGGCTTGTCAAAGTTCGGCATGCACCTTCCATATGACACGAGTTCTGAAAAAAAATGAGAAAAGTTGTTTTTTTGAAAAACCTTTAACCTATTGAAAGCAAGACGTTTAAAATAAAAACAACCTATGATGGAGTCTTTTGGCTCATGAGATGGCATCCCGGGTGCTCTTGAGGTTTCAACCGAATCGAAATCCTAAATAAACCGAACGACACGCACGTCATGAATGATATCGCCATCATGCCTCCACTGGCCTCCCCATCTCACCCCCCCCATTATCGCAAAGCCGAGGTCATGGTCTATGGGATGACTCAGGCTGAGGAGGCAGAATTTCGATCCTGCGAAAGGGTCATCAGCCGCGGAGCCAAAGACTTTTACCCTGTCGGAAGGGCCCTGGCGCGCATACAAAGTGCGCGTCTCTATCGCGTTCAATATGCTACCTTTACCGATTATTGTCAGGATCGTTGGGGTTTCAGCCGCATTCGAGCCTATCAGCTCATCAGTGCCAGTGAGCGCTATGAACTGCTCAAGGGCGTCGATGGGATTCCTTTGCCCAAGAACGAATCGCAACTCCGGGCTTTGATGAAAGTGCCTGAGCAGGATATTGAGCAAGTGTGGAGGGATTTTATTTCCGGGCATGGCAAGGGCGATGTTCGCGCCAAGCATGTGGAAACGTTTGTGAAGGAGCGCTATGGAAATCTGCCTCGACGCAAGCGTGGGCGTGGCAAGGGGGGAAAGCAGTGCGAGAACTTGAGTGTGCACCTGGGAATGGTCTTCGAAATGGCCAATTTGATTCGCGAGTTGAACATTGTCGTCGAGGATGCGGCAGAGAACGAACATGTGGTGGATATCAGCCGGCGTCTCAAAGACTGCGCAGACAAGCTGCAGCAAAGTCATTGCGAAGATTGAATGTATTTGAGTGTTGATTGGGAGACCCCCGCTACCGATTACCTGATGGCGGGGGTTTTTCTTTGAATGCTCAGCATAAAATTCGCTCTTGGCTTGCGCTGGAGTGGCTTTTTTTTTTCGATGAAGCCATGAATTCTGCACACTCTGTCGAAGAATGGTTTGTTCCACTGAGCGAGGAAAAACGTACGCTCAGGGAGGCCTACACGGAACTCCTTGCCTTTGGATTGAAGCAGGAAGATATCCCGCTGATCATTCAAATGGTTGAAAATCCAAAGTTTGATTTACCGGGAATCGACATCTTTCACGGATCCACCGATTTGCGAACTCATGATTTCATCCACATCCTTCTGGGGCGTGGGGTCATGATCAAGGATGAAGCTTTTGTTATCGGTTTCACCATGGGAAGTACGAACCGGGTTACGACCACGGAGGAAAGACTTTTTTCACTGATGACCCAATATTTTTACCCGAAGGGGTATCGGTTTACTTCCGAGGATCTGCAGGTCTATCGGAATGCGGTGCGGCTTGCTTATGTCTCTGATTGTCAGCCTCTGGCGGAAGTGAATTTTGACTCCTTTCTCGATCAGCCATTGGGACAGATCAGGGAAGCCATTGGATTGGAGGTGGATTTGCTGAAGGCCTACTATCAAATCGAAGCCAAACGGTACCCCCATATTCCCGAGTGCAATCGCAATTTGATTGGTTTTTAGTAGAGCTCAAAGACCGATCGCTACCGTAAGATACACTTCATTCATAGTGTCAGGATGGTATCCTTGTGGGCAAAGGTCTCTTCTGGGTCTGGGTAATCCATGTTGAAATGAAGCCCTCTGCTTTCTTTCCGATTCAGCGCTGAGTCGATGATAAGGGACGCAACCAGAGCAAGGTTTCGTAACTCCAGGAGATCGGGTGTGAGTGTGAAATTCCAATAGCATTCGTGGATTTCGCTTTGGAGGTTTTGAATCCGCTTCTGAGCCCTCAGCAGTCGTTCATTGGAACGGACGATTCCGACGTAATCCCACATCATGCGCCGGATTTCATCCCAGTTATGGCTGATGACGATACGCTCTTCCGGTTCCTGTGCTGTGCCGGATTGCCACTTGGGAAGGGACCTCTGGTTTGTGAGGGAACCCTCAGGGCTTTTCAGGATGCTTTGGGCGCAACGGTTGGAGAGAACCAAAGCTTCCAAGAGTGAATTGCTGGCCAGCCGATTGGCTCCATGCAGTCCCGTGCAGGCGACTTCACCAATGGCGTAGAGGCCAGGTAAGGTGGTTTGACCATCTATGTTGGTGACCACTCCGCCACATTGATAGTGGGCCGCGGGAACGACAGGGATGGGCTCTTTGGTGATGTCGATTCCGTAGCGCAGGCAGGTTTGATAGATGTTTGGAAAGCGATCGATAATGAAAGGGGCCGGTTTGTGGGTGATATCCAGAAAAACATGGTCGGCTCCAGATTTTTTCATCTCCGTGTCAATCGCGCGGGCCACGATATCGCGCGGAGCCAAGGACTCCATGGGATGATAGGCTTTCATGAATGGAAGGCCATCCAGGTCTTTGAGGATGCCTCCTTCTCCCCGCAAGGCCTCCGTGATGAGGAAAGTTTTCGCCTTTGGGTGGAAAAGACAGGTTGGGTGGAATTGAATAAATTCCATGTTCGCGATGGGAACCCCCGATCGTGCCGCCATGGCGACGCCGTCGCCGGTGGCGATGTCCGGATTGGTGGTATACAAGTAAACCTTACCGCAACCGCCAGTGGCGAGGATGACAAAAGACGACCCGATGGCTTCAACTTTCCCCGTCAGAACATTGAGCACATAGGCGCCCAGGCAGTGGGATTCACCCGGGAGGGATGCTTTTTCCGAGGTGATCAAATCGATGGCAAAGTGATCCTCCAGCACTTCAATGTTGGGATCCTCTGCAATGGCAGTGAGAAGCGCCTGCTCAATCACTTTGCCAGTCATGTCCTTGCAGTGAAGAATGCGTCTTTTGGAGTGGCCGCCTTCTTTGCCGAGGTCCCACTCTCTAGCGCCGCCTGAGTCTGGGATTTCCCTTTCACTGAAGGAAAGCCCCAATGCGATCAGGGAGGCAATTCTCTCTGGCCCCTCCGAGACAATGGTTCGAACCACTTCCTCCCGGCAAAGTCCCGCTCCAGCCTTGCACGTATCCTGAACATGCTTTTCAAAGCTATCCTCCTGGCTGGTGACCGCAGCAATGCCACCTTGGGCATAGTTGGTATTGGACTCGGCTTTTTGCTTTTTGGTGACGATGGCGACTCGACCTCTTTTTGCGAGTTGAAGGGCACAGGTCAAACCGGCGATACCACTTCCCAGAATGAGAAAATCAAAAAATCGTTCCTCGGTGTATTTTTCGGAAATCTGGCTCATTTCAAAGGTTCAAGCGTTCAAAGGGATCCATTGTCAATCAAGCGTGTCTTGCCTGCATAGGCGGCAAGCAGCATGCGGATGCCTTTCCGGATGGTTTTGGCTTGCTGAAGGGTGTGAGGGTCCACGAAAGCCATGTAGTCGAGTCGAATCAAGGGCGTTGCTTGAAGCAGTTTTTGCGTGACTGAACCGAGTCTGGAAGATGTCCATTTCCGGTGGGGATCGAAACGTAACTCCTTCCTGGCCAGTTGAATCATTTGGTAAAGAACCGTGGCCTGGCCACGTTGGTTTTCGGTCAAGTAGGCATTGCGCGAGCTCATGGCAAGGCCGTCCTTTTCCCGAAGGGTAGGCCCCAGGAGGATACGGATCGGGAAGTGGAGATCGCGAGTCATCTGTCGGATAATCATGGCCTGCTGGAAATCCTTTTCACCAAAAACGGCCACATGGGGTTGGATCAACAGGAATAATTTGGAAACGATCGTCGTGACCCCCCTGAAATGCGATGGGCGTTGGATACCCTCCCATTGCCTCGAGAGAAGGGTTTCATTGACGTAGGTGCTGTAGGGTGAGGCATACATGGATCCATGGGAAGGTGTGAATACGGCATTGACTCCCTCTGATCGGCAGATGGCCAGATCTCTTTTGAGATCACGAGGGTAAGCATCGAAATCCTCACCTTGGCCAAATTGAGTCGGGTTGACATAAAGGGTGACGATGACGATTCCCGTGGGGCCGGCTGCCTTCCTTGCCTTGCGAATCAGTGATACATGGCCCGCATGGAGAAAACCCATGGTCGGAACCAGCGCGATGGGGTTGTTTTCCAACCTTTTTTGCAAGCACCAGCTTTGCAAGCTGCCAGGACTTTGAAATCGTTTCATGAATGGCAATGCCTCCCCCCTTTGAGACGCCCCCTAATCCTATTGTCAATGCGTTTGATTTCGAGTAGTTTTTCATCGATATGAATCTGTCCCTTAACCTTTTTAGACCCTTTTGTCTCATCCTGGCTCTCACGGGATCCATCGTTTCATCGGAGGCGCAAACCATCGCTGGAAAGGCGACGCCTCTTGTTCCGGATGCCAAAGGATGGATTTCACTGATGGATGGGAAGAGCCTCAGCGGCTGGATGACGTTCGATCCGCACGCCTGGAGTATTGATGAGGAAGGATTGCTGGTCGGAAAGGGGGCGCGCAGTCATTTGTTCAGCCCGAACACTTATCGCAACATGGAGTTCAGGGCGACCGTGAAATTGAATCACAAAGGCAACAGCGGTATGTATTTCAGGGCACAGTTGGGTGGGGGATGGCCCAAAGGATATGAGGCCCAGGTAGAGAACACCAGTTCGGATCCTCAACGCACCGGCTCCCTGTATAACTTCGTCAAAATCGGTGAACAGCTGATCGAAGATGACACCTGGTGGACCCAGCACATCATTGCCATTGGAAATCGAGTGATCATCAAGGTAAACGATAAGGTGGTCGTTGATTTTGTGGATGAAAAGCACACGTGGAAAGAGGGACACCTGGCTCTGCAGCAACACGACCCTGGAAGTGTGGTTCACTACAAGAATATCCAGGTGCGTCCCTTGCCAGACGATACTGAAAGTGCCATGAAGATGGCAGCTGGGGAGACCCCGGTGTTGGGCGCCAAGCCCTGATGCCAGATGGATCCGGCCCTGAGCGTTTCTCGCAGTCCAGAGGATCCAAAAAATTCAAAAGGCGCAAAGAACTCAGCGGGCTGCGAGAAATACCTTGAGCTTCTCAGCGGTCTTAAGCCCGAATCCAGGCACTGAAGCAATGGCCTCGAGGGAAGCGACCTTCAGTCTTTGAACTGATCCAAAGTGCTTGAGAAGCGCTGCTTTGCGAACAGAGCCCATACCGGGGAATTCATCCAGCAAGCTCTCGGATATTTTCTTGAGACGCAGCTGAGCATTGAAGGTGTTGGCAAAGCGGTGGGACTCATCCCGAACCCTCTGAAGGAGTTTGAGGGCCCCGGACCTCGTGCCCAATCGTATGGGGTTATCTTGATCTGGAAGATGGATTTCCTCAAATTCCTTGGCCAGGCCAATGATGGGAATATGGCTCAACTTCAAAACCGCAAGTTCGCGGCATGCAGCGCTTAACTGTCCTTTTCCACCATCGATAAGGATTAAATCCGGAAAGTTCTTTTTGAGGTCTGTTGCCCGGCCTTCTCCTTCCACGGAGGCCTTCTGCCGAACCTCTTTCAGAAGACGGCTGTAGCGCCGTCGTATGGTCTCTGCCATGCAGGCAAAGTCATCCTGTCCCTTGACTGTTTTCATGCGAAACCGCCGGTATTGCTGGCGATCGGGGCGACCTTCGGTAAAGCATACCATGGAGGCGACCTTGAAGGTTCCGCTGATGTTGGAAATGTCGTATCCTTCAATGCGGCGCGGCAGTTGTGGCAGGTTTAGCACTTTTTGCAACTCAGCGACATCCTTGTCAGGATCAATGGCAATGGGGAGGGTATAGGGCAGCCTTTGGAATTTGCCTGTTTTTTGTGTCGCACGCTCCAGGTCCTTGAGAGTGTCCCGCAGAGTAGCCGCCTTTTCAAAATCTTCCCTGGCAGCTGCCTCCTCCATCATGGAACGGATGTCTTGTTGGATTTCCTCGGATTGTCCCTCCAAAAAGTCACAGGCAGCTTGGACTTGCTGAATATATGCTTCTCGCGTGACGTTCTCAATGCAGGGTGCGGTGCAGTGCTTAAGGTGACCGTAAAGGCAATGCTTGTAATCAGCCGGCCCCGGGTTCAGGGGGCGACAGCCCCTTAGGCTGAATTTCTGTCGAACCATGGTCATGGTCCGGCGAATGGCTCCTGAGCTGGCAAAGGGCCCGTAGTAAAGAGCACCATCGTCTTGCCGGAGTCGCGTAAGGGTGAATCTTGGTATCGGATCCTTGAGGTTGACCTTGAGGAGGAGAAAGCGCTTGTCGTCCTTGAAGCTGATGTTGTAACGCGGTTTGAATTCCTTGATCAGCTTGCCTTCGAGTAGAAGGGCATCCGGTTCACTCCGGACCTGATGCACGTCAAAGTCTTCAATAGCATCCACCAAAGCATTGAATTTCATGTCCCAGCGCTGGCGCCTGGAAGGGTGGAAATACTGGCTGACTCGCTTGCGAAGGCTGGTTGCCTTTCCGATGTAGATCACCGTCCCGAAACGGTCTTTCATCAAATACACACCCGGCTTGTGCGGTAATTGGGAAAGCTTGCGCCGGATGAGATCGTTGACGGGCATGGAGTAGGTGTAGGGGACTGAAGCCGACCTTATTGCAGGGATTCGATTTCCATGAACGCGTAGCAAATCATGTGGCAGATACCCATGTGAGCGTCTTCAACTCGTCCATAATGCTCCGATTCGATCACAATCAAATGGTCTGCCAATTCCGCGAGGCCTCCTCTTTTGGAACCGACCATGGCCAGGACCTTGACCTGATGCTCCTTGGCCCATCGAGCTGCTTGCAGAAGGTTGGGGGAATTGCCTGAGACGCTCATGGTCATCATCAGATCCCCTGGCTGAGCGTAGTTTTCCAACTGGCGGCGGTAAATATCAGCGTAGTCGTAATCGTTGCCAATGGCTGTGATCCAGGGAAGGTTGTCATTGAGTGAAAGAACCTTGAAACGCTTGCCTAGTTTGTCCGAGGAGCCTTTGCCCAGATCGGTGGCAAAATGGGAGGCATTGGCAGCACTGCCGCCGTTGCCAAAGACAAAGAGCTGCTTTTCCTGAGCCCATGCTTCACGGACGCATGCCACCCAGGTCTCGACGCTTTCGGCGGGGATGGAATCCAAGGCAGCCTTTTGCTGATCCACGTAACGCGCAATCCAGTCAATCATAGGTTCAACATTTCACGAACCTTTTGCAAAGTCACGTTCAAATGGCGCCTTGTCAGGCGACTTTCGCGCGCGCATCATGATCTCATGTTCAGGGGCGATGGTATCACATGGATGAAACGCAGCAGGTTGTTTGTGTTGTTCTTCCTTGGGGGGTTCCAAGCCCTGGGACAGGCGCCGGATCCAACCCAATGGGCTGACTTCGGTCTCTATGCTAAGGAAGCACCTCGAGCCCCTGAAACCGATCGTATCCAACGCACCCAGCTCCCTCTTGCGCTGGGTGATACCATGCGAGTGGCCCTGGTTGGCAATACTTTGTTCGAGCGTATGGGGCACTATGGGTTTTTTGAATCGTGGATCCATTCGAAATATCCGGAAGCCCAACTCGTCTTCAGAAACCTGGCTTGGTCAGCGGATACGGTCAGTCTGCGACCTCGACCGGACAATTTTGCGGATCTCGAACAACATCTTTTTCGAGTTCAAGCCGATCTGATTCTGATGGCCTTTGGCTTCAATGAGTCCTACTCAGGGAAGCAGGGGCTCGAGGCCTTTGAGCGCGCTCTTCATGACTGGGTGAGTCAACTTCAGAGGCTGGCCTTCAATGGTCATTCAGGCCCACGGATGGTTCTGGTCTCCCCCATTGCCTGTGAGGATGTCGAGGGGGTTGCTGCCGATCAGCTAAACCACGAACACTTGGTAGCCTACTCCGCAGCCATGCAGCGTGTAGCCCAAAAGCTGGGGGTGGGCTTTGCCGACATGTTGACCCCTTCACGCGCCTGGCTGGCCCAGTCGTCGTGGCAGGGAACCATCAATGGCGTGCATCTCAACCAGCGGGGTTATCAGCGTTTCTCCGAAGATCTCTATCTCGCCCTTTTTGGGGAGAAGCCTCCTGAAACCAACCCTGAACTCCGCCATGCGGTGATCGAAAAAAACAAACAGTTTTTTCGACGGTATCGGCCACTGAATACTTATTATTACACAGGGGCTCGTAATAAGTCCTATGGCTACCTGGATTTTTTGCCAGCCATGCAGAATTTCGATGTCATGGTCGACAATCGTGATGCCTGGATCTGGACGCTTGCGCGCGGGGAGACCGCAAGCGAGCCCGATGACGCCAATGTGCCAGTCATGCCCGTCACATCTCAGCAACGAAGCATCAACCACTGGCTCAGCCCACAAGATGAATTGGACGCCTTCCAAATCGATCCACGATTTGAGGTCCAACTATTTGCCAGCGAAGAGATGTTTCCGGAACTCGCCTGCCCGATCCAAATGAGATGGGACAGTCGCGGGCGACTCTGGGTGAGCTGTTCGACGACCTATCCCCATGTCTATCCGGGACAGGAGGCCAATGACAAGCTGTTGATTCTCGAGGATACCGACCAGGATGGTCGGGCAGACCAATGCGAGGTGTTTGCAGACGATTTACACATCCCGCTTTCCTTTGAGTTGGCCCATGGAGGCGTGTATGTTTCAGAAGAACCTTACTTGAGCTGGATCGGAGATACCGACGATGATGGGAAGGCGGATCAACGAGTGCGGCTGTTGGCTGGGTTTGGGTGCGAAGACAGTCATCACGCCCTGCATGACATGGTGTGGACGCCTGACGGCGACCTGATGTTTCGCGAGTCGATCTTCCACCATAGCCAGGTTGAAACCCCCTACGGACCTGTCCGGGTGGACAACAGTTCCTGGTTTTTATTTCGCCCCAGCGAACACCGTCTCACAGCCTTTGGAAGCTATCCCAATACCAACCCATGGGGGGTCACCTTCGATGATTGGGGATTTCACGTTGCAAGCCATCCAGTCTTCGCCTCCGCTTTTCATGCCCTCAACCCACCCTATCCTCAACAGCATGCCCGTGCCGCAGGCATTCCAGCCTATTCAGGGGTTTGTGGTCATGAGTTTGTGGATTTTGAGGGATGGCCCGAGGACATGCAGGGTGGATTTGTCAAAGTCCGGTACAAACCGACCAATCGGGTGGAAATCCACCAGTGGGTCGAAAAGGGAGATCATTATGAGGAGGTCTATCAAGGCAATCTCCTCCATTCCAGCAATCTGAGTTTCATTCCGACAGACCTGCGCTACGGACCACGGGGGGCGATGTATGTCTGTGATTGGTATAATCCTGTCAAGGGTCATGCCCAATACAGTTTGCGTGATGACCGACGGGACCGTAAGTCAGGAAGGATTTGGCGAATCCTTCCCAAGGGAATGACCTTGCAGGATCCGCCCGCCATTGCAGGGCAGTCAGTGGATGCACTGCTCGAGATTCTCAAACGCAGAGAATATCGCTATCGATATTGGGCCAAGCGCGAATTGAGGGCGCATCCTTCGGAAACGGTCTATCGATCCCTGGAGCGATGGGTGGAGGGGCTCGATGAGCAGAATCCCAGATGGAGCCATCATCTTGCCGAGGCGGTCTGGGTGGCCCGGTCCGTGGATCGCCGGCACGAGGACTGGCTGAGAACCCTCTTTCAAGATCCTGACCACCATGCCAGGGCAGTGGCAGCCCGCATGCTTCGGCACTGGCACGACACCATGCCGGACGCCCTCGGTTGGCTCAAGGCGGCGGTGTCGGACGACCATGATTTGGTGCGGCTGGAGGCCGCCATTACCGCATCTTGGATGGGGGGGCAGGAGGCCTTGGAGCTTCTGTTGAGTATGGCTGATCGTCCGATGGAAACCCATTTGAGATACGCGTTTGTCAGTGCCCTGAACGCCCAGACGATCCAACCCCTCTGGCAAGGTAAGGATGCCTATGCCATGGTGCAGCCTCTTCTGGACTCCGCCAAGTCAGCTCAAGCTTTCCTGGAACCCGGTATGAGTGCCAGGGATGCTGCCTTCGACCGCCAACAGGACAGGCTCACCGTGCGGATGGCCTGTATTCCCGAGCAGATGCGTTTCACGGTCGAAACCATCGAGGCCAAGCCCAACCAGCCGGTGAAACTGATTTTCACCAATCCAGATGCCACCGATCATAACTGGGTGCTGGGTCAACCGGGTTCCCTGGAAGCCATTGGCATGGCGGCCAACGCCATGGCCAAGGATCCGGCATTGGCTGATTCTGATTTCATCCCTTCGGAACAGCAGGGTCTCATCCTTGCGCATTCTCGAATGATTGGTCCCGGCCGCGAGACTCGAATCCAGGTGCTCCGATTTCAAGCCCCGGAACAACCGGGTCTTTATCCGTATCTTTGCACCTTTCCCGGTCATTGGCTGATCATGAAAGGGGTCATGGTCGTCGGTGACGATGAAGCGCAACGCAGGGTCCTTCTCGACGGCTTATCGGACCAACCTTAAACTTCTTCCTACTCTTTCAATGGCTTTCTCATTCATTGATGTGCTCGTTCAACGTCTCCTTGGAGGCTTCCTGTGGATTCTGCGCCACCGGCAAGACAAAGCGCTCGATCAACGATCGTTGGTGCATGGTAGATCAGTCCTTGCTGAAGGAATGGAGGGTGTTTTCTGGGTCTCATGGATCGCTGTCGTTGGTTTTTCGACTCAAGCTGCCGAGCATGCAAGCGTCGAGGCCCAGCAGGGCATGAAGCAGGTGGAAGTACCTGTCGGCTATGAGCTCCAGCTTGCTGCCGCGGAGCCCAACGTGCTGAACATGATCGCACTCAGTGTGGATGTGGACGGTCGGATCTATCTGGCTGAAACCGATCGTTATCAGGATGCGGTGTTCGACGTGGTGACCTTACGGCCGGACTGGCTTCCCGCAGATCTTTCGTTTCGCCAGGTCAGGGATCGCACAGATTTTTTGAAACAGCAGTTTCGGGATGATCTGGGAAGGCTGGGGCGCGGTTCGGAACGGTTGCGTCGTCTGGAGGATCGCGACGGGGACGGTTGGTTTGAGGTCAACGACATCCTGGCTCAGGAGTTTCGAAGCATTCCAACGGGTCCGGCCGCAGGCGTTCTGGCCCATCGCGGTCAAGTCTGGTTCCAATGCCTTCCTACCCTTTGGCGGATCGAACCCTCTGAATCAGGAAATCACGCTAATGATATAGAGGCTTTGCTGGATGGCTTTGGGGTGCATGTCGGTGTTTCTGGGCATGATTTACATGGGATTACCTGGGGTCCCGAGGGCCGATTGTATTTCACCATAGGAGACCGGGGCATGCATGTGACTCAGCAGGGGTTCGTGCATGCTTATCCGGATACCGGTTGCGTGCTGCGCTGTGAGCCCGATGGCAGTCACCTGGAGGTGGTCGCGGTCGGGCTGCGCAACCCCCAGGAGCTGGCTTTCGATCCCTATGGATCGCTGTTTGCCGGAGATAATGACACCGCCGGAGCGGACCGTTCTCGTTTGTTGCATATCGTGAGGGACGGTGACTATGGATGGCGTTGTTCCTATCAGCACATGAAGGGATTTGGTCCCTGGGTTGAGGAAGGACGATGGAAGGGAGATGTGGATGATGTGCTGCCATCCGCCGGATATGTGGCTCAGGGTCCGTCCGGTTTTGCTGTCCACCCTGAAGCCGGCCGTCGCTCGGATATTCCTGGCCCATTCTTTCTTTCTGATTTCCCAGGGGGGATTCGTCAATTTGATCTCAAGCCTCAAGGCGCCACCTATCGTGCCGAATCGGTGGAACCCTGGTTATGGCAGCTTTGGGCCACGGACATGGCTTTCGGGCCCGATGGGGCCATGTATGTGGCTGATTGGGTAGCAGGCTGGCAGCAACCCAACAAAGGGCGTTTGTACCGACTCAGTCCCAACGATTCCAATGTGGGTAAGCTTGGGCAGGACGTGCGCCATGAATTGAAAAGGATCCGGGAAAGCAGCGATACGAACCTGCTCGTCGGTTTTCTGGATCATCCCAACCTGTGGTTGCGCCGAGAGGCACAGTTTCAACTGGCAGAGATGGGCCCTTCAACCGTTGCCGCCTTGTTGCAGGCTCTGGAGCATCAAGCGGGTGTCATGGGGCGTCTTCATGCTCTCTGGTGTTTGAATCAGCACTCACGTTCGGAACATGAACTTCATCGGGGGGCTCGTGACAAAGCCATGCTCCTTGCCATGGACGATCCTCACCCCGCGGTGCGTCGAGTGGCCTTGGAGTGGATGGCCGACCGACCTGAAAAGGGGGATTTGCCCAGGGCCATGGAAGCCACCATGGATGCCTCCCCGATGGTGCGTCTTCATGCATGGCTGGCCCTCTCACGTGCCATGGAAACCGTATTCGATTTTGGGAGTTCGTGGGACATTCAACAGAGCCTGGAGAAGGCTTTTGGTCAGCTGGATCAAGGTGGTGAGAGCATGCAGGCTCACCTCAAGCACGGAATCCATCGTTTTATTGCTGCATGGATCAAACGCTTTCCAACCCGGTTTGAACAGCAGCACCAGACATGGATGCGAAAATACGACGTTTCAGCCCGCATGGGAATGGCCCTGGCGATGAAACGGTTGAAACATCCTTCCCTGGGAAGCTTGCTGGACGACCCTTATCCTGAGGTGAGCGGTGCTGCCATGCGCGCCATTTATGAGGCGCGGATGAATCCTCTTGGAGATCGCGTCATGGAATGGACACCTGATATGGCCTCCTCTCCAGGTGTCTGGAAACGATGGCTTTGGACCTTTTACTATCAAGCCAACACCGACCAGCTCCAGCAGCTCTTAGAATGGCTTCAAGAACAGGCGAAAGACGGATCGCAAACGGTCTCTGACTCGACGCTGCTGGAAGCGGTGCACATGTTGTCTCAATGGGATCAAGTGCGCGACCTGGACCCAGTGGATGGCTTGTGGCGACCTGGCCCCCAGCGGAATCCGACATGGACTTTTGACCTTTGGGAAAGCCTGACCCCGTTGATGGACTTCAAGCATGTGCCTCTTACCGAAACCCTTCTCTCGTGGGGTTTGGATCGCCAATGGCCGGAAATCCAACCCTGGCTGGAGAGAGCGTTCATGGATGTGAAATTGCCGGATTCCCTGCGGGCACGGGCTTTGGCTGGCCTGATCGATTTTGACGCAGAGTCACAAGCGGCATGGCTCCAGCGTGGCCTCAGGGATGACGCTGACGCGGTCCGATCCGTTGCTTTGAAGGTTTATGAAAAGACCGCTCCCGGGGATCTTCAGGCAACCCTCACGAAGTGGTGGGAAGATCCGGAATCGACGATGGCGATACGGCGTTTGGCCTTGCAGTCGATGTGGAGACTCTCGGGAGACCAACCGCAGAAGTTGAGAACCCAATGGTGGCAGCAGTTCCTTGAGGGCGAGTTTCCACCCGCACTACGGCTGGAACTGCTGGAATTGGTGCAGTCCAGTGATCAACCTGAATCTTTGGCTTGGTGGCAGCACTATCGCCAGAAGGCTCAAGAGCAGGAGGTCTGGCCGTTCGCAACGGCTGTCCTTGAGGGCGGTCACCTTGAGGCAGGCAGAGACCTGTTCCTCAACCGTGCTGAAATTGCCTGTCTGCGTTGTCATCAAATTGAAGGGCAAGGAGGCGTGGTGGGGCCCTCCTTGGACCATCTGGGAGATCGGCTCTCAGCGGAAGCCATTCTGGAGGCCATTCTGGAGCCCAATGCCAGCGTCACTCCGGGGTATATCTCAGAAAATGTGGTCTTGCATAACGAGGAGGAATGGGTGGGCGTGGTCACACAGCAGGATGAGACGACCCTGACTTTGCGGTTGGCCACAGGAGCCCTCAAACACCTTCCCTTGGTGGATATTGCTGAACGCCTTCCCAGCCTGTCCGCCATGCCTGAAGGCTTGATGGAGTCGCTGAAAACATCGGAGGTGCGTGACTTGATCGCGTATTTGAAATCGCTCAAAAAACGCTGAAGCCTACCGGGCTTATCATCGCAAGCGATGAATCGTTTGCCATTCTGGTAAGGGAAGCCCATCCTGACCCGCAATGATACCATTTTCTTACAGCCACGATGGCACCTCTCCTCGTCTGCTCAAGGGCCTCCTCTATGGCTTCCTCGCATGGTGTGGGGTGGGGGGGTATTTTCTGCGAGCGGAGGTAAGACTCCCCTCGGTGATTTCGGATCACATGGTGTTGCAAGAGGGTAGCCAAGTGCGCTGGTGGGGATGGGCGGATCCCGCCGAAAAGATCACGATTCAGAGTTCGTGGGGAGAATCGATCGAAGGCGTGGCCGATTCAGGGGGGAGGTGGCATTTCAACATGTCCACCCCCAAGGCAGGCGGCCCCCATGAGGTTCGTATAGCTGGAACCAATGAACATGTCGTGAAGGATGTGATGGTCGGGGAAGTCTGGCTGTGCAGCGGGCAAAGCAATATGGAGTGGAGTGGGCGGCAGCAGTTGCCTCAGTCTCTGGAAGAGGGGCCTCTTGCGGTGTTGCCTGAGATGCGGTTTTTTGAGATTCCGAAAACCACTTCACAGCATCCGCAGGACCAATGCGAGGGTCGCTGGAAAGTGTGTTCTCCCGAGACCATGCCATCATTCAGTGCCGTCGGTTATTTTTTTGGGAAACGACTCCATCAACGATTGCAGGTGCCGGTTGGCCTGATCGGTGCCTATTGGGGGGGCACCCCTGCCGAGGTGTGGACTCCCGAAAAAGTGGTTGTCGAACATCCGGCGTTGCTGGAAGCCGCTGGCGAACTGGAGCCCTTTGCCTGGTGGCCCAAAGATCCGGGACTCACCTACAATGCCATGATCCACCCCATCACGCCCTATCACATTTCCGGGGTCATCTGGTATCAGGGGGAGTCCAACGTGAAAACTGCCTCAACCTACCGATCCCTCTTCACTTCCATGATTCAATCCTGGAGAGATGCCTGGCAGCAGGAGTCCCTTCCCTTCTATTTCGTGCAAATTGCTCCATTCGCCTATGATGAACCCATGGTGGCGGCGAGGCTGCGAGAAGCGCAAACCCAATCCCTCTCGCTTCCTGAAACCGGTATGGTGGTCGTAAGTGATCTAGTGGATAATCTCAAGGACATTCATCCCGTCAATAAGCGCGACGTGGGTCTGCGCCTGGCGCACTTGGCGCTGGATCAAACGTATGGAGATTCCAAGGCCGGGCCCCATCAGAGTCCGACCTATCAGAGTCACGAGATTCGCGGTCGCAAGGTCCGTATTCAAGTGGATCATGCTGCAGGTGGGCTGGTGGCCCGGGAAGATCGTATTACAGGCTTCGAACTGGCGGGTGTGGATCGGGTGTTTCACCCGGCCTCGGTATCGATTGAGGGGTCCGCGCTGATTTGTCAGTCCGATCAGGTACCCCAACCGGTCGCCGTCCGGTTTTGCTTCAGCAACACCGCTGTCCCAACCTTGTTCTCTCAACAAGGCATGCCCTTGAACGCCTTTCGAACCGATGACTGGTAATAAGTGGGATTCTCAACGCTTGAGGTTTGGGGTCGCAGTGGCTTCGTTTTGGGGAAGCCACCCAGCCAAGCGCTTCTTGATGGCATGCGCATGCGCTTGTTGTGCCAGGTTCACCCATTCCTCAGGGTCTACCGAGTGGTCGTAGAGCTCTTCCGATCCATCGGCATAGCGAATGTAGCGCCATCGCGGCGAACGGATGGCATGGTTTCCGGGTAAGTAGGTCGTGATGGCAGGAGTCTGCCAGTCGGCTTCCGGGTTTTTCAGCAGAGGGATCAGACTTTTGCCATCGCAAGGAATGGTTGAGGGCCCTCCGGCAACTTCCAAAAGCGTTGGGTACAGGGTGCTCAGATCGACAGGTGTGTCGCATCGTTGATGACCGAGGGTGGTCCCGGGAAGGACAACGATCAAGGGGATTCGGGTGGTTTTCTCCCACAGCATGAATTTTTCCATGTGATGTCGTTCGCCCAGATGGAAACCATGATCCGACCACAGGATGATCATGGTTTCCTTGCCGCGTGGGGAGGCATCCAAAGCCTCCATCAATCTCCCCAGCTGGTGATCCATGAACTGCACGCAGGCGACGTAGGACTCCACCCACTGCCTGTAGGAACCGGGTTGCTCCCTCTCAAGGTCCATCATTCCCTTCCAAAACCACCGCGAGGGCCTTTGCAAGGTCCAGGCTCCTGCTGGCCATTCCGATCGAGAAAAAGGGGTTGGTACAGGTAGGGGAAGGGTGTGGGGTGGGGGATGGAAGGCCCGTGGCGCGAAAAAAGGCGAATGGGGTTTGAAGAGTCCGCAGACTAAAAAAAGCGGGCGTTTGGGATCCCGGTTCTCCAGGGCTTGGATGCAGGCCTCGATGGTTCCTGCGTCGATCGTCTCTTCCTCCTTCTCAGGCCAGGCTCCCCAATCGGTGTTTCTGGAACCATATCCAGGCGCTCGATTCAATTTGGTGATTGGGTAACGCTGCTTTCTCATGGGGGTGTAGGCATCGAAGGCCTTGGGATCGTGAAAGGCTCCATCGAGTTGATGGTGGAAAACCTTGCCCGCTCCCATGATCTGGTAGTCTGACGCACGCAACGCCTGCATGATGGTGGGACGGTTGGGAAGGGCTTTTTTCCAATCACTTCTATTGCCATAAACGCCCGTTGTGGAGGGTCTCAGACCTGTCAAGGTCGCGACGCGCGATGGGTTGCATGCCGGCGCCATGCAATAGGCTCGCGTGAATGTCATGCCTCTTGTCGCAAGTTGGTCCAGGTGAGGCGTTCGCGCGGGGGCCTCAGGATCCAGCAGAGGAATCCAATCGTTCAGGTCATCCACAACGATCATCAGGATGTCGGGACGATCGATGCCCTTTGCCAAAGGGCTAGAGGCCAGAAGGAGTAAGCATCCCAGGAGATGGGTGATGGGGTGTCGTGGATGGATCAACACAGGTAGAGAGGTATCCGTGCATTCTTGCCGAAACGGATTTTGGACATGCTACACGACACAGCGTCCTTCTTGCGAGCCTTCAGACTTTTCCCAGCCTCTATGGGGTTGCAATGCCCGGCCAAGAGAGGCAACGTAGCCCCTGTTCATGAATGAGCCCAAGGAGACAGCCAGTAATGTGTTGGGGACCCCCCTCGAAACCTGTTGCACCAACCCTCTGACGGGTTTTTATCGTAACGGGAAATGTCATACCGGCCCGGGTGATCACGGTCTGCATGTCGTTTGTGTCAAGGTGACGGAAGCTTTTCTGCTCTTCGGTCGCTCCCGAGGGAATGACTTGATGACACCCAATCCGCAGTTTCAATTTCCGGGGCTCAAGCCTGGAGATTGCTGGTGTGTGTGTCTCAACCGATGGGTGGAAGCGCTCCAAGCTGGCTGTGCCCCTCCCGTGAAACTTGAATCGACGCATGTTTCCGCCCTCGAGTTTGTGGATCTCGATGTTTTGAAGGAGCACGCACTGGATGAATCGGAGGATGATGCATGAAGTGGAAAAAGGTGGTGGTGTTGTTCATT
>MDTE01091322.1_pt1 | contig 50109 bp, 45 predicted proteins | sample 811231 | NCBI WGS metagenome assembly MDTE01 (sample SAMN05326651, study PRJNA326480) | marine metagenome | isolation source: seawater | place: Indian Ocean: Red Sea | collected 2010 | reverse complement strand
TCAGCTAGTCAAGTAATTAGAAATCTTGAGTCTAGGATCGCAAGACTTGAAAAACAATCATATCGTGTAAGACCTAGAACAGAAGCTCAAATGGAATCTTATGACAGTGAATGGGGTAGGAAGCATCACTACAGGGTATTTGACACCGAGAGAGATGTGGAGCGATACATTAAGACCGAGTTCGGATTAAAAGGATTTGAGTTCGAGCGTGTGCCAAACAAAAACTACGGAAGATACTTCATCAACTTGAAGCAAGTCCGAAAAGCAATCCGATGGGATAAGATGATACAGGTACACAGCTTAGAGTTTGATAAGTATTGGAATGTAGAAAAAGACGCTAAGTGGTTACGACCTTCTCGAAAGAGAAAAGAGGACTGATTCTTCCTAGCCACCAAACTCAGCAAAAAGATCGTCTAGGTCAATCGCATCGACATTCGTATCAATCTCCTCCAACGGGGTCTTTACAAAGCCATTGATCTCATCCTCATTGGCTTTGGTGTTTGTACCGTTTAAGGGTGAACTGTCCTCTATGGGTTGGGCTTGGGATAAGGCTACTGCAAGCTCATCATCAACTGAGATTTCCTCACGCTTTACAGGAGGTTGAGTCTCTGTAAGTTGTTCAACCTGTTGGTCTACTTTAGCTTCAGCATTCTGACGCTGAGTCATGAACTGATCGACAAGTTTAGCTGTATTGACCTCAGTAGAAATAACATCGGAGTTATCGAATGTCTTTGATGTATAGGTCTTAGACCCCCAACGCTGACCTAAAGAGATTTGTTCTTGGCAAAGCTTAAGTTGATCCCTCAATCGACCTTGTAGGTCTTTAAGGTCTGTTCGCTTTGCTTTGATAACCGTCATCAGATCTTCAAGGTCATGGGTAGATAAAGTGAGGTCATTGATTTTGGATTGGATGTGAACCAATCGAGTGGCCGCTAGTGCTTCTCTTTCTTTTTGAGAGCGACCCGAACGCACATGGGGGTCATTAGCGATGAGCTGAGTCTGTTCGATGTTATATTCAGTTTGTCGGATTAACAGATCACGCTTAATCTTTTGGAGATTATGACTTACCTCCATGAAGATTTTTTCAGTCGAGGATAAATGCCCTCGAACCTCTGATGTTTTGTAGTTCAATCGACTAGGTCCAAACTCAATAGGGTCTGCATCAAGTTGGACATCCATCTCCGTAAGTCTCTCATAAATGCGATCAATATACGCTTGTTCAATCATTATTTTTTGTCTCCCTCTAGGCTCATAAGGAGCTGACCAAAGTTATTCTTTGTGTGTCGGATAGCACTCTCGCATTGTTCCCCCGATAAGATACCAGATGAGCGAGCTTGTTGGAAAGCCATGATGTTAGCTTCAAGACCTAAAAGGTGAGTTGCAACCTTAGCGTCATCAAGACTTAAGCCACCCTCCACATCATTAGGCTCTCCATAATTTCCTGTCAACGAAACGAAAACATCCCCTCCACCACGAGGCATCTTTACACACCTTGAAACTTGAATTTGAGTAACTTTAGTATTTCCTCGGATACGGACGATCTTTTCTTTTAAATCTTTTACATCACTCATCGGTGAGTCTCCTTTTAAGGTTGGTTGGTTCTCTTACCTTTATATGAACCAACCCTTTTAAGTCCCCCTTAAGTTCACATGATGTGTATCTATCTCATAAGATACGATTTGAATCCAGTTAAGGTCTGTATCCGCCAAGTAGGTTCTTATGATCTTTTCCACTTGATCCATATCTTCTTCTATTAAGACCTTTATCCCATACCCCTGTTCTTTTTTTATCTCCTCATAAGATTTCTTGAACAGATAACCTTCTTCACTCCAATACCCTATAGTCCTGTAGAGAGTACAACCTGCGAATCTTCTGCTAAGAGCTTCACATAAGCTCTTTACATTTTCATCATTCGTTCCAGATAGGTTGATTTCTATTAGTTTCATTTTTTCTCATAATCTCTCTTAGTATCTTAGAGAGATTATACCTTATTTCCTCTATTTACCTAAGAGGAAATACTATCTTTTGATACCTTATCTTTACCGATAAGGTATCTTTTAAAGACATACATCGTATAGATGGATAATACGATATACTGGAACAGATAGTATGAAAAGATGATGTAGAGGATGTAGGTTATGATGTCATAGAACATATAGTAGAACTCATAGTAGCTGAAGCTATATTCGTTATAGATGTAAAACTTGAACTTGTAGTAGTTAAAGTTGTAGTTGATGTTTTCTTAGTATTCTTTTTAACTCTAGCGATACTTCGTATCTTACTAACTCTTAGAGTATACTCCTCTAAGAGTTTATCTACTCTAAAGAGTATCTAATGTAAATTACGAGTAAGAGACTAAACTGATCTGGTTATTGGTTTCCCAGAATGAAACTTAACAAGTGCATTAAGTCAGCTCTTCTCCCAAGGAGCATACCCAATCTCGACTAAAAGGTTAGGGTACATATAAGCCACAGCGTATGAACAGTTAATTTTGTGTCGTTAGGTGCGTACTAACAAGTAGACTATCCCACCTAATGGTCATTAACCATCTCCTGTCTTAATCTCACCTAAGAGGACTAGAGACAACTCCTAAGAGGAGGACACAAGAACCCTTATATGAAACTTACGAGGAGATGTAAAGGGTAAAATCTATAAGGGTAAAAGAAAGGAGTTTATATGCTGTTTATTCATCATGGATCGGGTGTCGAAAGAGCCTTAGCTGACTTAATGGAGGGGAAGACCCTTATCAAACCCCCCTATCAAGACTTAAAAACTGACGCAGTTAAAGAGCTAGTGGAGATGTACTCTCAAGTTTGGCCTCAAGATAACCCTCTCTTAGTAGCAGGTCCTCTTGATGAAGCGAACCCACAAACGCTAGACATCTTACTTAAGAGGATTGAAGAACCTTACCCCTCAGCACCCGAACTGATCTTATGGGCTAGAGATTATGGTTCTGTTCCCGAAACGATACGATCAAGGTGTGGGGAGAGGTTTCATTATCAGCCTCAACCTCAACACCCACTTTATGAGGACGCTAAAACGCTCTGTAAGGCTCTTTCAGATGAAAACCTTGTCCTTGTGTCTGATTGTCTTAAAAAGATTGAGAAGGGTCAATATAGGGCTTTTCTTGAAGCGTATGTTGATGTGTTAGTTGATGAGGACTTAGTAGAGCGTTATGACGATGAACTTAAAGCAGTTCTTAAACGACCTCATGTACGCAAGGTTTGTGTTTACGGTTATTTCTTAGGGAGTAAATAATGAGTGATGATAAGAATGTAATGGTCTTGTACGGATCATCAAAGCAGTGGATTGAGTTGACAGCTAGAGACATCACTCTCGAATATAGAGCCAATGGATATGATGTTCGTGAAGTAGATGCCAAGACAGATGACCTCACAACAGCGTTTGATTCTGGACTATTTGATACTGACCCGATCTTCGTAGTGCTGACCAATCCGACTAAGAATAAGAAGCTCGATCATCACCTCAAATCGAGGGGTGCTAGTGAGGTCTTAGTTGTCCATACGAATGATCGTTTACCGAAAGCTCTGGAAGGTTACTTGAGCCGTAAGCTAGATGAACCGCAATATGAAGATCAAAAAAAAGAGTGGGCTTCAGAGTGGGTGCATAATTATGTGGGTAAATATGCAAAGAAGATTGATCCTGTTTTATGTCGAGCTGTTGTCAATCGTGTAGGGATTGATCTTGGTGCTTTACGGTGGGAAGTCGTCAAGTATGTTCATGCAGTAGGGGAGGATGAACAGATCACACCCAATATCGTAGTCAACTTGATTTCTGATCTGACCGAAGCGAGCTTTATAGACTTGTCCAATGCGATCATGGAGAGGAATTATAAAGCGTTCATCAAGGTATGTGAAAAGATAGAGCGTTCGTCTAAGACAGATCAGACGATGGCAGTTTGTAACGGCATCTTATTATCGAACTGTATCAATCTTTTAGAGGTGGGCTTACGAGTAGAAGCGAAAATGTCTTTGGATCACATCGCACAGGATTTAGGGAAAAATCCGTATGCGATTAAAAACTTTATCGCCCCTAAAATCTACTCTTTCGGAGGAGTCGGAAATCTTCGTAGGCTTCTAAATGTGCTTTATGAGTGCGAAAACAATGTTGTATCTGGTGGTCGATCTAGTTGGTTGAAGTTTAAGGTGGGTGTGCTTGGTATTTTGTAGATAATAAATACTAATCGCATAAGAGTCGCTTGGTGTCTTTTGGGAGACTGTCGAGTGTTATTATGAGAAAACCGATTGAAAAAAAATGAAAGGAAAAGGCATGGGATTCCCTTTTTCAGACCACGCATTATCGTTATTGAACTCTTATTACATGAAAGAGACAGACGGTTCTCCACAGGAGGCTTTCAAGAGAGCCGCATACGCATATACACCGAACAAAGAGCTTGCAGAGAGGGTTTTAGAGTATGCAACTAAAGGTTGGTTTATGTTCAGCTCACCTATCCTTTCAAACGCTGATAGTACAGGTATGCCGATTTCTTGCTTCTTGACCTATGTACCCGATACTGTAGAAGGCTTGATTGAGCATACAGAAGAGTTAAGGTGGATGTCAGTTATGGGAGGGGGTGTAGGTGGTCATTGGGATGATATTCGTTCTGTTAGTAAGAAAGCACCCGGTCCTATTCCTTTTCTAAAGACAGTAGACTCAGATATGGTTGCGTATAGGCAAGGGTCTACACGCAAGGGATCATACGCCGCTTACCTTGACATAAGCCATCCCGATGTCGTTGAGTTTATGAACTTACGACTGCCAACAGGTGGGGACACCAACCGGAAGTGCTTTAATCTTAATAATGCTCTTAACATCACAGATGAATTTATGACTGCTGTAATGAATGGTGGAACATGGGATCTGATAGATCCTGCTGATAAAACTGTTCGAGATACTGTAGATGCAAGAGAACTTTGGCAAAGAGTTCTTGAGGTACGATTTCGTACAGGAGAGCCTTACCTTAACTTTATAGATGAGGCGAATAGACATTTACCACAGCCCCTTAAAGAGAAGGGGTTGAAGATTCATGGTAGTAACTTATGTAATGAAATACATCTTCCTACAGGATCAGGAAGATCCGCTGTTTGTTGCTTATCGAGTCTCAATGTTGAGATGTTTGATGAATGGAAAGACACAACCATTGTAGAGGACTTGATCGAGTTCCTTGATGATGTCCTACAGTATTTCATTGAGAACGCTCCCCCTCAGTTAGAGAAAGCGATCAAGAGTGCAGAAGCAGAACGATCACTCGGTTTAGGTACGATGGGTTTCCATGCTTACCTTCAAAAGCATGGGTTGCCCTTTGAATCTATCTTTGCGGTCTCGGCTAATCGAAGGATCTACTCAACAATCAAGGAGAGGGCTGTAGCCTCTTCAAAGCGTTTAGCAGAAATCAAGGGTGAGTATCTTGATGGCATTGGGTCGGGGATGAGGAACAGTCATCTATTAGCTATCGCACCTAATGCCAACTCAGCTATCATCCTCGATACAAGTCCAAGTATAGAGCCGTGGAAGTCAAACGCTTTCACACATAGAACACGAGCAGGGTCGTTTTTGCAGTTTAATAAGTATCTTCAGAAGGTTCTTGAGAGTAAAGAGGACATTGATCTTGATGAAGTGCGTCAGAGCATCATTCTTAATCAAGGGAGCGTACAGCATCTTGATTTCTTGACTCAGCTTGAAAAAGATACTTTTAAGACCGCTTTTGAACTCGATCAAATGTGGCTTGTTGAACACGCATCAGTGCGACAAGAATGGGTTTGCCAAGGTCAGTCGGTCAACTTGTTCTTTCCAGCAGGCTCGGATAAGAACTATGTCAACGCAGTTCATTTAAGTGCTTGGAAGAAGAAGCTCAAGGGGTTGTATTACCTTCGTACCAATGCAGGTGTTGTAGCTGATAAGGTAAGTGAGAAGATTGAGCGTAAGGCGTTAAAGGATTATGAGCTTGATGAGTGCATGAGCTGTCAAGGTTAATAGTTTATTTATGACCTCCCATGAGTGATCTCATTAACCTTAAACTAAATGGAGAATAACCATGAGAAGATCAGCTTCACAAATCATTAGAAACCTTGAGATGAGGATCGCTCGTCTTGAAAAGTCAGCGAAATCAGAACCTGCAATCGAAACCTCATCAGAGCGTGAGCTTGAAAAAGCTTGGCCAGATGTTTCTTATCAAGGCAAAGGCGATTTCATAGATACATACATGGGTTGGATCAGAACCATCGAGAATGATGAAATTCGTGAAGGTTCTGATGCTGATGATACTGAAGATCAGTTTGGCAACTCTCTTGAGTTTTGGAATAGCCAAGAGTGTTATCTAGGCTATGTCCAAGACAAAGATTACTTTGTCATGGGCTTTGACTGCGATCTTTATTCTCCAGTTAGTGCAGAAGCATGGTCTGATCACCAAGAAGCTATGGAGGAGTATCGAGAGGCATACGAGGAATGGGAGGAATCAGATGATGAGGATGCTGATGAGCCTATTGAGGATGATTTCAGAGGATATGACTATGACTATGAGGGTGAGAGCGATCCATCAGACGGTGTGAATGGTTGGGCTACTGTTACTTTCAAGGTCAAGAATGGCTCTGTAATTGTAAAGGATGTTCATGTCGAAGCAGAAGGTTATATGTTCTATAGTGATGGCTATGACCACACTAAGAGAACCCACAGAAACATCATTGATCTTCGCTTAGACTAAGAACCACGAGATCTAACAGCCCATCGGTTGTTAGATTGATGAGTCGATGTCCACCATCTGTTTTGATGATCTTAACATCACCTCCATCAAGTATATTGTCTCCATAGATACGAACGCTGTCCTTAAAGGGTACGATGTCGTCTGTGGGGTCATGGATAATGACCACTCGGTTTCCTTGAGGGATTAGGGTTGGTAGTCCATATTTGACACCAGCAGGTGCGAGTAAGATTGCCTTACCTTTATGGACATTGTTCTGCATGAGTGCCATAGTGATCCCTCCTCCAAAGCTCGACCCGATGATGAGGTCGGGTTTATGGGATAGAACAGCTTCTTTAGCGATCTGATAGCATTCTTTAACGCAGTCTTTACGACTCCTCATTAGCGACTCTAAGGTGGCAGGCATCTGTGGAGCGACAGCGTTGTAATGGGTCTGACAGTATGACCCTTTCACTCCATTAGGTTCTCCTTCTAGTCCATGTAGGTACATCACTTTTGTCATTGTCATTCTCCTTACTCTAGTCCACATGATTTTAGGTGTCGTCTTATAGTTTTAGGGGAACATTCGTACTTTCGTGCGAGGGCTTTCTTCCCCATTCCTTTGAGGTATTCAACCACGATCTCTGCTACAGGTAGCTCGGTTTGTGGTAGGTTTCGGGCGATCTCAATCCCCTGTCGTTTGAGGTGATTACGGATGTTGTTGTGAGACATTGAGCAGGCACGAGCGATACGACCAACGCTCCATCCTTGCTCATAACAAAACACGACCATTTCCATCGGTAGTGGGATTAGCTTTCGTGGTGGCTTCTTCATTTGTAGTGTTGTTTCCATGTTTGTTTTCTTCTCTGAAGGTGGGGTGTTATGGAGGGTGGGTTTACCCTCTCCATTATAAGGTTCGGTCTTGCCCCCCCCTAGAGATAAAGGCTAGGTGCGATAGACCCTACTTGACCCCGATACTTGAGGAGTTTTGACCAAGCGAACTTGAGCAAGTCTTGCTGACTGAGGTCATGGAGTAGGCCACTACTATTGATGTTCTTCATCACATAGCTATCGGGCTTGTTGAACCCTAGTCCGTCCTCATCACACGCACCATCACATACTCGGTCAAGAGACTCACTTGCTGTGATGATTTGAGTCTGTAGATTAGCGTCTACAGAACGATTTAGGATTTTAGTTGGGATTGTACTCGCCCATACAGGAAGTTGGTTAGAGACAGCGTTTTGAGCGTCTTGCTGAACAGCTTTAGCGATACGAGCATCACGCTCCTCACGAGTCTCTTGCTTGATAGCGACACCCTTAGTGGTAGCAGTTGAGGTCAACGCTCCACACTCATTCTCGATTGAAGCCTCGATAAGAGCCTTCTTCTTGTCGATGAGTTTAAGGACATGGAGATCCATCGCACAGTCCGATACAAGTCGGATGTACTGCAAGTTAGAAGCAGTCTGTCCGATGCGACAGATACGATCCTCGGCTTGAAGATTGAGAGCTGGGTTCCACTCTTGATCACAGAAGATCATCTTGCTTGCTTTGGTGAGGGTGATCCCGACCCCACCTGCCTTGATGGTACAGGCGATGCCCTTGAGCATACCTGCTTGGAAGGCTTGTACAGCGTCCTCTCGGTCAGACTGATGAGTGTCTCCCATGATGACAGCCCACCCATCTCGCTTTGCCATAGCTTCGATAGGTGCTCGGTGAGCTGAGAACACGACTACAGGCTCGTTAGCTTCTTCAAAGCTCTCTACCATCTCCTCAAGAGCAGAGATGCGAGACTCGGCAAGCTCGGCTCGGATGCGACTGAACTCGCTAAAGTCGGGGATAGCGTTTGAGCCATTCTCTTTCATTGCCTCAAGCATCTTCTCACTCATCTTGAGGAGTCGCTTTGAGCCGACCTCAACCAACACATCTTGGTAGGTCTTGGGTGGGAGGTTAGTCAAGACCTCAGTCTTAGTCCTACGAAGCATGACTCTACGGAGCTTCTCAGGCACACATGGATTAGGAGTACCAAACTCCCAACCACCCCAACCGTTCTGATAAGCGTTCATGTCTCGGATGAACCCCTTGAAGCCACCGAAGATGGTACGACCCATCCCGAAGGTGCTGACCACACCCCACAGGTCAAAGCCTTTGGAGAGCAGAGGTGTACCTGTCATCGCCCAACTCCTCTTACAGAGGTTGGAGAGAACCTTAGTACGCTTGCTACGGATAGCCTTGTGGCTCTTACAGAGGTGAGCCTCGTCAGCGATAAGGGTAGTCTGTGCAAGCACATCTCGCCACGCTTGAGGTACATTCTCAGAGTCATCACCCCACTTTGATGTAGGAGTCATCTCTGTAGGGAGGATCTCGTAGTTGATGATCACTACCTCATTGGCTTGTGGGAGCTTGAACCCCTTGCGACCTTTACAGACCACAGGGGAGAGGTCGCTTCGCCACTTGCGAACCTCGTTAGCCCAATTGAGCTTCAAAGTTGCAGGACAGAGTACGATAGCCCGACCACCATCTTCGATAGCCATGAGAGCCTGTAGCGTCTTACCCAAGCCCATGTCGTCTGCAAGCAAGCAGTTATCATGGCTTGAGAGGAACTTGACCCCATCAAGTTGATAGGTGTAAGCACCACCGTCTTTGGCTCTACTGATAGCGTCCATCACACTTGAGTCTTGCTGAACCCCATCGAACCCGACAGGGAAGCTGAGGTTCAGCCTACGCACACCCTCCATCACACGCTCACGATCCTTTGGTGCAAGACTTACAGTCCAACACTTAGCTTGGCTATTCCACTTCGCTCCTGGCATACCACGCAGGATAGGGAGAGCGTCTGCCTCATAGGGCATCTTGATCTCACCTTGTGCGTTGATCTCACGCACAGAGGGAGCTGACAGGAGTGCCTTTACCTGTGCAGGTGAGGCATCCAAGCACACGCTTGAGTTGCAGATGGTGGTGTATCCACCACCTTGTGGCTGATATGTGAAGCCTTGCCCCTCGGCTACAGGGGTCTTACAAACTGCACACTTCTTGGCAAACTTGTTCTTGAAAACTCGCATTGTCATCTCCATTGGGAGTAAGGGTTTGGGGTTCGGCTTAAAATACTTCTCCCACACAATGTCATAAATAAGGGGTTACAGATTTGTAGATTGTTTATGAAACCTAGTTTATATGCGTTTAACTAATCCTAAAAGGAGTTTAAAATGAACTACAATCGCATGATCCGAAGAGTTGCGTCAGCACACATGAGAAAAATCGCTCAAGAGAAACCAGCAAGTGTTATGTTTGCTGAAGCTGTCATTGATCAGAGAGATATACTAAACTGGTTCCAAGACCAAACAGGTCTTGATCCCGAAGCTATGGGGTGGAAAATTGCCGCTCATCATATGACGATAGAATTCTTTGATAAGAAAGCTAAGAAAGCTCTCAAAAGAGAGGGTCGTGCAGAGTCTAACATCATTGAGCCTTATGCTGACCTTATCGGTCAAACAGTGGTTCTTGACCTTGTAGGGTATGCACATGATGATAAGGGTATGGCAGTGCTTGTAGAGCCTAAAGGTCCTCTAGCTCGTCTTGTCACAAATAAAGACCCACATATCACCATCGCTACTAATGGTGTAGGTGCGAAGTACAGTAATGAGCTTCTTGCAAAGGGAGAAATCATCCCTGCTCGTGGTTCAATCCAAGCACGAGTCGGTTGGAAAGATGCTCGTTCTGGTAAAGATATGTACGACCTTCCTTGGGATTTTGGTCAGTAAAAAAAATAAATCGAAGAAAAGTTGTCCGAAAAGTGTTCTAGGAAGCGTTAGTATTTCAGAGGGTCATGTAACCCTTTGTTTATACCCCCTAGAACGGAGGACAATATGCAAGAAGAGATCTATGCTGACGAGAAGTTCATCTTCGCTGACTTTTTAGAGTCAGAGACAGCACTGAAAGGTGTAACAGACACCTTTCGCACATACGGACTTATGTTTGAATGTGCCATTGAAGAAGGTGCTCGACAGAACCTCATTGAGCAACCTATGACCGAAAAGCGTAATGGTGTTCGAGGGATCACTGATGAGGTTCTTGAGAATCAGAACACTTTTTATGCAATCGGATCGTTCCTCAAAGTTCTCCATGAACTTGGTTTCAGAGTCGAGGAGACTCTTGAGGAGGATTGTGACTTTTGTGGTGTTATGCTTCTTGATGAAAATCGCTTACAGATCGACATCGAGTTTAGCTACGGTGAGAATATGGTCGAGTATTCGATCAACTTTAACGATGAGAGAGAGCATACAGGACACCAAACACCAAATGAGTTCCTAGAGGACATCTTTAACGGTGGTTGGAACTTACCTAAGCTTACAGGGGTGCTTAACCCTTCTAGCCTTTATGATGACCTTGAGGGGTTCATGCGAACCTTTAGGAGATCATGGTCGGAGTATAAGAAGGTACTCAAAGAGAAGGTGGGCTGATTTGTAGTTTTTATATTCTCTCACTGTAGGGTGGTAATAATAACATTCAACCCTAGAGTGAGAGGTTAAGAGCATGGCAGGACTACTTGATTTTAGTACGACTTATAAGCCATTTCTGTATCCTTGGGCGATGAATATCGCTGAGGAACATGAAAAAATTCATTGGGGAACTTGGGAAGCCAAGTTGCAGGAAGATGTAAATCAATGGAAGGGCGGTCATATTACTGACTCAGAGAAACTACACATCACACAAATCTTGAGGATCTTCACACAGAGTGATGTCGCTGTCGGTGGGAACTACTGCGACATCTTTATCAAAGAGTTTAAAAACAACGAGATCAGAAATATGCTCTTGAGTTTCGCCAATCGAGAGGGAACTCATCAAAGAGCGTATGCTCTCCTTAATGATACACTGGGTCTTGCTGTTAAAGAATATTCAGCGTTTTTAGAGTTTGATGAGATGCGTGAGAAAATTGAGTTTATGACTAAGGCTCCAGAAGGCTTGGGTAGGATTACTAACCTTGCTTTTGAGCTTGCTCGTTCAGTCTGTAATGAGGGGATGAGTCTATTCTCAGCTTTCGTCATGCTTCTTAACTTTCAACGCACAGGCAAGATGAGGGGTATGTGCGAGATCGTGGAATGGAGTATTCGTGATGAGACAACTCATGTAAATGGAATGACTCAGTTGTTCCACCAATATTGTAAGGAACATCCTCGTGTGGTCACTGATAAACTTAAGAGTTTCATCTACACCAACTATGAGAAAGCAGTTGAGCTTGAGGACTCCTTGATTGATTTGGTTTATAACCACAACGGAGCAATCAATGATTTGTCCTCTGAAGATATAAAGGCTTATGTACGCTATCTTGCAGACCGTAGACTTCTACAACTTGGACTCAAGCCTATCTTTGAACAAAAGACCAATCCACTTACTTGGCTTGATTGGGTTATTTCTGGAGACTCTTTCAAGAATTTCTTTGAGGGTCAAGTCACCGATTATTCAGCGAGTGGTTTAGCAGGTGAATGGGATTGGACAAGCATTTCGGCTTAGTTTGTAGTTTCTTTATAGTTTCTCATAGGTGTTGATCTAACACGCTACTACAGGAGAAATCTTATGAAGAAACAAGCAGGTGCATCGGGTTTTGCCGATTATGGTTATGGTACAAATGCAAACCGAGTATTTCAGGAACTAAAACAAGAAGCTCGATATGAGCATGGTTCTCGTGGTTATACTGGAACGATTGCAGAGAAAGATGGCTTCGTCATGGCTACTCGTGAAGTTATGACTGAGCGTCAAGCAAGAGAGTATGCTGACAAGCATTATGATGACTATGGTAAGTGGGAAGATGCTGGTTGTGTTGCTTTCGGAGAAGAAAAGATTCTTGTCGAAAAGGACTTTGAAGTAAAGGTGAAGGCTAAAAGTAAAGACGAAGCAATCAAGAAGGTTCGTGAGAAAATGATGGGTGGTAAGAAGAGAGCAGGGGCAGTCGTTGAGGTAGAAATCCCTTGGAATGGTGCTGTTCTTACGACTCCTGCGGGTAAAAGGAAGATCACGACAGAGAGATCGAATGGTGATGTTTATTTCGTGAGGTCTTCCAACACAAGTCAAAAATATTCTACAAAGAAGGAAGCTGTGGCCGCTACGAAAGAGGTTCTTGAAAAGACAAAACGAATTGATCCAGGTCAAGTTGTTCGTATATTCAAAGTTCAAGACCAAGGTGGTATGTCTTACGCTGAATCCTCTAAACTTGCTACTTTCACTGTAGTAGGGAAAAGGATTCAAAAGAAGGTAGGGAGAGTTAATGGCTATTACTTCTTTGGATATGCTTCTTCTTAATAAGTTGTTTATACATATTTATATGAACCACAAACCAAATGGAGTAAACACATGAGAAAATCAGCTAGTGAAATAATCCGTAATCTTGAGATGAGGATCGCTCATCTTGAAAAACAATCTGGAGCACATAGCTTTGAAATCTATTATAATGGTACAGATGCTAAGAAAGTTTGGGATAGAGCTGTGCTAAATAATCGCAAGCTCAGAAGCAAGGTTGATCCCTATGGGCGATATGATGGCTTCGAGATGGCTACTCGTCAAGTTATGACAGAGCAACAAGCTGAGGCTTTCATCAAAAAAGAACTAAGAACACCTAATAAATATGGCAAGTGGGATGACGCTGGTTGTGTTGCAATCGGAGAAGAAAAGATTCTTGTGTCTAAAGATTTCGAGATGGAAATAAATGCAAGAGATAAGAGAAATGCAATCGAACAAGTTCGTGAGCGTAAAATGGGAGGTCGGAGCAGAGCAGGGGCTGTTGTTGAGGTTGAGATTAGGTGGGAAGATGTGACTGAGCATCCTCGTTTAAAAGGACTCTATACTGTTATAGGTAAAAGAGTGCAGAAAAAAGTAGGTAAGGTTAAGGGTTTCATCTTCTTTGGGTTTGCTTCAGACGACTGAGATTTCTAGTTAGCTCAGTATCAAACTTTTCGATTGCCTCTTTAAACTGATCTTCGGACATGATTTGTCCTCTTGCAGAACCAGAGATCTGATCATGTCCACCTGCTCTATCTCCCCACCATTCTTGAACGAGTCGTCTACAAGATAGATTTGGGATGGGGTCGGCAGTAGAAATCCTAATCTTCTTATACTTTTCATCATAAGAGATGATCGCATTTCCTCCTCGATAGAGATGGTTGACCTTTTCACCTCTTGTTCTTCTTACGATTAAGCCGCTAGGGAGAACTTTGACAAAGGTAGACTCATCGAGTTTGTCTTGGAGATAGATATGAGCATTACCCATTCGGGTAGCTAGATGTCCTCCATTGAGCATTTTTTTAATGAAGTCGAAGGCTCTGTAGCAGAAATCTGTTACATCGTTGTTTCTTGATGTGTCTATTTCTGGATGGTTCTCGTTAATCCATGCGTTAAGTCCATTATAGATAACCCAACAGGGGTGGTCTTGCCTTGCTTTGTGGATGCCATTAGTGTCGATATGTTCGGCATAGAACCAAAAGACAGGGTTATCCTCAAATTGATCTGTAGCTCTCATCAAACCGCCAAGAGTGTCTATGTCGATATGTGAGATAAGTGCAACTTCGTCATCATTTAATTTTGGAATGTCAGAGTCATTACAGGGAGAAGGTCTACCAAAGGGGGTGACATGGCGACCAACATAAGGAGATCCTAAAGGTTGATGGTGAGCGGCAGTATACTTTGTACCCTCAAGAACAAATCCACCATATTCGGCTTCTACAGTGAGTGCAGGAGGATTAGATAATCTAAGGGTATCGGTAGCTAATTGTGAAGTAGGTGCTAAGATAATAATCATTTGTAGATCCTTTATGGTGGTCGATTATTTATATATTACCTGTAAGGAGAACGAATATGAGAAATCTTGTGGCTAGAGTTGCTACGAAGTACATGAAGACCAGTTCCGAAGATCTTGAGCTTCATATTTTTGACTTTGATAACACATTGTTTCGTAGTCCAGAACCTCCAAAGTGGTGGTCAACTAAGAAGATGGGTTATTGGTTTAATGATGCTGTCAGCTTGAGTGAGCCTTTTGTACCTCAAAATCCTGGTAGTGATTATTGGTTTAATGGTGTTGTTTCAGAGGCCAAACGGTCAATCTCTGATATGAACACTTTAGCCATTATGTGTACTGGTCGTCCAAACAGGGAAGGTGCGATGCGTTATCGTATTGCAGAGTTACTAAAAGGGAAGGGTCTTGACTTTGATGAGGTTCATCTCAATACAGGAAGTGCAACAGCTAGGTATAAAGCCAAGCTCGTATTTGATCTCCTAAAGAAGCATCCAAACATAAAAAGCGTTTCTGTTTGGGAGGACACTCAAGAGAACCTTGACGCTATTGAAAAAGTCTGTGACCACTTTGGACTTGAGTTTAATGATTACTTAATCAAACCTAACCCATATCCAATTTCAATCACTAAAGAAGAGTACGAACTTTTAAAGTAAACTAGAAATATAGGGGAGAAGTACCCCTCACCTAGTTTCTGATAAGAGTTAAATCATATAACATGAGGAAAAGGATCTCTAGTCGAGAAAGGTTTTCCTCGTGTTTTATGTTGCAAAAGTCTTAGGGCAAATCTTTGCCAACCCCCCATATTATATTCTAAGGTGTATCGTAGCTTCAGAAGCAGATACGAAGCCCATCGTTGTTAAGGGTAAGATTGCTGGTCCTGTTTCAAGAGGTCAAGTATTTACTTTTCAAGGGAAAGAAACCCTTGATAAGCGTAATGGTAAGAAGAACCTTGATATAGTTCGTAATCCGATTAACCCTAAGTATCTTAAAGGGTCGGCTCTCTACAGTTGGGCTGATTGGTCAGACCCTCTCTTACAAGAGTCTATCGAGGTTATCTCAAGTCTGTCAGAAGCAGGAGTGCCTTTGAACATCATCAACTCTATTTGGAATGATGTTCAAATGTCTCCCGACTCTATTGCTAAAAACCCTTGGGCTTTGGTTTACAAAGGTGTCTCTTTTAAAGGTGCTGATGAGATTGCTAAGACACTTCTAAAGAAAGACTTTGATCCCGAAGATGAAGGTAGGGTAGAGGCTTCTATCTTTTGGTCTATGCTTCAAGGTGTGTACCAAGGGCATTGCCACTTAGATACCAATACGGTGTTCAAAGATACTGCTGTTCTTACAGGCTTGACGAACCCTAAAGAGATTGGTCAAGTCATCAAGTCGATGAAAGAATCTAAACCACCTCGCATTGTAGTAGATAAGATCTCACAAGACCCCTCTATTGCTCTTTATTTGCCTTCTTACCATAAAATGGAGGTGGAGGTTGCTGAAGAGATAAAATCCCCTCTTAGATATAACCCTATGCTCCAATCAATGGATATAGATGATATAAAAACATACTCAAGATACCCATTGACCGACACACAACTCAAAGCAATCCAACAGGGTCTTACAGAGCCTTTCTCAATCGTGACGGGATTACCAGGAACAGGTAAGACAACTATCCTTAATACACTCTGTAAAATCTTGCTTGATCGTAAAGAAAGTATCTTGCTCATCGCTCCAACAGGCATCGCCGCCAAGAGAGCTAGTGCATTAACCAACATGGACGCTTTCACAGTACATAGAGCATTTGGTGCAGGTCTGCCTATGGACGATAAGACAGATAAGTCGGATTATGAGGGTGTTAAAAAAGATGAGGAAAGTGGAGTCAAAGGTATAGGGAATAGCAATGACCCAAGTCGAGAACTTTGGAGACATAATCCTCAAAACCCTCGCCCCGAATCTGTGGTCATTATAGATGAGTCCTCTATGATTGATTTACATCTCATGTGGCGAGTGATGAAAGGTATATCGCCTAAGTGCCGAGTCATCATGGTAGGTGATATAGCACAGCTCCCCCCTGTAGGTGCAGGCTTTGTTTTATCCGAGCTGATAGAGTCGAACGCTGTGCCGAGAGAACACCTTACGGAAATCTTTAGGCAAGGTGAGGGGAGTGGGGTAACTATCGCCGCTCACAAGATTCATGCAGGGGAAGTTCCTCAGCACAATAAGGATTATCAGTTCATTGATCGCTACACCACTCAAGACATTCTTGATGAGATTGTGAACCGATGTAAAGAGCTTCACATGGATCAAGTAGATTTCCATGTTGTCAGTCCAACGCATCATGGAAAGGTAGGTGTTACGAACCTTAACCGAGAACTTAGGTCAGCTTTGAACCCCGATATTGGGGGTGCTTTCATTCGGGTAGGTAAAGATTCAATCCGAGTAGGTGATCGGGTGATGATCACCAAAAATGAGTATGAACTTAATGTTTATAATGGTGATATAGGTCGCATTAGGTCGATTGATAAAACAAGTGTGAGCGTACTCATTAAAGGCGTTAAAGATCAGATTGTAGACATTCCTTCTGAACAAGTAGGGAAGCTATTAAGACTTGCTTATGCGACAACAGTCCATAAGAGTCAAGGTCTTGAATATGACACTATCTTAATGCCTATGACCACAGAACACAGTTCAAATCTCTTACAACGATCTTTACTCTACACAGCAGTGACCAGAGCTAAGGATAAGGCAATCTTGATTGGAGACAAAGACGCAGTGGCTATTTGTGTGGGTAATGCGTCTAGTGGGCTTAGGTATTCTAGGTTGAGGTATCGCTTTTAAACAAAGATAGTATCTTCTCGATCTGCTCCTGTTGAAATGATTGATACAGGTGCTACATTCTCATTGATGTAATGAATATACTCTTTGAGGTTGGCATGGAGGAATGAGTAGTCTTGGACTCCCGCAGAGTTATCCCAACCCTCAAAAACTTTCATCCCTCCCTTCAATCCGATTTTCACCTCGCTAAACCCATCAAGGACATCAACTTTGGTGAGGGCTAGTGAGGTGAAACCATTTAGGATTTGAGCTTCCCTAAGCATAGGTAGTGAGTTCCACCCACAGCGTCTTGATCTACCTGTGACTACACCAAACTCTCCTCCTTTGGTTCTTAAACGCTCACCTAACTCACCTGTGTCCTCAAGTCCGAATGGGCCAGAACCTACTCGTGTGCAATATGCCTTTACCACTCCAATGATTTCTATATCACGAGGTAAGGCACATCCTATTCCTGCACTAATCCCACCAGCTATAGTTGTTGATGAAGTAGCAAAAGGATAAGTGCCATGAGAGATGTCGAGGAATGTTCCTTGAGCACCTTCGATGATGACTTTATTTGCCCCACCATTCATGGCTTCATGGAGTCTTTCGGACAGATTTGTGTAAATGTAAGGTATCCAATCAGACCTCCATTGATTCAACTTAAGGAGCACTTCATTGGCGATCTTTTCTTTGAAATCCTCAGCCTCATTCCAATGCGAAGCTCCGATTAGATTGCACTTCTCCTCCCAAGTCGAAGGATCAAGAAGATCTCCTACTCTCAACCCTATTCTTCTCGCTTTATCTTCATAACAAACCCCGATACCGTTACGAGTAGTCCCAATACGGTTGTTAGATTTCTCTTCTCTTTTGGTGTCTACTTGAATGTGTACTGGTAGGATGAGATGAGCACGATGGTCAATCATAACCCTCTTACTTGCTTCTTCATATCCAAGCATCTCACAGAGCATATCGAACTCGCCTTGTAAGACATCAAGATTGATTGCCATCCCTGCACCAAGCACACCCTTTGCACCTCTGAGGACGCCAGAAGGCATGAGTCGTAGTTTGTAGGTGTTCCCATCAAAGATGATGGTATGCCCTGCGTTGCTCCCCCCTTGAAAGCGTATGCAGTAGTCAGCGTTATCCGACAAGAAATCAACGATCTTGCCTTTACCCTCATCACCCCACTGACCACCTATTACTGCGATTACTTGAGTCATGTTTATCTCCGTAGGTTAATAGTTTATTTATTGATACCGTAATCTACAGTGTATGTAACCCCTCTTTTATATATCTAGCATAAGGAGAACTAACATGAGAAAATCAGCAGAAGAAAAGATCCGTACTCTTGAAGCAAGAGTCGCACAGCTTGAAGGCCGTATTGCATCAACAACAATCAAAGGTGGAGAGCCTTATCGGTTGGGTCTGCCAGAATCTGATGCAGTGAAAACCTCTTGGAGTTCAGCAAAGGATCTACTCTTTGATGTGGAGGAAATGTACGACACAGAGTATTGGAGCAGGAGCAAAGATGACTACATTCATTATGAAACAACAGACTTTGACTTTGAAGATCGTTGGACTGGACTTGGTATCGACAATGCTATCTTCTTTTATACTCTTTCTGAAAATGGAGAGTATCCAGGGCTGTACACAATCGCAGACAGAGATGACCTTGTGAAAGCACTTTTGGAAACAGACAAGGGATTTAAGTCAGCTTATGAGAAGCTAATTCGCAAATACCTTGAGAGCAAATTATTCTAATCTTCTACTTGCTCAAGATAAGAGATAGCCATCTCTTTAGCTCCATTTGAACCCATAGTCTGCATGACTCTCTCTTTAAGCGTCAGTTCAGACCAACCCGATGTGGCTACAGCTTTCATCTTGTCTACAATGTCCTCCATGCGTTGCTTATCTTCCTTTTCACGCACAGTTTCCTCTATCTTGAATACCTCATTGGCATCTCGTACAGGAACATCATGTCTGATGAAGTTAAGCGACTCTTTGGTGGCTTGAACCTCGACCACACAAGGTCTGCGGTCTAAGTCATCTAGGTGCAAAGACCCTCTAGTTAATGACCCGACATTGACTACCCTCGCTCCATTTAAGAGCGTGGAGATCCCTTGATCTTTGTGCCAATGACCAAAGAACCAACCGTCTACCTCTGTGTTGTCGTTGAGGAAGTCATAACCGACTATATCCTCATTCTCAAACATAGAGCCTGTCTTACCTTGTCGAGCTAATAAATGACAAGCAACCAACAGGTAATCCTCGTCTTTCTTCTTTATGTTCTTGAGCCGATCAAAGTCATAAATGACTCCATGATAAGGCACACCGACTACCCGAACTTTGACTCCATCTTTTTCAAGGTTGATCTCAATGTCATCACCAAACTGTTTGAATACACCCGATGAGAATAGGACACCTAGAGGTTGTTCGGGTAGGTAGTCTATATTACCATATTTTACATCGTGGTTGCCGACTAGACCATAAGTAGGGCAAGGGTAATGCTCATGTGCTTCACACGCTCTACGGACTAAACTATGGCTATTCTTGGTAGGTGATTTAACATCGAAGAAGTCTCCACCATCAAGTACAGCGTCAATCTCTTTATCCTTAGCGAGATCACCAATCCACTTGAGCTTGTTGACAACATCATCTGTCCAGTTTCCTGTGCGTCTGCGTGGGGTTTTATCTCCCATGTGGACATCGGTTCTCCATAGTAGCTTTATCATAGGTTTAACCTCTCAATAGTTTATTTATCACTATACTTATATGATCTCATTAACCTTAAACCGAATGGAGAAACGATATGAGAAGGTCAGCTTCAGAAGTGATTAGAAATCTTGAGATGAGGGTAGCCCGACTTGAAAGGCAAGTCACCTCATCACAGAGTAAAAAAGCATTTTTAAGTGGACTCGTTTCCAAAGTAGGTGACTTCTATGCTTATCTAAAGCGTGAGTTACCAGGCGAGGCTGAAAGGAAGAAAATACTTTCTAAGATGGTTTCTGATCTTGAAAAAGAACTCCTTAGTTATATCAATGGTTTTAAAGATTCTACTTACGCTGGAAAAACTAAAGGTAAAGTCAAGTGTTCGGTTAAATCGAGTCAACTACTCATAAGTATTTCCATTGATACCCTCAGCCATCGATCAATAGAGATGAGCAAAAACCTTAAAATTTCTGAAATGTCTGATCTTGGAGAGTTAGAGAGTTTTGTTGAAGGACTAAGGAGAAATTTTTCATTAAATCAAGCTACGCATACGATTCCAATACGGTTGTGGTCTAATGTTTTAGAGATCATCACTAGTACACTCGAAATGCCTTTGTTTTTACCACTGCTACAGGGTGACTTAGACACACTTATTGATCGTGTTGATGCACCTACAAAAAAAGAATTTGAAAGAAAGTTTTGGGCTAAATTTGAAAAGGCTTCTTCAGTTGCCGCTAAGGTCTTAAAGGCTCTTGCTAAGGTTGGGGTAGGTGCATTGATCGTAAAACTTTGTGTTTCTGTTTTAATGCTTCTACCTTGGGGTGTTATCGGACTGACGCTACTTGGTTTACTAAAGATTATATTCGGTGGAGTGGCGATTGTGGCTGGAGGTATGCTTGGTAAAGAAATTGGTAAAGCAATAAGACCACGAAGATATGCGAACGAAGTACCGAATGACCCAGAAGAAAGATTGGAACTTTTCTTAGAATTACTTGAGGAAGAGGGGGTAGCTTAAATGAGAGTCGCTTCAAGTATGGTTAAGCTACAACCATTACCATATGAGTATGACGCTCTTGAGCCTATCATCTCCGAAGAAGCGATGAGACTACATCACTTATCTCATCAGCAAGGATATGTGGACAAGCTCAATAAGACTCTTGAACAGTATCCAGAAATGCTCGGACAAATAGGTAGTCTCTATCAGCTCATCTCCAACCCAAAGTGGATACCACAAGAAATCAAGCAGTCTGTGATCGACTTTGGAGGTGGAGTTTGGAATCATGCGTTTTATTGGAACTGTCTCTCCCCTAACCCAGTTAGATATGAGGACACCTCAAGAGCGTTCCAAGATAAGGTGAACAGAACCTTTGGGAGTTATGAAGATCTGAGAGATGATCTCATCCTTGAGGGGACAGGTCATTTCGGTTCGGGTTGGGTTTGGTTAGCCGAGACTAAGACAGGTGATCTTAGGGTTTATTCGACACTTAACCAAAATACACCAATGATGAGAGGTCATCGACCTATCTTGACGATTGATCTTTGGGAACACGCTTACTACCCAGACTATGAGAATGGTCGTAAGGATTTCCTAGAGCAAGTGATCGACAACCTATTAAGTTGGGGCTATGCCTCGAAAGAGAAATAAGTTATGAGAAGAAATGCTAGTGAAGTCATTAACGAATTAGAAACAAGAGTTGCTCGCCTTGAAAAGCAGGCTAAAATCACTATTGCCAGTGAAGAAAAACTGCTTGAGCGTCATATTAAATCAACAAGGGGTGTCCTTGATGTGTCTGTTGATTTATCGAAGCGAGACAGGATAACGATGGATATAGACTTTCATGGAACAGTTTTCCATTTCGTTGGGGAGTGTGAGGCAGATTGGGAAAGAATATATGCTGGTTCTAAGACTGCAAATCCAGGAGCTTTGGGTGCATTTTTTATGATGAACGCCTTAAGACCACGAAGAAGGAGAAGGAGTCGTGGTGTAGGGCATATAGGGAACAGATACAAATTTACACATCCACATCCCTTTCCTCGTTCAAGGTGGGATGTGCCAACTATTTATGTCTACACTGAGTCTGGTGGCATCTATGCTAACTTCGGTACTAAAGATATTTATGAAACGCTTAAGAATTTGTTTAATGACACAATGAAGAAAAAGCAATGGGATGAAAGAGAAGAAGAGCTTCGTATCGAGCGTAAAAGAAGTGAGGAGGCTCATGCTCATGGAGAAAGAATCAGATTGGAGCGTGCGGAGAGGAAGCGTAAAAAGACGGAGATGTATGAGGCTAACCGAGCTAGGAATGAAGAAAGACGAAGAAATAGAGGGTTAGAGAAGCAGTCTCGTACTCTTGACCTTTTAAGATCCTACAAGGACAGGGCTAATGAGATTGTTAATACTGTCAATAGGTTAGTTGATCCTTCACTTGCAACACTTAGTGAACCCTCGAAGTCAAATAAGCGGTCAAGACAAGCAAAGGCGGTCTTTGAGGGGTATGATCTTTTAGGGGATTCTTACGACTATAAAATCGTATTTCTTTCGGATGACAAGTTTCATTCGCCTTTTGAAAAGGGTCTTGGGAATATGTTTACTCAGAGTTCTTTCACCTTTTATCTGAACAAAAAAGCGATAGCCACAGCTAAGAATGGAGAGATGGATAGGGTGTTTATAAAAAAAGTTAGAGAAGCGTTGGAAGATGTCGTTGATTCTAGTCGTGGGGGAGACTTCACAGGAAGATGGACTTGAGTTAAAAGCCTTTAGTGTTAGTGGCAATCTTTGCGATTAGGTCTAAGTCATAACACCTAATCGCTTCCATCAGTAGGCGACATTCAAACCACATATCCCCATCAACAAGGGGCATGAAGAGGTCATGGATGTTGTCTATACCTAGCATGACATCGACTCCACCTTCGATGAGTTCAATAACAGGGGCGATGGAGTTATGGATTGGTGCAAGTATATCTGACTGTTGCTTCATGCTGATTGCCGCACTTGGACAAACGATAACGCCAATCTCAGCTTCACTTAGTTTAGAAATCACACGCTTGCGATCTTCTTTTGACTGACACGCCAACGAGATTGCGTGTACGAGTCTGACTTTACCCTCTAAGCCATGTTCAAAGGTTTTATCTGCAACCATCTCTGACTCACGCTCTGAGGGGATGTTGTTTTGTCCTACATGGACATCAACTGGCTTGTTCATATCTTTAGCAAGATTGAAGATGAAGTCCATATGAGCGAAGGGGTCTTCATCTCTGTCTGGTAATCCTCCGATCACATCAGCCATTTCACAGGCTTGAACGAACATCTTTTGGGCTTCGGGTTGAAGAACCCCCTCAAGAGGTTGGACAGCGAGTTGGAGATCAAATCCTTTCCTTGCATATTCCCTTTTAAGGTTAACAGCGACTTGCATGGGTAGAAGTCCAACGATCTGATCCGCATCAATAAAGGTTCTGCATTTAGACACTCCTTGATAGATCAAATTTTCAATGCAACGAGCCATTCGAGAGTGGAGAGTGTATTCAGTATATTCTTCTTTGAGCTGTCGATATAGTTTCCATTTTTCTTGGAGGCTTGATTGCGACAACTTCAAGCCTTCTTCAGTGATTAGGTGTGCTTTGTCAAAATGGGCGTGGTGGCAAACAAAACCCCCACCCTCATCAACTTTGTCCAAAAAAAAACTCTCTATATGCCAAAGGCTCATACACATACTCCTTTTGTTTTCTTTTTATACCCCAACATTTAATAGATATAAAAAATAAAGGAGATCACCATGAGTTCATTTGGTTCAGGTTCCACCACCACAGCAGGTGCGTCTATCACTCTCAGAAATTATACAGGCACAGATGGAAATCAAGCAGGTACAGATGGACTAGTTCCAGGTCCAGGAATTGCTCAAGCTGGATATGTTCTCGGAGCACAAGGTGATTGGACGATTACTGTTTCAGCTATTGACGATCTTAATGATGCAACCAATAGGATTGCTACTACAGCCTTCGTGCAAAATCGTGTTGCACAAATTGTCGCAGGTGGAGGTGGTATCGCTCTTGGAGGTATTCAAGATGTAGATCTTGCAGGTTTAGTTGATAATCAACTCTTGCAATACAACTTAGGTGATGCTGAGTGGCAACCCCTTACTTTAACAGTCGCTTCTATTTCAGATGTAAACCTTGCAGGTTTGCAAGACGGAAATGCTCTTGTTTACTCAGCCGCCGCAAACAATAATGCAGGAGGTTGGGTTCCAGGAGAAGGAGGAGGGGGAGGAGCTGAGAGCCTTAATGGTCTAGGTGATGTGACGATCAATGGAGGTGCTGATAAACACTTCTTAGTGCGAAACGGTGCTGGTCAATATGAAAACCGACTTATTTCTACTGCTGATCTTAGCGATGAAGCAAATATCGCTCTGACAAATAGAGCCACAACCTTTGGTGCTTTCGCCTATGACTTTACAGCTTCAACAATCACTGTTCCTGCTCCTACTCAAAATGCTCATGCTTCAACAAAATTATATGTTGATACACAGGTATCGACTAGACAAGCCTCTGACGCTACCCTTACAGCACTTGCAGGTGTAGTTACTGTTGCTGATAAGCTCATCTATGCGACAGGTGCTGATGCCTTTGCGACTACAGATCTCACAGGTTTTGGTCGTACTCTTATAGCCAACGATAACGCAGAGGACGCTCGTACCGATCTAGGTTTAGGCACAGCCGCTGAAAGTGCTGTAGGTGATTTCTTAGCTTCAGATGCTTCGATTGGTGCTTTGTCTGATGTTGATCTTACAGGTGTAGGGCTTAATCAAGGTGATGGTCGAGTCTTAGTTTGGGATGAGGACGCAGGAGGTGTTGGTCGGTTTATAACAGCCGAACCTGCTGTTACCTACACAAATGAGGAAGCGAGAGATGCCGCAGGCACTGCACTAGCAGGTGGTAATAATACAGGTATCTCATTTGTTAACGATGATGCAAATGATCGCATTAACGCTACAGTAGACATTACAGGCTTTTCAGTTAGGGACTTAAGTGATGTCTCTAATGACGCTTTAGTTAATGGCAAGATCTTAAAAGTTGTAAACAATGTTCTTACTCAAGCAGATGAGACAGATACCAATACACAGCTTTCAGATGAGCAAGTGCAAGACATTGTTGGAGCTATGGTTAATGGTGGTACTGAAACTGACATCACAGTTTCTTACGATGATGCCGCAGGGAAGCTTGACTTTGTTGTTGATGCCACTGTTGCTCGTCTTGCTGACCCCAACTTGACAGGTACTCCTACAGCACCAACCGCCGCCCATGATACGAACACGACTCAACTCGCCACCACAGAGTTTGTACTTAGTCAAATCGCAGGTACGGACATTAACATACTTGAGAGTGTAAACACTGCTGAGAAAGCTGAGGGTAAAATCCTCAAGTATGACGCTAATGGTGTCCTTGTAGTTTCTGATGATGAGGGTAAGACTCAAGAAGAAATCGAAGATATTGTTGGTGGGATGGTAGAGGGCAACACTGAAACAGGTATTACCGTCACCTATCAAGCAGGTGATAACACTCTTGATTTTGAGGTTGGTGGCCTTTTAGACGCTCAGATCGCAGGTAATGCTTCTATTTCTGTTGATAAGCTCGCATCTAAAGCAATCACACTAGGTTCTTCTACCTTAAATTTAGGTGGTGGTGCTGTTACCTCTATAACAGGTATGACAGGCATTGACTTTACCAATGCGAACGCTACCATCGGTGCGTCTATGACCAACGATGGAGAGAATCCTCCAGTATCTACGGTTCTTACTCTTGGTGGTGCTGGATCTACTGTTGCGATTGCAGGGACGCTTACCGTTAATGCTCCTGTTAATGGTACAGACGCTACAACTAAGACTTATGTCGATACTCAAGTAGCGACTAAGCAAGACTCAAACACTAACCTCACAAGTTTATCGGGACTCAACATTATTGATGGGTCGATGATTATAGGGAATGGGGATAACTCTTTTGAGATCATTACCATTCAAGGTGGTGTTGAAAGTTTCTTAAAAACCACAGGTCGTATAGCGGCACTTTCTGATGTTACTTTTGATAACGATGAGCTTAACAACGCTAATCATTTCATCGTCAGCACAGGAGCAGGTGGCTTTCAAAACCAAACGATTTCTACAGCCAACCTCTCTAACAGTGGGAATATAATCTTAAATAATGCGGGTGCTGATTTCGGTGCTTTTGATTATAACTTTACAGGTGCTAACTCTATCACAGTACCAGCACCTAACAATGGAGCTGACGCTACAACCAAGACTTATGTAGACACTCAAGTCGCTACAAAGCAAACCTCTGATGCTACTTTAACTGCTCTTGCAGGACTTGCTACAGGTGCTAAGAAGCTCATCTACTCTAATACAGGAGATGACGACTTAGAGATGATTGGTCTTTCAGATAATGCTAAGACCTTCATCGCCTCTGATGCAGGAGTCGCTGACCTAGATAATGTTAATCTCGGAGGGGTGGGTAATGCCCTAGCTGACGGACAGACATTAAGATATGATGGTGCTAATACAGAGTGGAAGAACTCGAAGCTCGCTTTTGGCGATCTCGACCAAAACGCTGGTTCAACACAGAATGTTGCTCTGTTAAACCAAGAACAAACATTCAGTAATAACATCACATTTACAGCCAATGTTGATCTTACTGGTGCGACATCTACGGCTGAAACAGTAGCTAATAATGACCAAGAAGGTAACTCAACTAGGGTCGCTACTACAGCTTTTGTTAAGACAGTCCTTGCACAAGTTGGTGGTGTTTCAGCCCTCGATGACCTTACGGATGTTAACTTAGGTGTTAAGGTCATAGAAATCGAAAATGCTCCTAATGAAAATGATGGTGTGGCACTCGCAAACGCTCATATTCTCGTTTATGATTCAGATGCAGGACATAACGACAATTCATTTAAGAATGTCGCTTTAAGTGGTGATATTGAGATAACCAATGCAGGTGTGGCTACCATTCAAAGTGGAGCGATTACACTCGCTAAAATCGGCATCATTGATGATGATGCGATCACGAACGCTAAACTTGCTAATGAATATGTGACCTTCTCTGATGGAACAGATTCAGACAACCTTTCACTAGGGCAAACAGTTACTTTCAACGCAGTGGCTAGTGAGACTACGGTAGATGTCGCCGCTGATGTAGGAGCAGGAGTTTCCATCACGATTGGTCTACCCGATGATGTGACTATTGCTCAAGATCTCACAGTAACAAGAAATCTGATCGTCAATGGAACGACAACGACTCTTAATACTGCGACTCTTGATGTTGAAGACACAATCATTCGACTTAACAAGGGTGTTGCAAATGGTGCTAACCCTAACGACATCGGGTTGTTCTTCGAGAGAGGTACAACAGGTGATGACGCTATCTTCTTTTGGGATGAAGGAGATGATTTCTTCAAGCTTGGTCTGACAAATAATGACGACCATGAAGCTACAGATTTCGGACCATCTACAACACCAGGTGGATTACAGATTGGTTCTCTTGAGTTAAGGGATGCCAATCCTACCTCTCTCGTTATTCGAGAAGGTAATAATTCTTACCTTACATTCGATACCTCTGATGGAACAGAGAAGGTCGTATTCGGTAAGGTCTTTGAGGCAGTTACAGCTTCTAAGATTGGTGATCTTACTTTAGGGAGTGGTTCAATCACAGACTCAAGTGGTGCGATCAGTTTTGGTGATGAGAACCTAAGTACAACAGGTACAGCGAACTTTGGTGCTACAACCGTTGATTCGTTAGACGCTTCTAGTGGAGGTATTACTCAAGCAGGTGCTATTAGTGGTATCTCAAGTCTTGCTGGATCAGACCTTGATTTAAATCTTACTGATGATGAAGCGACAGCGTTTGAGGTTAAGGGTGATGTTAAAGCAGTAGGTAATAATTCTTACCTTACTTTTGTGACTACAGATAACTCTGAGGAAGTTGTCTTTAATCAAGGTGGTGTTGACATTGACTTTAGGGTCGAGGGTGAAGCACAAACTCACCTTTTATATGCTGACGCTACAAATGATCGTATTGGTATCAATACAGACACACCACTTGCACAGGTTCATGTTGTAGGTAGCACTGTTCTTGTTGGTGGCCTTACCCAAAGTGGAGCTTCAACGACCTTTAATAATGGCGAAGAAGATTTCGACTTTAGGGTTGCAGGTAATAATCAGTCTAATCTTTTCTTTGTGGACGCTTCTACAGATCGAGTAGGTGTTCGTACTAATACGCCAGCTAAGATTCTTGATGTGGTGGGCGATGTTGGTATTTCCACAACACTTGATGTCACAGGTAAGACAACTCTTGCAGGTTCACTAGATCTCACTACTGATTCAACAACAGGCATTACCTTTAGATCAGAAATTGCAGAGAATGGTGCTGATGCTGGTGGGGACATCTCTCTTTTGAGGGTTAATGTTGGTGGAACTGATGGGGCAGGTAATCCAAACTTCCAAAAGGTGATTTGGAATCCAGACAGTGATCGTTTTGAGGTTGAGAGTGGATTGAAATCTACAGGAAACTTTACTGTAGGTGGTGATCTTGCAACGATCAATGCAACCACAGGTGTTACCTCTATTAAGGGTGCTACAACAATCAACAACAGTGGAGGTACAGCCGACCTTATTGTTCAAAATAATGGTGCTGATGTCCTCAATGTTGATGTATCAGCAGGACTTACAGCGATCACAGGTAATGCTACAGTCTCAAGTCAACTAAAGACAGATGACTTGAGAGGTCTGACAGCAGGTACAGGGAACTTCCATATTCGTCTTGAAGATAATATAGCCAACGCTTTAGAAATCTTAGACGCAACTAATGCTCTGTCATTTATGACCTTTACGACTACAGATGGCTCTGAGTCTATCACACTTTCACAAGACGCTATCTTCAAGAATGCGATCTCGATTGAGAACTCGAACACCAATGGTTTGTTCTTCAACTCAAATCGGTCTGGTGAAGTTTCAGAGGACGCTACTCTCATTACAGTTGAGGGTGGTTCAAATAAGAATGATGTAGTCCTTGCGTGGGATACTTCGGATAACGCACTCAATCTTAATGGCGAAGCACAGGTTCACTTACAAGGTCTTGCAGGTTCAAATGCTTTAACTATTGGTGGAGCTTTGGTTGCTAATGCGACTATTACGATGACCACAGCAGGTGCGATTACACTTGATGGTACGCTTGATTCCCCAACAATCAACACAGATAAGATCACAGATAAAGCAGGTGATGGTCTTGTTGTTGAGCTTGCTGATGCTCTAAATGGAAATGCTCTTTTAGTAAGTGATGCAGGTGGCTCTAACTACCTCACTGTCAATACTTCGACTGAAAAGGTTACCCTCCATAAAGGAACTACGGTTTCAAACACCCTTGCTGTTTCAATGCAAACTACTTTGGGTGGTATTCTTAATCTGAAATTTGATGCCGCTAGTCCTTTGATTAAGGCGAACTCTGATCGTACTGCTGAAAATGCTGAGGCAGATGCAACTCTGATCGAGGTAGAGCGTGGTGTCTTAGCTAATGCTAAGTTCAAATGGGACGAGACATCGGACTGTTTCGAGTTTGACGCACTACTCTCAGCAGAGGGCAATTTCCAAGTAGGTACAAACGCAGCCGCTCCTGTGGCAACGATCAACTCCACAACAGGTAATCTTTCTACAGACGGTACGATTTCTGCCACGAGTTCAATCACGACTGCTTCAGTCTTGAACTTCTCTACAGCTTCTCAAGGTGCGATTCTATTCAACTCTGATCTTGGTAATGGTGCGAACCCAGATGACGCAGATGACTTTGGTCTTACAGTTAATCGTGGTGCTCTCGCTGACGCTAAACTGTATTGGGATGAGGGCGATAATGTTTGGAGTATCGAAACAGGTAATGTTCAGATTACAGAGTCGCTTGTAGTTGACTCGGATGCAGGTGGTGCGATCACAGTCTCTACTGGTTCTATCACTTCGGCTAGTGGTGCGATTTCTTTCGATGATGAGAACTTAACCACTACAGGTTCAATCACATCTGGTGCTGTTGCACTTGCTACTAATGATACGACTGTGGCAACCACAGCTTTCGTCAAGGGTCAAAAACTTGGTGATTTCGACCAAGTAGACACGAGTGGTTTCGATACGAGTGGTCAAGTTCTTGTTTGGAATCAAGAACAATCGAAGTTTGAAAAAGGTACATCTATTTATAATGCAGAGTTAGCAAGAGATGATGTGGGAGCCGCTTTAGCAGGTGGTACACATACAGGTGCTACGACAATCACATTTACGAATGATGACGCTAATAATTTTATCAATCTCGCTCTTGGTATCACCACAGAAGATTTGACTGATGTGTCTGCTGACCAAGCGACCAACAATCAAGTTTTGAGGTTCACTACAGCAGAGGGTGATAATCAAAATAAATATGTTCCAACTACTTTGGGTACAGCGGCTGATGTTGATACAGGTCTGAGTAATGGTAATGTTCCAACACTAGCAACACATACTTGGTCAACTAAGACGAATGAAACTGCTGACCTTATTATCACAGGACGCTATATCGAAGCGATTGACTATGGTTCTGTTGATGAAGCCTTTGACGAAAACACAGATTGGGCTTTAGACTTTGGATCTGTGGCGGACGCAGGAATTTCATCTTGGGAAGACTATGGTCAGCTTGTAGTTTAATAGTCTATTTATACCCTAACTAATATAGAAAACTGAATGATCATCAAGGAGTTCAAAAATGGCTGTAAGAAGAGTCCAACTTAGGCGTGGTACTACTGCCCAAAACAATGCCTTTACAGGCGTTGAGGGTGAGATTACCGTAGATACCACTACAAAATCTATTCGTGTGCATGATGCGGCCCAAGCAGGTGGTTTTGATCTCATGCGAGCAGATATGTCGAATGACAGCTTTGCGGCAGGTGATATTACCATCGCAGAGGGTGTTGGAGCTAATACTCTGACTATCGGTGCAAATGGAACTACAGTAAGAATCCCTGGTACCTTGACTGTTGTGGGAGCAACCACTAACGAAAATAACCTTCTCGTCCAAGATAAAGCTATTGTCCTTGCAGATGGTACTGAAGGTGCGGCTAACAGCACCGATTCGATTGGTTTTATCTTCACAAGAACTCTAGCAGATGGTGATGGAGCACAACATCCTGCAACCCTCTTTTGGAAAGAGGATGGAGATACTTTCATTCTTGCTACTGCAAGTGTGACAGAGGCCGATGGCGATTGGAGTGCTGATGGCGATTTCGCTTACGCTAACTTAGCTATGGCGAGTCTTACAGCTACAGGTCTTAGTTTAACTGAGGGTAATATCACCAATGTTGCAGACATTGCTCTCGATACGATTTCTGCTGATGATACGACCATCACCATTAATGCTACAGACAACACTCAAAACTCTTTTGTTGTAAAGACTAGTGGTGGTGAAGAATACATCAATGTAGATGGTCGTGATGCTAACATGGCTCTTACACTTGGTGTTGTAGCTAGTACGACAACCATTCAGTCTAATACGATTGCATTAGGTACAGACGCGGCGAATAATGTATCTATCACTGTTGCTGAGAGGTCGGGAGATAACGCAGGTCAAAGCCTAACTATCTCGGCAGGTTCATCAGCGGCAGGTGCTAATGATAATAATGGTGGTGATCTTATCCTTGCTTCGGGTGGTGGAGATGGAACAGGTACATCATCTATTCAGTTCAAGACTAAAGTTAGTGGAACAGATGATTCGGCAGAGCGAATGAGAATTCACACTGACGGTACAGTCGGTATCGGTACAGCAACTCCTTCTAGTCTCTTACACATTTCGGGTGCTGACACCTCTACGCTCACTCTTGAGAACACTACAGGTGGTAATGGTCAAGACGATGACGCTTCTACCATACAGTTTATCGGTAATGGAGAACCTAAACCTCTAGCACAGATTGTAGGTGCTCACGATGGAGTGGCAGATGACGATAAGGGTGTTCTTATCTTCAAGCCAAATAATGATGCTGACCCCACAGAAGCTCTTAGACTCGACTCGGCTCTTAAGGCAACTTTTGCAGGTGCTGTAGAAATCGCTACCTCTCTCGATCTGACAGATGGTGCGATCAACAATGTGACTACTATTGACCTTGATAAGATCACAGACCGAGCGAATGATGGTATTGAGATTGAACTCCAAGACGGACAAGCTAGTGCGTTAGTTATTGATGACACAAATGGTGATACATTCTTAACCATTGACTCAGATGCTAATACGATCACTCTTGGTCAAGCAACTACTCTTGATTCGACACTTGTCGTAAATGGAGGTTCGGCTACTGTTCAAGGTGGAGATGGAAATCCTGCTAACCTTTTCCTCAACGCTGATAGAAGTGATGATGCAGGGGATAACTGGAGAGTCCAAGCTACAGACCATGCTACAAGAACTCTTACCTTTGCAGGTGAGAATGACGCAGGTAATGGCTATGTAGATGTTCTTACCCTCACAGGTGCAAACGCTGAGGGAAGCACTTCTGCTACTGTTAAGGGAACACTAGTCGTAAACGGAGAAATCCAATCTGCGACTGACCTTGTTTTCCAAGTAGATAATGACGCTAATGGAGACAATAAGTTCGCTTTCCAAGCTGGTGATAACACAGAGGTAGCTTCACTTACAGAAGCAGGTATCCTTACAGTAACAGGATTAGCTAACCTTAATGGTGGTATTGCTGTTGACACCAACAACTTTACTGTTGATGGAGCAACCGGTGCTACGGTCATTCAGAACACACTCGGTGTTTATGGGAACTTGACTCTCGATGATGTTGATAACAATACTGCACCTAACCTTATTATTAAAGCTACTGATGACTCGACTAAGTTCCAAGTTTTAGGTGCGAGTGGTAATACGAGTGTCGGTGGTACTTTAGGAGTAACAGGGATCTCTACTTTGAGTAATACCTTGAAGATCGTTCAAGGTGTTGCAGATGGTATCATTTTCAACTCTGATCGTGGTAATGAAAATGACCAAAACGCCGCTCTTATCAAAGTCTTAGACGATAGCGATGATGGGGATCATGGTGTTCTTACTTGGGATGATGGAGAAGGTTCGTTCTCATTCAGTGGTAGTAAACTAAACTCTGTACTCGACATCACTGTTGGTGCGTTGGGGTCTACAACGACTACAATCAGTGCTTCTGATGGTTCGATTTCTACAGAGGGTTCTGCTCCTAATATCACTTTGAAGAACACTACAGCAGGACACAATGGTGCTGTAGCAAACTCTCAGATTTCGTTCCAAGACCATGAGTCTAAGAACTTAGCAGTAGTGAAAGCGGCACATGAAGGTGCTGTGGATGACTTTAAAGGTCAACTACTGTTCTACACTAATGATGGGGACGATAACGACATTGGTCAGTTAGCTCTCACTATCAGTAGTGCCCAGAAAGCGACTTTCGCAGGTAATGTCGAGGTTGGTGGGAACACACTAGAGTTCGGTAATGACGCTTCGATTGTTAATACAGATGCAGACCTCCTCACCATTACAGAAGCTACAGTAGCTTTCTCTGAGGATGTTCAAGTTGGTGGGAACATCACAGCCGATCAAAGTGAAGCTAAGTCCATCTTCAACAATGTGACGGACTCACAGATTACGATTGGTAGTGCTGACACAGCAAATACTGATACTGTTCTTGTTAGACAGTTAGTTGTAGTTGACGACATTGATGTAAGTGGTGCTGGTGCTTTGACAGTTGGTTCTACTGTAGGTGCTAATAACTTAACACTTGGTGGGGCAACTACTACTACAGTTACCGCAGGCGACCTTACTGTTAATGGTGGTGCAAATACTGCTGTTCTGACTCTTGGTCAAGATCAAGCACAAGATTCAGAGATTACTGTAGCCTCTCGTACAGGGGCGGCTAATGCAGGTCGATCTCTTACAATCTCGGCAGGATCTTCAGCGACAGGTGCTAATGACCTTAACGGTGGTAATCTCATTCTTGCTTCGGGTGGTGGTGATGGCACAGGTACTTCTGACATTATCCTTAATACGAAGACCAGTGGTACAGACAGTGCTACTGAAAAGGTTCGTATTCTTGGTAGTGGTAATGTAGGTATCGGAGATAGTGCTCCAGGAACTATGCTACAAGTTTCGGGTGCTGACGCTTACCTTACTCTTAAAAACACAACAGCAGAGAATGGTGAGGGTGGAGCAGAAACCAAGATCATCTTTGAAGATCATGGTAATAATGCTCTTGCTCAGATTGAAGGTTCTCATCATGGTACAGATGACGATAACAAGGGTAAGTTAATCTTATCCGTTAATGACCACGATAATGGACTTCAAACAGCTCTTACTATTGATTCATCGAAACTAGCTACCTTTGCAGGTGGAGTTACAGTAACAGGTGATCTTATCGTACAGGGAGACACCACAACACTTAATGTTGGTACTCTCGATGTCGAAGATACAGTTATTAGACTCAACAAGGGTCAAGTCGCAAATGTCAACGCAAACGACATTGGCTTTTTCTTTGAGCGTGGGGTTGATGGTAATGGAGATGCTGTAGGAGATGGTATCTTCTATTGGGATGAAGGTACTGATTTCTTCAAACTCGGTACAACTACAGCCGCACACACAGCGACAGACTTCCATGCTACTACCACTCTTGGTGGTTTACAGTTAGCCTCTTTAGAGTTGCCCGATGATACTGCGTCTGCTCTTAACATTACAGAGGGTAATAACTCTTACCTCAAGTTTGTGACTACTGATACCGCTGAGGTGATCGAGTTTGGTAAGGTCTTCACTTCACAATCGGGATCTAAGATTGGTAATCTAACATTTACCGACACAGAGATTTCTAGTGGTACTGATGCCGCTCTCACAATCAAAGCTGAAACTAACCTTATCTTCCAAGCTGATTCGGATAATGACGCAGGTGTAAATAACATCTTCTCATTCAAAAATGGTGCAGGAACAGAAATCGCTCAGATCAATGAGACAGGTAATCTTCAGATTGACGGTGATCTCACTGTAAGTGGCAACGACATTGACTTTGTTGATGGTGTCGCTAACATTGGTGCTTCTGTAGGAGCTAACAACTTAACTCTTGGTGGAGCAACATCGACTGTAGTAACAGCAGGTGCTCTAACAGTTAATGGGGCAACAGCAACGATCAAGGGTGCTGACGCTGGCGTGGCTACTCTTAGCCTACTCGCAGATCGTGGTGATGATAACGGTGATGGTTGGAAAATTGTAGCGGCAGATCATGCTACGAGAACTCTTACCATCAGTGGTCAGAATGTAGGTGATGCTGACTACACTGAAGTCCTCACATTAACAGGGAATGATACAGCAACTGATACGGACGCAAGCTTTGCAGGTTCGGTAACAGTCGCTAACGGTCTTGATCTTACTGATAGTGCGATTACTAATGTGACCGACATTGCTCTTGATAGTATCACTGCTGACAATGCCAATACGATCACAGTCAACATTAAGCAAGCAGGTGGAGCTAGTGCATTTGTCATCAAAGACAATGATGCAGGAGCCGCGATTGAACACATTGCGATTGACGCTACGAATAATACGGATAAGACCACAATCGGTTCTACCACATTTGAGACTAAGGTAGGTACTGCTGTAAGTCTACTTGGTTCTGTTGTAATCAATGAGGGTGGTGAAGATAAAGACTTTAGGGTTGAAGGTGTAGGACAAGCCAATGCACTAGTTGTAAACGGTGCAGATGGTAATGTTGGTATTGGTGTTGCTGAAGCAGGAACTATGCTTCAGATTGAAGGTACTTCACCTTACCTTACACTTAAAAATTCTACTGCTGAGAATGGCGATAATGGGTGTGAGACTAAGATCATCTTTGAAGATCATGGTAATAACGCATTAGGTCAAATCGAGGTCAACCATCAAGATGGTGCTGATGATGAGTTTGGTCGAATGATCTTCTCGACCAATAATGACAGTGGCCTTCAGACAGCTCTTACGATTGATAAAGATCAGTTGGCGACTTTCCTTGGTGATATTTCAATCGAGGGAGCGGCTGCTACCGCCTCTAATCTCTATCTCAAAGCTGACGCAGGTACTGATGCAGGTGATGAGTGGAGAGTTCAAGCTAATACCAACGACACATTCTCTATTGGCAACGATAAGAATGTGGCAGGAACTTATGTTTCGATCCTTACTCTTACAGGAAATGCAGCCGCCACCTCAACCAATGCAACCTTTGCAGGTGAAGTGACGATTTCGGGTACAGGTACTAACGCTCTCGATTTCTCAGCTAACGACATCACGATTGGTAGCTCGATTGCAGGTAATACTCTTACTCTTGGTGCTTCAAACTCTACTGTTGCTGTAGCAGGTGATCTTACTGTAAATGGTGGCGATGCAACCATTACAGCAGGAGAGGATGCGTTTGCGAGTCTTGTTCTTAAGGCTGATGAGGGTACTGAGGCAGGTGATGAGTGGCGTATCTTAGCGAACAACTCGGATCAGTTTATCTTCGGTAATGATAAGAACACAGCAGGAACTTATGCTCCTCTTCTTACCTTAACAGGTCATGCAACTCCAGCTTCTACGAACGCTACATTTGCAGGTGAGGTAACGATTTCGGGTACGGGAACTAGTGCTCTTGATTTCACAAATGCAAATACCACAATCGGTAACTCGATTGGTAATGCAACCCTTACACTTGGTGCGGCGACTTCAACAATCGCTATTCCAGGTACACTTGATATAACAGGTGATGCTACTCTTAGTGGTGGTGATCTTACCGTTAAAAACGCAACAGCGGCAGGTCATGCTGTAATCTCTCTCATCTCTGATAATGCCGCTCAGGATGGAGACACTTGGAAACTAGATGCGGCTGATGACTCAGCTACTCTTACTATTAACAATAATGTTAATGGTGGTGCTCTTGAGGCTCAACTTACACTTTTGGGTCATGCAACATCGACTAATGGTCTAGCGACTTTCGCAGGTGATGTTAAGCTCATGGGTAGTGATCTCACGATCACTTCACCAGACGCTACAGCCATTATCAACATTGAATCACATTTGGGTGATACGAATGGTGATAGTTGGAAGATCACAGGCTCAAATGCACGAACACTTACCTTTAGTGGTCAAAATAGTAATAACGCTAACTATGGTGATGTGCTTGTCTTAACTGCAAATGACACCTTGACTTCTTCAGTGGCTACCTTTGGAGGTAATGTTAAAGTTGGTGGCAATATCATTCAAGATAGTGGTGCTAATACCTCAATCGAATTTGATGGCGACCAATCGGGGATTACTTTAACAGCTACAGATGAGGTTATCGTATCTAATGATCTTCAAGTTAATGGGACCGACATTAAGGGTGGTGCTGATGAAGCTAAGAATATCTTCGCACAGACCACAACTGAGGGTAATCTGATTACACTTGGTGGTGGAGGTACTGTTAAGACAGCAGGTAAGTTAAGAGTATCTGGCAACCACATTGAGGACGGTGGGAACTCTACAGCTATTCAGTTTGATGGATCACAGAATACAACGATCAAGGGCAATCTTACCCTTAATGGTTTATTGACAGGTTCTTCAACTACAGGTCATGTGAGCTTCAAAGATCGTATCCTAGCACTTGCTACGAGTAATGCGAGTTCTTCTAACCCTGTTGGTTTTTACGGTCTTTATCGTGATACTAATGACGCTGAGTATTATAACGGTCTGCTTTACGCACCCGATTCAACAGCAGGTGGTGCTTTAGGTTCTTGGAAGTTGTTCCACACAAACCAAACTATTGCGGACGACCAAGAGATAAACATTGCCATCACAGATTCTCAGTTGGGTATTCTTGATATAAGCACTGTTCGTGGCGGTACCGCAAGTGCTAACAACACAGCAGGTGCTAACCTTACGATCAGTGGTGGTCGTTCTACAGGTAATGAAACAGGTGGTGCGATTGTCTTTAAGACAGGTGGTACAGGTGATGCAGGTGGTACTGCAAACGCAACTACTACAGCACTTACTCTTAGCAATGCTCAGTTAGCGACCTTTGCAGGTAATGTAACTGTAAGTGGAAACACTATCACTTTCGGTAATGGTGCTACGATTGTTAATGGTGGTGCTGATACGCTTACAATCACTGAGCCTACCGTTGAGTTCTCAGCGGCAGTAACTGTTGGCACTAACATTACACTTGGTGGGGATATTGATGTAAGTGCGGCAGGAGCGTTGGCTGTTGGTGCTTCCGTAGGAGCGAATAACCTTACACTTGGTGGAGCAACATCGACTACAGTAGTTGCAGGATCACTCGTAGTTAATGGAACATCCATTGATGTAGATGGGGCTTCGGCTCTTACTGTTGGTGCAACCGTAGGTGCGAATAACCTTACACTAGGTGGTGCGACTTCTACTGTTGTTTCAGCAGGTGATCTCAAGGTTGAGGGTAATCTCGTTTATGACTCATCAGAGCTTACTATTGATGAGGCAAATCCTGCTAAGATTACAGTGACTAAGCCTTACCACACAGTAGATACCTTTGGTGATGCCGCGACTGATGATCTTGAGGACATCCAAGGTGGTGCAACAGGTATGGTAGTTGTTCTTCAGCTACAGGATAATGGGAGAGTGGTTACACTTAAGCATAGCACTAATAATGGTAATCTAAGGTTATCGGGTGGTGCTCACTTTGAACTGAATAACACAGACGCTACCATCTCGTTGATCTATAACGGTTCAACTTGGTGTGAGTTAACTCGATCTACTAACAGCTAATCTTGAGAAGAAGGAAGATTGAAGCACTTAGTCCTACAAGCAACAGTTGAGCGTTTCTGACTTGGGGGTAACTTAATCCCCAAGCATCACAGTACCTCTTGATGTCGCTTGTAGGACTAAAGATAAATGAACCTCTGATCGTATCGACTAATCCACCTCCGACTAAGATGATCCAAAAGAGATGAAGGTCATAGGTGAACGGTAATGCGATCAGAGCTAGTGCGTCTGGTATTCTAGGAGCGAAAGAAATCCATGCCCTTTGGTCAAGGGTGATGGTTTCTCTTTCGTATTCGTAGCTCACAGAGGCGAACACGAAGCCTAGTCTTGGGTGTTTATGAGGATAGATCTTCATAGTGTAAGACTTGATACCAACGAGCTTTTTAGCGGTTAGTAGGTGTGCGTACTCATGGATATAAGCCCAGAGAAAGTAGGACAGGACAGCGTACAAAACAAACATGGGAACTCCTTTTTGTGTGGATTTGTAGGAATCATGGTAATATGGGTTGCTATTTTTAGTTTGTTTATAGGTAGAGTATAAACAACACTAATCAACACTGATGGAGTATAAATAAATGAGCGACTTTACATTCAAAAAAGGAACATTCGTTCAACTCAAGGCAAACTCAACCATTCATCTTGGTCGTCTTGAGAGGAACATCTACGAGGGAGACATCGTTGAGTTTGATGGTTTCTCACTCAAGTTCAATGGATCTCAGACGGATATGCCAGAACTTAAGGCAGGTCTAAAGCGTGGGTGGTTGGCTCTTGTCGAGGATGGTGCTGAACCTGTTGTTGAAGCTCCTACGCCAGCTCCTGTTGTTGCCAAGAAAAAAGAGATGCCTATTCAGACTGTCTATGACGAGGAAAGAGCAGTTGCTGAAGTAAAGCCAAAGGAAGAGAAATCAACTAAGAAGTTTCCTCTTGTGGTTGAGAACCAAGATAACGACATTCGTCCTGTCGCTAAGGTAGAGAACAAGTCTGGTGCTGACATCGCAGGGGCTTCAAGTGCAGGTGATGGTATCGCTGAGTCTCAAGGAGCTGAGTCTGTTAGTACAATCAAGCTCAAGACAGCGGCTAACACCAAGACAGTGATCTCTGATGGTTCACAGGCTAGTGCTGAGATTTCTAAGCTCGATAATATGCAAGCCGCAGTAACCAAGACAGCAACAGAAGCTCCTGTAGTTGAGGAAGAGGTCGAGGAAGAAGAAGACGACTTATTCTCTGACATTGAGCTTGAAGATGAAGATGAAGATGAAGAAGATGAGCAAGACCTAGAGAACGCTCAAATCCTTCAAGCGATTGATGGTGATATTGATCCTGCACAGGGTGCTGTTGCTGTAGGCAAGGACAACTCAAAGATCAAAGTTTTGCCAGGTGGTATTGAATGGGACACATCAAAGCATTGGAGTAAGAGAGCTAAGATTGCCCTAGAGATGTACGGTGATGATCAAGCAACTCTTGAAGCGATTATGGCTGTAGAGACTAAGGGTGTCATTACAGCGATCCAAAAGAGTCTTGAAGAGGGTTAAATCCCTATATCGGATCGGTACTGCTGATACCAAACATCTCTTAGATTTCTCAAGAAGCTTTGGAAATAAGGGATGTAGAGTTCAGACTCTTGAGGGCCAATGGATAACCAATCGTGTTTTGCAGAATGGCACTCCATTTTAGTTTTAATGGACTCAAGATTTGAGTAATCAATGGTGATCCCAACGCCATGAATGGTGCATGAGATCACTTTAGAGATGTCGTCAAAGGACGGAGGGTCAGTCGATCCACACTCTTTGCAGATTTTATCTAACACATCTTTAAAAGGTGGGGTTTCCATTTGCCACCAGCGATAATATGAGTGTTCACATATTACCCTCTTTTTGTCTTCTACTGTGGTGATGTTCATTCCATTTTTCCCTATAAGTTTCAATGAAGCTGTTTAAAGTATCCTTCATTGAATCCTTATATGAAATTTTCTCATCAAAGACACTTAAGGTGATATTTTCGTAGGTGTTGAAAGTAGCGGATACAGCTATCCCATGTAAGTCACCTTGAATGTACCAAGGGTCATCTCCCCTTATAGGTTCTACCCCATCAAACTCTTCCATACCTAGTTCTTCAAACAACCTGTCGGTGTATGCGTACTTGAAATGATTTGAGTCTAGCAAATCACTATCAATAAGTGTCATTCCATTTTTCTTCGTGGTAATCATGTCTTAGTTCCTCCTTATGATATAGTATAAACAAAGGGTTACAAATGATAGATCGATACGCCTGTCCGCAAATAGAAAGCATATTCAGTCCAATCCATCGTATTCGGGTTTTTGTTGAAATCGAAAGGCTTTTTTGTTCGAGCCAAGGTTGTCCAGAGTCTATTCTTGAGGACTTTTCTAAAGTAAAACTAGACCTCCTCCTAGAAGATTTGGCAGTTAAAGAAAAAGAGACTCGGCATGAGACAGTTGCTTTTATACAGGCTTTAGGGCTTCAGATGAGTAAGGAATCTTTACCTTATCTTCATAAGGGGGCAACTTCTTCTGACATTTTAGATACCTGTCTAGCGAGTCAAATGTCCTCAGCATCAGATGTCGTTTTACAGAAGATAGAGACTTTACTCAAAACGCTTAAGAGAAAGGCTCTTGAACATAAGGACACTCCAATACTAGGACGCTCGCATGGTATGTCTGGTGAGATTACGAGCTTTGGAGTTGTCCTGCTTGGTTTCTTTTCTGAGTGGACACGAAACCTTGAGCGTATGAAGAGGGCTAAAGAAGAAATCTCTGTAGGGAAAGTATCCGGTGCTATGGGTAACTATGTCCATATCGACCCACAGATCGAAAAGACAATATGTAAAGCTCTAGGGCTTGATTTTGAGCCTGTTTCGACACAGGTAATACCAAGAGACAGACACGCATACTTTATGAGTGTACTTGGCATTTTAGGGGCTTCTATGGAAAGGCTTTCTATAGAGGTGAGAAACTTATCTCAATCGCTCATTCAAGAAGTGGCTGAGGGGTTCGGTAAAGACCAAACAGGATCATCGGCTATGCCTCACAAGAGAAATCCGATATTGTCCGAGAACTTGACTGGCTTAGCTCGTATGATTCGCTCCTATGTTCAGCCTAGTCTTGAGAATGTATCACTTTGGTATGAGAGAGATATGAGTCATTCATCAGTAGAGCGTATCGCTGTTGAAGATTCACTCCATCTTGTTTGCTTTGGTCTAACGAGACTCAATGGAGTGATTAACAACCTGTATGTGGATACAGATAGGATGGCACATAACATCACACAGGTCAAAGGGTCGTACTTGAGTCAAACTTGTCTCTTGTTTCTCATGGGCAAAGGTTACGCTAGGGATGATGCGTATAAGGTAGTCCAAGAGATGACCTTGTATGGAAAGAAAGACCTTCTTGATGTCTTACAAGGGGTCAAAGAGGCAGGTCATTTGACTCAAGAAGAACTAGAACAGATCACTTCTAAAGATCGCTTTTTAGCTAGGACTAGCTTGATCTTCTCTAGGTTCGGTCTTTGACCCTTCCTCTTTCTCTGGTTTATCTTCTTTTTTTGGTTTGTTCATGTGTTTGATTACTTCGAGACACCACATAAATCACCTTACAGCCAAACAAAGAGTTGAACACCATTACGGAAAGCAGTTCCTTTGCTTAAACCGTAGAAGAGTTTGTCTCCGTTGTCATATGTTACACGAACCTTTGGTAGATAGAAACCGTAATCTGTATTGAATACTTTTCTTAAGGCATCAGCTTTGACACCAAACATAGTCAAGGCTTTGAAGTCTTTGAACTCAAGAGACTCGTAATCACCGTTTACCGACACTTGATGACCTGCCCTAACTAAATCTCTTTCAATCTTTTTCAGAGCGAGTCGGTCAACTTTATTTACTTTAGGTGTGTGATCTTCTTCGTTGAAGAAATCTCGGTTAAGCATACTTGGGTGCATGATGGCTTTTCGTTCGAGTCTTGCGACTCTCATCTCAAGATCATTAATGATTTGACTTGCTGACTTTCTCATATTCATTCTCCATTGTTTTAATGGTTAAGTGGGGGGGTATAAATAAACTATCGGGATCAAAGGAAGTTTCTAGGTGCTAATACACCACGACCAACATGAGGTCCGAAGGCTGATCTAATACCCACACCATACTTAGGTTGCTTTAACCCACGCATATACTTTGTGGTTCTTGCTTTGGCTTCAACAGACATCGACCACATTTGCTCGGCAGAAGATTTGAGTCCTTCATACTTGCTTGACCTGTCGATGTTAAGAGAAATACCTCCGATGGAGTAATCGAACTCATCAACGATCCAATTTGCTTGTAGAGCCATAGCCGCAAACTGTATAGCTCCTTGAAGAATAGGTGTTCTCCAAGCAGGTTTTTGATTTACGAGAGCATCGAGGTTGTGTAGCTCTTCCGTTTCGGGTGGTTGCATATTCCACCAATCCAAAGCTCTTTCAAGATATTCTAGGTACTCCTCATCCTCCCACACTTGACCAAAGACTCGGTTGTACGATCCGATGTTAGCTTCGTGCTCTGGTGGTCTAAAGTGATAATACTTATCGGGGTTCTGATCTCTAAGGAGCATACGCAACTTGTAGATCATAGATTTCTGCCCTTCAGTGAGCTGTACTCCAAGTATGGCGTTATCAGCGACAATCCCGAACTCTTGAACAACTGTTTGGGGTTGGCTATTGACCAGTTCTTTGAGAGTCCATCTAATACGATAGCGTCCGTAGGTAGCTGTTGTAGGTATGCGTACAGAAGCATAGTATTCACCTACAGATGGATTTTCGGGTACACGAGCAGGATCTCCGATTAAGACATCGGTTTCGGGTGGGCCAGGATCGACATAATATAGTGCGTAAGTTATCTCAGCGGCGTTTGACACATTCCCATTTGAGTTTGTGAGGAAGATGTCGAGATCACCACGAGAGAGGATCTGATTTCTTTTAAATGCTACAGCCATAGTGTGAGCCTCCTTTACTAGAGGGTAAATATAAACAACTTAATAATACTTTCTTTATGTTTGTGAAGTATATGAAGCAAAGGAGACAAGGATATGAAAATACTTATTGGAGGAGACATCAGTTTTGGGAGGATATACCAAGATGAAAGGATTTCTTATTCTTCTCCCTTATGTCTCGCAGATTTAGGGAAGATTGATCGTGATTACTCTATCTTCAACTTAGAGAGTTTTTTCTGTGATGATTGGCAAGCGAACAAGAGAGATGTAGATGAAAAATGGGGTACAAGCTACACGCATGGTAATCCAGAAGATGTTAAACACCTGTTGGAGTCTGGTGTAGACCATGTGTCTTTAGCTAATAACCATACCTTAGATTGGGGAGAGAGAGGGGTATCTCAAACTATTTCAGTTTTAGATAAATTCGACCTCTCTCATTCGGGTTGTGGTGATGAGAGGGAATACATAGATCACGACAAAAAGATTATCGTTTGTTCAATAGATACTGTGGAGTGTCATTATCGGGAGCAAGACCCATTGAACTGCAAAGAAGACATTAAGCCTTTTTTAAGAGGAGTTGAAAGGCTTCGGGAAGATCACAGCGATTACCTTCTCGTTTGCTGTGTTCATTGGGGTAGGTTTAGAGTTAGTCCTAATAAGGGTCAGAAGTCGTTTGGGAGGAAGTTAATAGATCTTGGTGTAGATTTGGTGATAGGTAATCACCCTCATAAAGTGCAGTATTTCGAGGTGTATAAAGGAAAGCCTTTATACTATAGTTTGGGTAATCTGTATTTCACTCACCGTAAGCCCGACTTTAATAAACTGCCTAATGTCCATTATGCTTATGTTTCTCTGTTAGAGTTTGACGGTAGGGAATACAAGGAGAGTGTTCATCATCAAACTTGGTGTGATGACAAGAAGGTAGTTCTTAAAGAGGAGAAATCGAGCAAACTAGGTTTAGAGATGCTAAGGTTTGCTCGGAGTTATATCGGTTTTGGTGAGTCAGAACATACGACCAATGTTGGTTGGTTTATGGAGCACATAGATGCACCAAATAAAGAAGAAGCCGCTTGGTGTGCTAGATTCATTTTCTTCTGCATAAAGAAAGCGTGTGAAGATAATGGTATCCCTCCTGTGTTGGAGAAGAATGATAAGACAGGGTACGCTAAGGAGCTTTATAAACAGATTGCAGAGATCGGTTATGTGTCTTTAAATCCGATGCCTGGAGATATTATTGTTTGGGATCGTAAAGAAGAGGGAAATAAGAACGGACATATAGGGATTGTTGAATATGTCGAGGGGGATAAGATCACAGTAATAGAGGGCAATCACCCACCTAATCCTGGTTCAAAAGTAGATAGGTTCACTTATTCATTGAATGATCTATTGAACTACGAAAATTGGGATACTAGCGATCCACACTTCCATCTCTTTGAAGGGTTTGCTCGGTTGCCTCATACAAAGGGTTTGTAGTATGTGGCTTTTGCTCTTAATAATAGCTTTGACCTTTTTCTTACCTGTTCCTGTGGGAGACTCAGACGATAAAAGGGAGCGTTGGTATAACAAGTATTAAGGAGTTTATATGAGTAAAAAGCAAAAGTTCGAGAAGGTAGATCACCCCGACCATTATCAAGCAAAGGGGATGGAAGCTATTGATGTCATTGAGGCTTATAATCTTAACTTTTCGCTAGGCTCTGCTCTAAAGTATATCTTACGAGCAGGGAAAAAACCAGGTGAGAGTTCTACAGAGGATCTTAATAAAGCGATTTGGTATCTTCAACGAGAGGTAGAGAGGCACAAAGAGAGCTGACTTCATATAAAGGGTTATTATCTGACCTCTTTTTATGAAAGGACTGCTTTATGTCTAATATGGAGACTTCTCGTGAAGCTCTTGAGTCTATCGAGCCTCAAATCACAAACATAACAGATAGGGTGTACCGACACATACTCTCTCAAGGCGAAAAAGGCATTACAGACGATGAAGGGTTTAGATCGTTAGGTATGAACCCAAACACATATCGCCCTTGCCGTATCAACCTTATGGAAAAGGGTCTTGTCCTTAATACAAATACTAAGGGTATCACCGAATCTGGTCGTAAAGCATGGAAATGGAGAGCTGTTCCTGTTTCAGAAGCAGTTCCACCCAAGCGTGTCAAAAAGAGACAGCGAAAGAATTTACCCTCGATTGACCCTGTACCTTTACCCGAAGGTTATGACATCAGTCTCAGAGATGCAAGGGGTCGTATGCTTGCCAAGTTAAATGAAGTAGGTGAGTGTCGCTGTCCATGTTGTGGAGTGAGCGTTACCAAGTAGGTTTAATTTATACATCAATGAAGTCTGGGTCGGTATCTAAGATGCCTCTTGAAACATCACGACTGATGTCAAGACTATAAATGTCCATCTCAATTGCGATGACACCCTCGAAGTCCTCTGTTACAGGCACATCGTCATCTTTAAGTTCATAAGTGACTGTGCCTGTGAAAACTGCTTCGACCACATCTGGATTACCATATTCACCCCTCACCGCTTCAGTCTCTACAACATCATTGACCTCTGCTGAAGTTACGAACTGACCAGAGTCGTAAAAGTTTTCAGTCATTTGAGCCTTAGAGTGTTTGGCAAGGAACTTTTGAGCACCTTTAGAAATTCTTACCTTAGTTTTTCGTGAGGCTTGTCTTTCAAGTCGTGCGATACGATTCTCAAGGTTACGGATGATTTCACTAGCTGTTCTTCTCATAATAGTTTCTCCATTTGGTTAAGGTTAGATCACTTATGAGAAGATATAAATAAACTATTGGTCTAATGGTGGGATCTTGCCATGTTTCACAAAGTTAGCATGAGCTAAAGGCCACAGCTTTTGGATTTGACGAGAAATCTCACGAGCAAGTAGTTTGATCTCCCATTGAGCGTCTGCGTGATCTCGTTTAGCGATGAAGCTATTGATCCAGTTGTGTAGAGAACCTGTCGCCCAATATGTTGTGTATAGGTTCTGTGGGAGAACCATACGAGCTTGATCTCTTGCCACGCCTTTATCAATCATTTGGTTGTACAACCTTACTGAATCTGAAGCATGGTCTTTAATCGCAGACACAGCGTCTAGTTTAAGGAACTTAGGGAAGTCTAAAGGATCAAACTCAATTACAGGGTTGAATGTTTCATCAAGGCTTGCCTGTCTGTTTTTATCGTCTTGTTTCCTCATTTCGCTTGGGAAGTAAAACTCGATGTCTGAGCTTGTGTATCTCCTAGAAATCTCATTGTAAGAGAATGTCCTGTGTCGCATCTGCTGACGAGCAACAAAGAGAGGTACTTTAATCCAGAACGAGACTACATTATGTTCTGTTGTTGAGGTATGTCCTTCTTTAATCAAGAAGTTGCAGAGTCGTTCCTCTCGCTCACCCATCTCTGTGCTGACTTGTCCTAGACTTGCTCTAGCACTGTTGACAATAGTAAGATCATCACCCATAGATTGGATAAGGGCAACGCCTCCAATACCATCCTCATAAATACTGGTCATTTTAGACCTAAAGTCATTCGTCATAAGTTCATGATCCTTTCGCTCTTTGTGGTATGGTTATCTATACCGATAGCCCATAAAAAGGAAAGTGAATAATGCCTTGTTTCCATCCCGATTTAGACAAAAGAAATGTAGAACTTAAGTGTAAAAGATGCAAATCTCCTTTACCCCTCGATGGTGAAGTTGTTGTTTGTTTTGAGAGTGGTTTTACTCTCCCTTGTGTGTCGCAATGTAATCGAACACATCAGAAGGATAAGCAGGTTGGGTCGGCTTGAATATGCTTTTGACAGCCAGTAATCTTTTTTCATAGAGGTTCTTGTACTGCACCTTTGAAAGAGGTACAGGTGTCTTTCTTTCACAACCTGTAGAGGAGCATTCACAGCAAATGTTTCCGTCAAAATCTTGGGCTAAATAGTATAAGTTGCAAGATGGACAATGATCATAACCGAACATATAAAACTCCAAAGGACTAAAGATGAGAAGAGATGGAACAGGGAAGTGTCCTGTAAAGTGGTATATAGATGATCTAGGAAAAAAGAGGTGGGTGTGCTTTGTCCACCTTGCACCTTACACAAAACATATTGAAACAACCGAGCAGTGCTGGTACACCAATTGTCCAGGTCGGAGCATGGTTGGCTACCCTTTGACGGATCAAGAAATTGAAGTCCAAAAGGCAGAGCAAGCTCGTCAAAAGATCAAAGATAACGAAGAAGTTATTCAGATTGATGAGCCTAAAGAGGCTAAAGAGTGTGATAATTATGGGTGTACGAAGAAAGTCGCTTTAGGGCGAAAGCGATACTGCTCCGATAAATGTCGTTTGCAAAAAGCTCGTGCTGATTATGAGTCGAGAAATCCTAATCGCACTCGCAAACGCAAACCCGAAAAGAAACCCACCCCGATTACCCCACCCTCACCTGTACCGCCAGAGCCTACAGATCTAAAGCCAGATAAGATCTGCACCTCGATCACCTGCTCGAATAAAGTGCCTAAGAACCGAAAGGCTTATTGTTCAGACCCTTGTAGAAAAAGGGCTTATGTTCAGAGGAAAAAAGGGCTGTTGTAAGACTAACGCTTAAGCCAAGGCTTAGGTCTTTGAGACTCCTCTCCCCTTTTGTATGCTTTGTATGCTTCTATGAAGTAGACGGAATAGATGAGAGTGGTAAAAGAGATGGCAAGAACTGTCATTTTTAGCTCCTTTGGTATATTTAAGGGTGCGTATATATCATTGACCGCATCCTCCAGCAAAAAAAAAGTTAGAACTATACCATGCTTCATCTCTTAGACCCCATTACAGCTCATAAAATAGCTATTTCTTTACTAAAAATATCTTTCCCATACCCCAAAATCTTTGACCCACACAATGTCTTTGGGGTTACATTCCCGAACCGATTAGGGCTTAGTGCTGGCTTTGACAAAGATGCAGTTGCTTTAAGAGGTCTAAAGTCTTTCGGGTTTGGTCATGTTGAAGTTGGGACAGTCACTCTTGGTATGCAGACAGGTCATGTACCTCAATATATAGAGAGACAACCCAATGCTCTTGTTAATAAGCTAGGACTCCCTAATGTTGGCGTGAATCAGATGGTAAGGAACATCAAGAAGTTTAGACCTAAAGGATTAGTTCTTGGTGGCTCTATCGCCTTTGGTGATCTTGTTGATCCTTCCTATAACTTGACCGAGATCTATGAGACATTCTATCGACTAAGAAAGAGTGTCGATTATATCGTTCTCAATGCTTCCTGTCCTAATGTGGAGACACCGGAGAACATATATAAGTGCTTGTGTCTTATAGATCAGACCGATACGCCTGTCCTTGTTAAACTCAGTATTATGCAAGATAAGGAGAAGCTGAAATCCACTCTAAGTGTTCTTAAGGAGAGCAATATTAAGGGAGTGGTTTGTAGTAATACCTTACCTACAGCAAAAGGAGGGTTGTCGGGCAAACCTTTGACTCATATAGGCCATCAACAGTTAGAGTGGGTGAAGGAGAACAGTGATTATCCTGTGATTTCTAGTGGTGGTGTGATGACTCCTCAAGATGCTGTTGATCGTATTCGACTTGGAGCAGACCTAGTTCAAGTTTACACAGGTTTCGTTTATGGTGGGATTACCTTCCCTTATCGTGTAGCTAAAGCTATGCGTGATTTGTAGTTCTTTTATATCTCATTGTAGGTGATCTCTTTAACCTTAACCAAATGGAGAAACCTATAATGAGAACCGAATATGAAATTTTACAAGACATTAACGATCTTTATATGGCTCTAAGTCCAGAAAACATTTCTTGGGATGGGATGAGAAGCCCCGCTCAAGTGCGTAAGGAGACAAGGAAAATCGAACAGTTATTATATAAACTGTTTATAGAGCTTGGTCGTGAGGTTGATGAATATGAGGTCATGAAAGAGTTAAGGGCTTCAAGAGGAAGACGCTCTGCGAAACAAACCACGAGTAGATCCGCAAGCGAAGTTATTAATAATCTTGAGCAGAGGATTGCTCGACTTGAAAAGTCATCTGGTCGGACAAGACGCAGAGTACCACGAGATCACTTTCGTAGACCTTCTCGCAACATCATGCCAAGAGACATGGACAAAGTAAGATCAAAAGCAATCCCACCTGACGCTTACGATGACATCCCATTCTCTGGAGGACAGCATGATTTCTATGGTGCTCTGCATGAGCTTGTAGAAGAAGGCTATGAGTCAGATGAGATTGTTAAAAAGCTAACTCGTAGGTTCAAGGTTAAAGCACCTTTCATTCTGGAGATGTTGAGGAAATCTTACGGTGAGGTTATGCGTGTTGCTTCTACTAGCAAAGTTGCAGGCCACATCATCCTAGCAGGTGATGTTAATGTTCGTCAGCTTAG
>MDTE01191806.1_pt1 | contig 50150 bp, 52 predicted proteins | sample 811231 | NCBI WGS metagenome assembly MDTE01 (sample SAMN05326651, study PRJNA326480) | marine metagenome | isolation source: seawater | place: Indian Ocean: Red Sea | collected 2010 | reverse complement strand
TTGTCCTCTCCATAAGAGTGCGCAAAGCCACTATTGGCCTCTACTATAGACTCCAATATTTTTGGGGCTATTGGCCCCTCATTGTCACTACATAAATTTAACAAGGTTCCGTCTCCAAAAAACGTGATTACTGGCTATTTACGACTTGTAGATCAATCTCCACAAACCGCTCCTTAGGTTTTTCAACCTTATAAGCCTTTCGTTCAACGACCTTACCCTCTTCAAGACCTATTATTACCCAGATTAAAGCCGTTTCCCACGCCCTAGAAAGGTCGATTTCTGAAGGCTTTGCGGACCCGTTTGGGTGGGAATGATAAAGGCCGACAACGTCCATCTCCCCTTCCCGTGCAAGCCTCTCTAGGTCAAAGCGTAATTGAGGATTAACCTCGAATTTGGTTCGAGGATCGTCCGCACAATTTTTGCTTTGATAAACGCTCGCTACATACACATCAGCTTCACAGCGTTTCCCCCATAGTAGACCACAAGCCTCCTCGGGACACGATTCTTCAGCAGCGACAATGATTTGCCGCATGGCAATATTTGGAAAAAAAATCATGGGGCTCGATCAATTATTATCCTGTTGACCACCTCACCACTAAATAAATCATATCCTACGACCGTATCCCCTGTTGATGTTTCCATGTGCAGAAACAAGACGCCTTCCTCAACATCTATAGATTTTACGTTTGTTGATTCGCCAGCATAGACATTTAGCGTTTGGCCATCAGCAACTAGCTTATCACCAATTGAAATATTTTGGGCCCTCCGGACAATAGTGACACCGACGACTGAAGTCCCAACTAGAATTAGAACTCCCAAGGCTATTACAATAAATTTTAGGACAGTTATATTAATAGCTCAAACTCCAACATACCAACCGGGCAATGAAAGCAAAAAAACACCAATTCTCTGTAAAAACCAACTCCGCACGCAGCCGACTAGATCAGTTTCTAACCACACAGCTGCCTGAACTCTCTCGAACACGAGTAAAAACACTTATCATTGAAGGCCAAGTAACAGTAAATATGAAGCCCCATGGGGATCCAGCATCCCGTGTTGTAGCTGGTGACAGGGTCATCATAACTGTTCCTCCTCCTCAATCAAGCAAACCAACCCCACAGCGGATACCCATAGATATAGCCTATGAAGACAAGGACCTGATAGTACTTAATAAACCAGCAGGACTCGTCGTGCATCCTGCACCCGGTCACCCCGACAACACTTTAGTTAATGCCTTATTATCCCATTGCGGACCCACTCTATCCGGAATTGGGGGCGTCCGGCGACCCGGTATAGTGCATCGACTTGATAAAGATACTAGTGGGCTTCTGGTAGTCGCCAAGAACGATCAAACGCACAGACAACTCACAAATTCATTTATTACAAAAGCGATTAAACGCAAGTACAAGGCAATAGTTCTAGGTGTCCCAGAACCACGCCAAAGCGACGTTAAGGCCAGTATAGGCCGAAATCCGAAAAACCGAAAGAAAATGGCGGTCGTATCTAAAGGAGGCAAAGCCGCCCAAACATTTTATCAAGTAGAGAAAATTTTTGGAGATAAGGATGCCTCATTGATAGTATGCGAGCTAACTACGGGCCGCACACATCAAATCCGTGTACATATGGCGGAAATTGGTCATCCTGTATTGGCTGATCGACTGTATGGCGGGCATCGAGGGCTTCGGCAAAATTCCGGATCTCTTACGAAAATAATACTTCGCGACTTTCCTCGCCAGGCACTTCATGCCTTTACGTTAAGCTTTAGCCACCCAACCACTAACGAATTTATGGAATTTCGCTCAAACTTGCCTGAAGACATGGCTAACCTAGTCACATTACTTGAAAGCGGGCAATAAACCCAGGTTTATATTTGGCGAACCTCAGCTATTGACAATTAACCCAGAAAACCTCAAATGAACTGGGTGAAGCCACCATCATATGGTTAATTCAGTGGTTTGCGCACGTCGGAGAAAAAATATGGGCTCGTCTAAACTTCCCGTTCTTTCTGGTGAGAGCGGATTATCTCGATACCTACGTGAGATACGCCGCTTCCCAATTCTCACCAAAGAAGAAGAATTTCAACTCGCCAAGGATTGGTCGGACCATGGGGACGTGGAAGCTGCCCACAAATTAGTTACATCACACCTGCGTTTGGTGGCAAAGATTGCTATGGGATATCGTGGCTATGGGCTACCAGTCAGTGAATTAATTTCAGAGGGCAACATTGGCATGATGCAAGCGGTAAAACGGTTTGATCCTGACCGCGGCTTTCGTCTGGCGACCTACGCAATGTGGTGGATAAGAGCCGCAATACAAGAATATATTCTGCATTCATGGTCTCTCGTGAAAATTGGCACCACGGCCGCCCAGAAAAAGCTTTTCTTCAATCTTAGGAAGTTAAAACATCAACTAAGGGCTATTGATGAAGGTGATCTACCTCCCGAAACCGTAGCCACTATAGCCGATAAGCTCGATGTCCCAGAACACGAAGTTATAAATATGAATCGGAGGCTCGCCGCACCTGACCACTCCTTAAATGCCCCGTTAAGGGCAGATGGAGAGAACGATGCTGAATGGCAAGACTGGCTAGAGGACCCAACACCTAATCAAGAAGTGGAAATTACAGACGCTGATGAACTTTACCATCAAAGAAAAATGCTGGAATCTGCGTTATCTGAGTTAAATGAAAGGGAGCGCCATATTTTTACTCAGCGTCGCCTTATCGAAGAACCTATGACACTAGAAGAACTTAGCCAAATATATAATATTAGTCGGGAAAGAGTTCGTCAGATCGAAGCTAGAGCATTTGAAAAAATCGAACACTCGATAGAACAGAAAAACGGACAAGTATGGGATCAAGACACTAAATAATAACACCAATTTGTTGGAATAAATCGAGAGCAGCTAGCCGCCATAAGCCAGCCTACGTTGCTCACTTATAGGTTGCAGAAAATGGATCCCTTACAACAATAGTATCCTTACGATCAGGCCCTGTCGAAAGTATCGTGACTGGGGCATCTACTAGCTCCTCTATTCGTTTCACATATTTGAGGGCTTCCTCTGGCAGTTGCTCCAACGAACTCACACCTTCTGTACTGCTCTTCCAACCTGCTAGTGTTTCAAATATTGGCGTCACTAGAGCCTGAAGATTGGCCGAAGAAGGCAAACAATGAATTATCTTCCCCTCTAACTCATAACCAACACATATCTTTATTTCAGATAACTCATCAAGCACATCCAGCTTTGTAAGGGCAATTCCATCCACGCCCGACATCCGCACTACCTGCCTCAGCATAACAGCATCAAACCACCCACACCTCCGTTTCCTCCCAGTTACTGTCCCAAATTCCTTACCCCGCTCCCCTATCGCCTGTCCAATGTTATCGAGAAGCTCGGTAGGAAATGGACCATTGCCTACCCTAGTAGAATATGCCTTTGCAATACCCAGAACATAATCCAGTGCCTTGGGATCAATTCCACAACCTGAAGAAATACTTCCAGCCAATGTGTTAGACGAGGTTACATAGGGATAGGTGCCATGATCAATATCCAACATTGCACCTTGTGCCCCCTCAAAAAGTATCCGCTCACCCTTCAATCTTCTGCGGTGTAGTATTTGCCATACCGAGTCCTGATAGGGAAGAAGACGCGGAGCTATCTTCATGAGTTCTTCGACCATTATATCTTTATCGATCATCGCCAAACCTAACGCCGCGCGAAGACTGTTGTGATGTGCCAAGGCAATATCCAAACGCGCTGCAAGCGCGCCCCTATCTGACAGGTCACATAACCGGATTGCTCTACGCGCCACCTTGTCCTCATAGGCGGGGCCAATTCCGCGACCAGTAGTACCTATGCCGTCTCCCTTTTGGTTATTCTCCCGAGCCCTGTCCAACTCTCCATGATAGGGAAGAATCAGACAACAGTTCTCAGCAAGTCGGAGACGCTCCGGAGTTATTGAAACCCCTTGTTGCTGCACACGCTCAATTTCTTCTAGGAATGCCCAAGGATCAATCACAACACCATTCCCAATAAGCGAAAGGGCGGATGGCCTGACAATCCCCGATGGCAGCAAACTCAATTTATAAGTTACACGATCCACGACCAAGGTATGTCCAGCATTATGCCCACCTTGATACCGAACTACTACATCAGCCTCTTCAGAAAGCCAGTCAACTATCTTGCCTTTTCCCTCATCTCCCCATTGAGTCCCGACTACCGCAATGCTTGGCATTACCTGGCTCCTGGCTCTTGTAAGTCGGGGAGTGGGCACACCTCATCTTCCATCCACAAATGCGAACACAATAAGCGACGTCCTTCGGACTCAATATCCGCCTCAGGAACTAATCCATGGACAACAACCCATCCAGCTTTTCTTAGCTCGTCACTAATTCCTGATGAAACTCCGAACGGAAGATACAGGCGTTGTGCTGAAACCTGCATAGGCACCAAATCAGTCAGGACATCCATGAAAAGAGAAAACCCAGTAGCCATTTCATCTTCATTTGATTGATACCGCCCCCCCATTCCCAGCTCAGAAGGTGCACCCCTTGCAAACACAGCAAAGCTAACCCCTAAGTGATACTCAAAGCCTCTTGTTTCCGCAGGATCAATTGTTAATCTTAAATTTGGCCGCCTTTTCTTTATCAGAGAAACAACTTCCCCCAAGCGAGCGTTGAGAACGGCAGCCTCGTCCGGTAAATTAAGGCGCTTCAATTTCTTAAGACATTCCTCAGCATCGCCTCCGGCAGACAGAAGACCCAAGAGCTGACCCTCGTTATCGCCACCCACCTTTTCTATGGCGCTACGATCCTTCCTGCTGAGAGCTTGCACAACATGTTGCGTTTCCGCCAGAGACAGCTTTATATCACTGCATATAAACTGCGCCATGGAAGGTACATTAATATCAACAGTAAGATCCTTAATACCTACGTCTAGTAGAGAATCGGCTGCGAGCAATATTACCTCGACATCTGCCATGGCAGCGTCTGCTGAACCAATCAATTCCGCGCCTACAGTTCTAAAGCCCCTTTTTTGTCGGCTCCCCCCCAGGGGAGTTCGCAAGACCTCTCCATCATACATAACCCGGAGGGGCCTCGGAGCTCGCCTAAGTTGGGTCCATGCTAACCGAGCCACTTGAGGTGTAATATCGGCACGAACTGCCATCATGTTATGTGATACCGGGTCCATGAGTCGGAACGCTTCCTTAGCTACATCAGCTCCTATTCCCTTAAGTAGAGCAGCCTCGAATTCGAGCAAAGGAGGCTTGACTAACTCGTAACCGGCCGAGCCAAAACAATCGCGCAGTCTGGTAGCCAACACCTCTTCATGAGCGGCAAAGGGCGGGAGCAAATCAGCTAGTCCAGATGGAAGCACGGCATCTTCTAGATTGTCAATCATAGTAAGTAATTCATTGAGGTTGAAGTATACAAAGCTGAGTCAATCAGCCAGATTGATTAAACGACATGGGCGTCACCTGAACCACGTTGGGCAACAAACTTACCCGTTCTAGAATATCCCCTGTCACGGGCTGATCAACCTCAATTAGGGCTATGGCCTCCCCGCCAACCACCCCGCGCCCTAAATGAAAGGTAGCAATATTAACACCTGCCTGCCCCAAAACCCCACCGAAACTTCCAATAAATCCTGGTCTATCGTGGTTTCGCACAAATAACATATATGAACCTAATTCCGCTTCGATATTTATTCCATCAACTTGAGTAAGGCGCGGCTGGCCCCCAAAGAGTGTTCCGCCAAAACTCCCCGTGTGGTGTTCTGCCTTAATAGTCAGGCGCACCATACTATGGTAATCACACGGAGATTCTCTTTTCACCTCCACAACCTCTATGTTGCGATCTTTTGCGACCAAGGAGGCATTTACCATATTAACGGACTCTAATGAAGGGCTTAGAATTGCTTCTAACAAGGCGGCAGTTAAAGGTTTAGTATTAAGGCTAGCTGCAGCACCGGCATACTCTATAGCTATTTCTCTGATCCCCTCCTCTATGATCTGTCCTGCAAAACTGCCGAGTTGTTTAACAAGGGGCATATATGGGGCTAAACGTGGGGCCTCCTCGGGGGTTAAAGATGCCATATTCACTGCGTTAGTAATGGCACCAGTCAATAGATAATTTGACATTTGTTCGGCCAGTTGAATCGCTACATTTTCCTGCGCTTCAGTCGTCGAAGCCCCTAAATGCGGAGTAACAATGACTTCCGTGAGTTCTAACAAGCCCGAATCTTCAGGTGGTTCATTCTCAAAGACATCTAAAGCAGCGCCAGCAACCTGCCCCCCTCTAATGGCGGACTTCAGATCGTGCTCAACTATAAGACCACCTCGGGCACAATTGATAATGCGAACCCCCGGCCGCATCTTTGCCATGGCCGACGCATCAATCATTCCGCTGGTCATATCAGTTAGAGGGACATGCAAACTGACAATATCAGACCGGGACAATAGACCATCAAAGTCAACTTTCTCTACCCCAAGATCCAGGGCTTGTTCCTTAGTTACAAAGGGATCATACACTAGAACTTTCATTTTCAGTCCTTGGGCTCTATCAGCAACTATCGAGCCAATAGTTCCGCAACCCACTAGGCCCAAAACTTTGCCACTCACCTCGACCCCTACAAACTCAGCCCTTTCCCATTTTCCTTGCCGAACGGAGAAATCTGCTTTGGGGATCTGACGACACAGAGATAACAATAGAGCTATGGTATGCTCCGCAGTGGTTATTGAATTGCCAAACGGCGTGTTCATAACCAAAATTCCCTGTTTAGTAGCCGCTGTGACGTCGATATTATCTGTTCCGATACCCGCCCGACCTACAATACTCAACCGATGCCCCGCCATTAACAATGAGGCATCTACATTTGTAGCTGAGCGAACTGCAAGACCATCGTACTTATCTATGGACCCCAACAATTGGTCCGCCGTCATGCCTACCCTAACATCGACCTCGATACCATGGTGACCAAACACATCAAGGGCACTTGGGCTCAGTTTATCAGATATTAAAACTCTACTCATTTCACCATCCTGCAAATATCGTCCGCCCAACCAAGTCTATTGGTCTCCGATATTCTTACTCTGCTCAAATGCCCACTCAAGCCAAGGCAGAAGAGCCACTATATTGTCTTTCTCAATGGTCGATCCCGCCCAAATGCGGATCCCGGGAGGAGCATCCCGATACCCTTTAATATCAAATGCAGCCCTCTCTTCATCCAATAAACTACACATTCCACTAACAACTTTCTCCTTCTCAGAAGACGTTAATGATAAAAACCAAGGATCAACGATACTCAAACAAACTGAAGTCGTTGACCTGATGGGGGGCGACGCAGCCAAAAAATCCACCCAATAGGTTTTTGCCACCCAATCCTCAATGACAGAAAAGTTTTCTCTGTTCCGTCTAATAAGTCCCTCAGTTCCCCCAATGGATTCAGCCCACAACAACGAGTCCAAAACATCCTCAATACACAACATAGAGGGTGTATTTATAGTATCGACATCAAAAAACCCTTTTATCGGCTCATTATTTTTTTTCATCCGAAAAATCTTTGGAATTGGCCACTTTGGCTCCCATGTCTCAAGTCTAGAGTATGCATGTGGACTTAAGATAATCACCCCGTGTTGTGCCTCTCCCCCCAACACTTTTTGCCAAGAATATGTGGTAACGTCCAGCTTTTCCCAGGGAAGCGGCATAGCAAAAGCAGCAGAGGTCGCATCACAGAAAGTCAATCCCGTCCGGCTTTCTTCGATCCAAGCGTCATCTGGCACACAAACACCCGAGGTAGTGCCATTCCAAGTAAAAATTACGTCCCGATCAGATCTCACCTGACTAAAATCTGTTATACACCCATAATCAGCCTCTATTACATTAACATCCGGCAATGCCAACTCATTAACCACATCGGTGGCCCAACCAGCACCAAAGCTATCCCACACCAACACATCGACCCCACATTTTCCCAACAGCGACCACAAGGCCATTTCAAAGGCTCCTGTATCCGACGCCGGCGTTATGCCGATGCGGTAGTCTTCTGGTAGCTCAAGAAGATCCCTCATCAGCCTCAACACTTCTCTAATTCGGGCTTTAGCAGACGCTGACCTATGGGACCTTCCCAAAAGTTCACTCTTAAGAACGCTAGGTTTCCAGCCAGGTCGCTTTGCACATGGCCCAGAAGAAAAACTCGGGTTTTCGGGAAGAAATGTGGGCTTCATATTATTTTTCTCGGCACCAGACAACTGAAAACCAAAGCGGGAAAATACTAGGGATACCCACCTGGCCAGTCAATGCTGACTAACTCAACTGAAAAAATTATGGGAGTGGTTTAAGGGCCCATGACCCGCACCTAATCTGGGAGCGTTCATGATGGCTCCCAACACATATTTCCTAGCTTCTTCCACAGCTCCCTCCAGCGAGTTCCCTTGCGCCAAGCCTATTGTCAAGGCAGAAGCTAATGTGCAACCGGTTCCATGAGTGTCCTTCGAAGCTATCCTTGGCGAATTATAAACCAAAACTTTTCCGGGCTGCGCGAGGACATCAAAAACCTCTGGGTGCTCCAGGTGCCCCCCCTTCAACAACACTGCTTTCGCACCTAGCTCAAGAAGCTCGCTAGCAGCCTCCTTCATACCCCCGACGTTCTCCACTCTCCGGCCTAGGAGTGCCTCGGCCTCAGGTATGTTGGGCGTAATAACATCGGCCATTGGAATTAAACACGACTTTAACGCGGCAACCGCCTTTCCCTGGAGGAGTGGCGCCCCACCCTTAGCATACATTACGGGGTCCAGAACCAGAATCGGGGGCTTACCCAGATTGGAAATCACGGCGCCGATCCTTTGGATCAATTCTGCGCGATGAAGCATCCCACACTTAATAGCATCTGCCCCTATATCCTCAAGAACAACAGTAATTTGGAGTTCAACAAAGTCGTCAGGAACTTCAGAAATTGCATGAACCCCAAGGCTGTTCTGGGCCGTTAGAGCTGTAACAGCTGTAGCCGCATAACCTCCAAGAGCCGAAATAGTTTTTATGTCAGCCTGAAGACCTGCCCCACCTCCTGAGTCAGACCCCGCAATTATAAGCACTCTCCCCTTCATAAGTTATCCCATTCCACTGAAATAATTCTACACATATTTCTCAATCACTCCGGCTATCGTCCGAGTAACAGATTGAACCACACATTCCTCCTCCGCTTCCACCATGATTCGGATAGCCGCCTCGGTGCCCGAATACCGCACTAATAGCCTGCCTATACCGACAAGTTTACCCTCACATTGGGAGATAACAGATTTAACCGGATGTTTTTCCAAAACATCCGGCGATCCACACGAAATATTTGTAAGCCTCTGTGGAAGGGGATTAAACATCCGACATGCTTCACTTGCCGCTTTCCCGCTCTCACACAGCAAGGACAAAATTCGCACTATCGTAATGAGCCCATCTCCTGTTGTATTATAATCCGATAAAATGATATGCCCTGACTGTTCACCTCCTAAATTATAGCCATTCTCAAACATTTGCTCAGTCACATACCGGTCTCCGACTTGGGTTCTTATTAATTGCAAGCCCAAGCCGTTAAGATACCTCTCAAGCCCTAAATTTGACATTTGGGTCGCAACCAGCCCATTCCCCATTAGTTTACCTTGCCTTTGCATGTCCGTCGCAAGTGCTGCCATTAGCTGATCACCATCTAACAGCACTCCAAGCTCATCGGCAGCTAAAACACGATCTGCATCTCCATCCAGGGCAAATCCTATGTGCGCCTGAGTATCCAAGATGGCTTTGCACATTGCACTAGGTGATGTCGAACCACAACGTTCATTTATATTAATCCCATTGGGCTCTGAGCTTAATGAAATTACCTCGATGCCAAGTCCCTGCAAAACTCGTGTCGCAACTTTATAACCCGCACCATTAGCGCAATCTATTACTACACGAAGCCCCGAAAAATTAGCAGTGTTTGACCCGACACTTATTACGAAATCCTGATATCGTTTCTGCGCACAATTATCGCGACACAATCGGCCGATTGTGTCTCCCTGATGTCCAGAAGGCGGAGCGCTCTCACCTGCTACCCATGACTCTATAGCATCTTCTACCTCATCCGATAATTTTCGTCCGTTAGGTCCAAATAATTTTAGGCCGTTGTCCCTATAAGGGTTGTGAGAAGCAGAAATCATTACACCTAAATCAGCAGAACTTTCGCGTGTCTGGATGGCTACACCGGGGGTCGGCAATGGCCCTAAAAGTGTAACATTCATCCCAACACTCATAAATCCAGCCGCCAAAGCGTGCTCTATCATGTATCCCGATAGACGGGTATCTTTTCCAACGATTACCTCGTGTTGATGGTCACCCCGCATAAAATACCTGCCCGCCGCGGCTCCAACCCGCATCATCGTCTCAGCAGTCATGGGCTCTTCATTCGCCCGCCCTCTAATGCCATCCGTGCCAAACAATTTACCCACTCTTAATGTCCCTTTATTATTCGCGTTTACCGACCTCTGCTCGGAAAACCAAAGCTGTCACCTGTTGCAATATCAACACTTATAAGAACAAACGGCACCTACGCTTGAACAGTGTATTCCATAGCTCTCCACACCCCAAGGGCCTGGCGGGTCTCGGCCACATCATGGACCCGCAGAAACTGCACACCTTGCTGGACCCCATGGACACACGTGGCAATTGAGCCTCCCAAGCGATCCTTTGGGGACCGCCCGCTTCTCAGGCGGCCAAACTTCCTCGATGCTCCTAGCATTACCTGACACCCTAATCCGTGAAAAAGACCCAGCCACCTAAGCACCTTAAAGTTTGCCCCCTCAGATTTCTTAAATCCGAGACCGGGATCAATAACAATGTTAGCTCTTGGAACGCCCAAATCCTCCATCATTTGTACCCTTTGATAGAGAGCATCAAATATCTCAATGGCCACTCCCCCATCAAACTCGTCACCTGAAGTGGATACCATAGAAGCAGAGTGAACCAAGACGAGGGCCCTTCCAGAAGCAGCAGCTATCCGTAAACTTTCAGGGTACGCGGAAAAGCCCGTAATGTCGTTTAGCATAGTAACTCCCAACGCTGCGGCGGCCCGCATAGTATCAGGATGGTATGTGTCTATGGACAAAGAGATCCCTCTCCGAAGCAAGGCCTCTAGAACAGGCAAAACACGCTCCTGTTCTACCTGAGATGAAATTGGTTTTGCCCCGGGCCGCGTGGATTCACCACCGACGTCTATTATCGCGGCTCCATTTTCCACCATTTGCACCGCATGCCTGATAGCATGTTGAGTACAAATATGTTTTCCGTCATCAGAAAAGCTGTCGGGGGTAACATTCAGGATTCCAACGATACCAGGAACCCTCGTAGCACCCCGAAGTTGATTCGTACGAGACCCGGATAAGTTTTCAAACAACCTCTCGATTTCATCCAAAAGATCCCCACTTTGACGATCGCGCCATAGACCAAAAGCAGTAGCAGTCATATGAGCCATCTGATAACAATGATCTAGTCGGAGCACAACCTGGCAAGCTGTGTACGCCCCGTCACCAAGAAAGGGCGAGGCCAAGCCCTCAGCCACTGCCGCCTTGGCTGCTTCTCCCCAAAGAACCCCCAAGGGTCGGACGTAAACACCCGGCAAACCCGATGAGAATGAGTTTCTCCCAGGCGAACCTATAGGTACCTTCTGCCAAAAAAACTCTTTATCCAGCTTAGCCACCCGGAGGAGTATTGGGGCTTAAATCACTCTCTCCTGCAACTCCGGTGGAAGGCACTGATGAAGTTTTCCCCGCGTCGCCCTCAGAATCATCGGGCTCAGAAGATCTAACAATTTGGACCCCGTTGAGTAAGCCCTCGACCTCGGGCCCAGCCAAAGTCTCATACTCCAACAGAGCCTCTGCAACAGCGTGGAGTTTATCTAATTCATCTGAAAGTATCTTCCTTGCGTTGGATTCCGCATCATCAATCAGGGCCCTTATTTCCTGGTCAATCAAATCTGCCGTAGCGTCTGAAATATTCTTGTGCTGAGTGACGGAGTGCCCCAGGAAAACTTCTTCATCGTTTGCATCATAACGTAGCGGGCCTAATTTCTCACTCATCCCCCACTCTGTAACCATTTTACGAGCCAAGCCCGTTGCCTGCTGTATATCGTTCGCTGCCCCGGTAGTTATTTTATCATCCCCGAAAATCAGTTCTTCAGCTATACGGCCGCCGTACATACTCGCCAATTTTGACTTAATCTCCTGCTTGTTATGACTATATCGGTCGCGTTCAGGTAATGACATAGTTACCCCTAATGCTCTACCCCTTGGAATAATTGTTACTTTATGCAGTGGATCATGGCCGGGCATTCTTATCCCCACCACCGCGTGCCCGGCCTCATGATAAGCAGTGATTTTCTTCTCCTCCTCTGACATCACGGCCGACCTCCGTTCAGCGCCCATCATCACCTTGTCCTTAGCTGCTTCGAATTCCTCCATTGTTACCTTGCGGCGACCAATTCGGGCAGCCAAAAGGGCGGCTTCATTAACCAAATTGGCCAAATCCGCACCAGAAAATCCGGGAGTTCCGCGCGCTATAACTCTTGAATCCACCCCGGGTGCAAGCGGAACTTTTTTCATATGGACCTTCAAAATCTTATCACGCCCCAAAATATCTGGATTAGGCACTACCACCTGCCGATCAAATCTGCCTGGACGTAGCAAAGCTGGGTCGAGCACATCCGGTCTATTGGTCGCCGCAATCAAGATGACTCCTTCAGTGGATTCAAAGCCATCCATCTCAACCAACAACTGGTTCAAGGTTTGCTCACGCTCATCATTCCCCCCACCTAGCCCAGCTCCTCTATGCCTACCAACCGCATCAATCTCATCGATAAAAATAATACAAGGGGCATTTTTTTTGCCTTGTTCAAACATATCCCGTACCCGACTAGCACCAACCCCTACGAACATCTCAACAAAGTCAGAACCCGAAATTGTAAAAAAAGGAACATTTGCCTCACCCGCGATTGCCCTTGCTAGTAAGGTCTTACCTGTCCCTGGAGGACCCACCAGCAAAGCCCCCTTGGGTATACGGCCCCCCAAACGTTGAAATTTTTGTGGATCCCTCAAAAATTCGACGATCTCCTGAAGCTCTTCTTTCGCCTCATCTATCCCAGCAACATCGCCAAAAGTAACCCGTCCTTGTTTTTCGGTAAGCATTCGGGCTCTCGACTTCCCAAAGCCTAATGCCTTCCCACCCCCTCCTTGCATTTGCCGCATGAAAAATATCCAGACGCCAATTATCAACAGCATTGGTAACCAATTTAACAATGCCCCATATAAGGGTGAGTGCCGATTTTCGGTTGACGGCTTAGCATTAATCAGAACACCATGAGATCGCAAGGTTTCAACCAGGTTCGGGTCGTTCGGAGAATATGTTGAAAAGCTTTGACCAGAGTTGCCGAAGTGGCCTGAAATCTCATTTCCCTCTATAGTGACGTCCCTCACCTGCCCTTTTTCAACCAAATCTAAGAATTCAGAAAAAGCCAATGGAGCTGCTGCGTTCTCGGGCGATTGCCCCTTAAACACATTGAATAATGTTAAAAGCAATAGGGCAATAATGACCCAGAGGGCTAGATTCCGACCAACGTTATTCACTTCAAATATTCTCCATTCCTACGGGTAAACCCTAGCAATATACCACCGTTGGGCAACAAAGGTCACTTAATCGTTTTAGAAGCCACATGACACCCTATACCCTGAAATAAAGCGCCCGCCAAAGGCCGACTCGGCCTATAATCCGCGTGAAAGCTCATAGCCCGGCTGTCATTATTGCCGTGGTCCACATAGTCTAAATGGGGCACCGAAACCAACCCGTCAAGAGACCAAAGGGACGGAAGAGCATATGCAGCAAAAAAGGGGATACCAAAACCAGCAGCCTTCTTGGATGAAATATGATTTCGAAGAATTTGCCACCCATCCTTTGAGAGAGCCCTGACTTTATACTCCATAGGTTTGCCAGTTGGCTCCCCCTTAAGTTCAACAAGAAATCTTGAGTCCCAAAGCACCTTGGCGCCTGTTCTAATATCTAATGATGCCCTAGCAGCTATTGGCTCCCTGCAAACAAAAAGCTTATCTCGCAAAGACCGAAGAAAACAGCCTCCCAAAGTGTAGCCTGGCAGAACCCGCTGCCGCTTCAACTTGTCAACCAGCCTGGCTACACTGGCCTGTCTTGGAGCATAAAGGTGACCACCCAGCGACCAGATGATGCTCGATAACGCCCTGAAGACTAGCTCCTGAGGTTGGGACAATACTTGTCCAATATCAACCACAGCGTAACCTTCTGAATGGATCTGCGTAGATTTTACAAGAAGCTTCGAAACTTTTTGTTCTGTCACGTTGCGGGTCTTCGCACACATCCTCGCTGATTGGGATAACTTCCTTGTCCGGAGGTCTGTGGGCTCACTAAGTAGAGACTTTCTAATTCGGGATCGGGTATATTTGGGGTCATAGTTAGATGGATCACAAACCCACTCCTGGTCCAGGCCTCGCAAGGTAGCGCGTAGCCTTGAAGCAGAAACTCCCAAAAATGGCCTTATAAGCCGGACTGATCCCTGCTCTCGTATTGCCGGCATAGCTGCAAGACCATATTCACCACTGGACCTTTCTCTCCTCATTAATAGGGTTTCTGCTTGATCATCCCTATGATGCCCCAACGCCAGGTGCAAAACATGAGCAGTTCTGCACCAATCTATCAGAAGATTATATCTGGCAGTTCGCGCTCTGGCCTGCTGGCCACTTTTTAGAGGCTCATTTCCCCAGACTAATGTTCGCGATTCGACCCCATAGTTGGTCAACCAAGCTCGCACTTTAGAAGCCTCGAATGCGGACTCCGGTCTAAGCCTATGGTCGACAATCAATCCGATCACCGCACCGCCAACTTCTCTCGCCCATGCCTTAAGAAGCAGTGCTAAACAAAGGCTGTCCGGTCCGCCGGATACACCAACTGCGATGGTCGGCCGAGCCTCAAACGGACCCATTGCTGACATTAGATTCGAAAATTCCCTGTCTGTCAGAGGTAAAGGGCTAGGAATACAATACCTTCTTCCTATTTTACGAACAGGCTGCCTCAACCCATTCCTGGTTAAGCCGCGTAACGATAACAGCCGGGGCCTCCGGATAATTGTTAGTCAGTTTTCCAAAAATGGTGCACGCATCATCGTTTTTACCCATAGCCTTCAAAGAAAGGCCGAGCTTTAAGAGATTGTCTGGCGCTTTAGCCCCCTCTGGAAATTTATCATAGCCATTCGCGAAGGCCTTAGCGGCCCCCACATAGTTGTTTCGCACATAGAAAGTCTCACCCAACCAATAATAGGCGTTCCCTGCCAAACTATGTTCTGGATATTCTTCGATAAAGCTTTTCAATGCTTTCTCAGCACTCACATAGTCCCGTTTCTTTAACAAAAGTCCGTAGGCTGCCGCATAGGATTCCTCAGCAGTCAACTTTTCCTCAATTGCCTCAGCACTAGGTTCCATTGAAAGAGAATCAAGCTCTCCATTTGATGAACCGACGATGGTTTCTCCAGAAGTGATTTCTCCAAGTACCTCCATAGATTCATATACTTCCATATTAGGGTCTTTTGCCACCACTGCTATATCCGAGGGATCGCCATCGCCAATCGCGATGACCTCCTCATCTACCACACCTGGTGCCCTAACTGCAGAAGGCGCCGGGTCCTGGGAAATCCCGTTCCGTTGAACCGAGGACAATCTTTCCTCCATTGTTTGCAACCGAGCGTGTAGATCCTGGGTCAAAGAGTTCAATGCCTCGATAGTCTGTGTAACCCCGTGACCAGCCTCCTCGACCTGGCCTGTTAAAGACCTAATTTGCTCCTCTAATTCGCTAAGGCGTGTTTCATGGTTTGTTGGCGACCATCCCCCCACAGCATCGCCAGCGATCGTATCTCCGTTAGCCAAACGTTGCTGGATGCCTGTAATATCCTTTGAAAGACGGCTGATTTGAGCAATCAGAAACTCTAGATCATTATTTTGTTGCGCAATAACCCCACTACTACTGACAACACCAAGGCATAAAAACACTGCAATTCCCGAGGCCCCTACTCGGGTGACATGAACTACGCCTCTATGCCAAAAGCTTCGAAACTGCGCCCCACGGGAAAAACCATGAACCAGAATTCTCTTGATATGTTCCACTGTACCCATCCATTCACCCTCGCCTAATTAGCAAGGCGTCGCGTACACGAAAATTATGGCAAAAATAAGTGCGACATCGAGGCGTCAATGTCACTAGCCCCGGACCCGGCAAAACTCTGTGTCACACAGCCCCACAAAACCTAGCCCGCAGATATTCCTACAACAGGCGAAACCCAAGCATCGCTCCCTAATCTACTTGGGAAACACCTACCCGGTTTTGTGCCCACGCCGCCTCATTATGTCCGAGAACGATTGGTCGCTCTTTCCCATAGGAAATTGTTGACAATCGCCCAGGAGATATTCCTAAGGATATAAGGTAATTTCTTGCCGCGTTGGCTCGACGCTCTCCCAGTGCTAAATTATACTCCCGCGTGCCCCTCTCATCACAGTGACCCGCAATAGTCATAGTTAACCCAGGATTTTGTTTAAGAAATGTCGCCTGCATTCTCAAGGTTTCTTCACCATCAGATCGCACAACAGCCTTATCAAAGTCAAAAAACACCCGGTCTCCAGCTTGCTGAACGAGTTTTTCTTGAAACGATATGACTGGATCCACAGCAGCCACCTCTGCGGCGACCACATTCCCCGACTCAACTATGCTGCTCCTAGTATCAGCACCAACAACATCCGTACCTGCCACCGTACTTGCCGCCCCTTCACCGCCGCTCTCAATAGTCTCTTCTGTGGCAGTTTCACAACCGGCAACAATCAGCAGAATCCCAAATAAGGTTAGCAATTTAGACTGCATTTAGTCCGACCTCCATGGCTGTCTTCCCCAAAATTTCCGCTAGACCGCAAAGCACTCTTCTTAGGCCAATCCAGCCCCCTCTTGCCAGCAAGCCAACTCCGTGGCCATATAACCCTACCAGCGCCACTATACTAGTTTGAAAAACCTAGGGAATCAAGGGTGACCATGCTGGGTCTGAAGCATTCATTGGGGTCCTTACTTTTCTCAAATTTGTCCCCAAAATGTCTACACTATAAAGACCTACATCGCCTGAACCTTCTCCCGTTGGACGCTCTTGCTGATAAAACATCAATAGGCGCCCATTGGGTGCCCACGTAGGACCCTCTGCCAGAAATCCTTTCGCCAAGTTGCGATCATCGGTTCCATCAGGTCGCATTACACCTATATAAAATACGCCCCTATAAATATTGGTAAAAGCGATCCAATCCCCTCTAGGCGACCAAACTGGAGTAGCATATTTACCATCGCCATAGCTAATGCGTTTGGGCTCGGCACCCGGCACCGCATCCATAACATAGATTTGCTGCTTACCTGACCTATCCGACTCAAAGGTCACCTTCCGGCCATCCGGAGAAAATGAGGGCGCTGTCTCGATAGCTGGGTGATCCGTCAGTTTTTCTACAACCCTAGTATGAAGATCCATAACATAAATATCAGAGTTCCCGTACCTAGCCATAGACATAATGACTTTGTTCCCATCGGGCGAAAAACGAGGTGCAAATGTCATTCCTGGAAAATCGCCAAGCACCTCTTGTTTACCGGTATCAATGTTATAGATGTAAACTCGTGGCTTATCATTAAAGTAAGAAAGGTATGTTATTTCCTGTAAGGTAGGGGAAAACCTTGGAGTAAGCGCCATGTGCCTACCATCAGTCAAATATCGATGATTTTCACCATCTTGATCCATGAGAGCAAGCTGCTTCACCCGATTATCGGCGGGGCCAGACTCGGCAACATAAACAATCCGAGTATCAAAATACCCGCCCTCTCCAGTTACCCTAGTATACAATTCGTCGGAAATAAGATGAGCAACCCTGCGCCAATTTGCCTTCGGTGTCTTTAGGCGCTTTCCCACCATGTATTGTTCGGATACCACATTCCATAAACGAAACTCCACACTTACTAGGTCATCTAACCCAACCTCAACCATGCCAGAAACTAAAAATTCAGCATTAATTTGCCTCCAATCCACAAACCTCGGAATTTGCTGAAGCTCCTCTGGTTTCTGCTGAAAGGCTCCTTGATCAATAGCACGGAAAAGACCCGAACCCTCAAGATTATCCGCTATTACAGTAGAGATTTCAGTCCCTAAAATTACTGCGCTTGGGTCAACCGCATGAAAATTTGTAACCGCTATAGGTGATGGATCTGCTGTCCCCCGGGTTATATCTATTTCTGTTTCCGACCTGACTTCCGACCCAGTCATTCTGAACAAACCCGTGTAGGCTAATACTACAACAGCCAATGTGAAGAGGACTTTTTGATTCATGATTGGTACATCCCTTTTTGCGAAGTTCATCCAAACATATCACTAGGATCGAAGTTAAGTTTCATATCGCGCCACAGATGGTATTTGTCTGGAGATAAATATCTGATCTTTTCAGTTTTCCACACTGCTCTCACCGCACTCTCAGCCATGGCCCGAAAAAAAGTATCTGTTTTTGCCTGACCTAAATTTACGATTGCTACGTCTAACACTGTACCATCTCTGCCCAACGCGATGCTGAGTGTTACCCTCATATTATGAGCATCTCGTGCACCCGCTGGAAGATTCCAGTGTTTTTGTATTTGATGGCGAATACTATCCAGTTCCGTCATGCTCAACGGAGCAGTTTCACTATACTCAGTATCAGCCTTGGCCAAAATTTCCTCTATCGGATCCGAAGCCTCCTCTTCAAACTCATCCTGCGAGCTTGGCTGGCCTTCTTTCAACTCTTCAACACTTTTAAGTACCGAGGCAAAGGGATCGGGTTTTGTTCTTTCGTCAGGTGGGGTGATGGAAGAAGCGACTCTTGGGCGCTTTATGGGCTTGACCTCCGGCGGGATAACGTCTCTGGGCAAGTCTAGTCCCGGGTCATCTCGGATACCTTCAACACTCTCCGGCACTTGGGGGGGACTAATAACCGGGATAGCCGATTCCGCCAACGCAACCTCAACAGGTCTGGAGGAGGCAGGAGGCGGAGGGGGCGGAGGAGGCGAAACTGAGGTATTACCCGAATTGACACCATTTTCGTCTTTTGGAGCCGGAGCCAGCCTGGGAAGATTACGATCCTCGGCCACTGAAACCAACTCCACTATCACAACCCTCTCGTCCACCGGCTCATCCGTCCATAAATGAGGCATTCCAAGGTACAAGGCTAGTACTGCTACGCAATGGCAACCACCTGACAACATTAGTGATTTGGGCATCATTTAACCGCATTATCCTTCGCCATTGGCATTTTGGTGATAAGAGCAACCTTACTAAACCCTGCAACATTGATAGAACTCATAAGCTCCATTACCAGACCATAGTTAACCTTCTCGTCTCCACGTACGAATATCCTTATGTCAGCGTTCTCCCCCGTTATCGCTTTTAGCCGAGGCACCAATTCAGAAGGCTCAACTGGAGCTTCCTGCACAAAGATTTGGCCAAGATCATTTATCGAAACCGTAAGAGGTTCATCATTACCCTGAATTACTTCAGCCTCAACCTGAGGAAGCTCAACCTTTACACCCACAGTAAGGAGGGGAGCGGTGACCATAAAAACTACCAGCAATACAAGCATTACATCGACAAATGGGGTCACGTTAATCTCTGCCATTGGCCGGTATCTTTGCCCCAACCTCTTGGCAGAAGTATAGCCAGAGGCCTTCACCGGATAGAGCCCTCGCTTAACTGCCTCGAAAGTAATGCTGCAAACTCTCCCGCAAAAGTCTCGAGCCTCCCTCCATACCTTCCAAGATCATTAGACAACTTATTGTACGCCACGACAGCAGGAATAGCTGCGACTAGCCCCAATGCCGTAGCCAAAAGCGCCTCCGCTATCCCTGGAGCCACCACTGCTAACGACGTGTTATTGGTAAATGCGATAGCCTGGAAACTATTCATTATTCCCCAAACCGTTCCAAAAAGTCCGACGAATGGGGCAGTAGAACCAACGGTCGCCAAAAAGCCCATATATTTTTCCAAAACCTCCATTTCCCTGGCCAAGGCAACATTTATCACTCTATCAACTCTTCGCTGAAGGTTAGCCTGGGCCGTTCCATCCTGGGGGCTAAGCCCCCGTCTAGCCGAATGTGTCCACTCCTTCATGGCAGCAACAAATAGTGCAGCTAAAGGATGTTCAGGAGCGTCGCCTATCCTATCATAAAGCTCTTCTAACGAACCGCCAGACCAAAAAAGTTCCTCGAATTCCTCGGCTTGCTGCCGCAGCCTGCGGAAATATCGTGCCTTGTCGAATATAATAGCCCAGCACCAGACTGAAGATACAACCAAAACAATCATAACAATCTGCACAACCAAATCGGCCTGTGCCACGAGACCCCAAATGGATAAATCATCCGCCAAATGGGTGCCGTTCAAAGAACCCGAATCTACTGCTGCCATCTGCTTCGCTCCCCTACATATCGCACAGGTAACTAGCAAGGGAAACCCGCAAACGTTGCGGTAATCTCACCGGTCCGCCCAAGCTGTTAACGCATGCGACCAACACATCTAACCGAACTAAATCTTTTGCTGCTCGCCTTATAACTTGTTTAGCCTTAAGGCTTGCTCCACGAACCATGCTTATATGACTTTCAACCACTAACTCATCATCTAGTTTCGCAGCCGACAAATAGTGTATTTCGCAAGACCTGACTACAAAATGCAAATTCTCCTCGATAGCAAGCTGCTTCTGGTTCAAGTTAAGATCCCGGAGCAATTCAGTACGAGCCCGCTCAGCAAAACGCAGATAGCTAGCATGGTACACGATGCCGCTTGCGTCCGTGTCTTCATAGTATACACGTACAGGAAAAATATGAACTGAAGTAGCAACCTCATCGGGCGCCCTAATCTTCATTAGACATCCCTTCGAGAGGCAATCGTGATTGTCCTTCGGCGTCGCCCTTTTTGTACTTCAAACCTATGCACTCACAACCCGCCCGAGTAATTACTCTACCGCGGGGAGTACGCTGAACGTAACCTTCCTGCATCAAATATGGCTCAATAATATCCTCGATGGTAACACGCTCCTCCGACAAAGCTGCCGCCAAGGTTTCCACGCCAACGGGGCCACTATCAAACTTCTCTCCAATGGTCTTCAAATACCTTCTATCCATCTCGTCCAATCCAGCCCTGTCAACCCGAAGCCTGTCCAACGCCCGCTCCGTCGCCTGAACATCTATCTCACTAACTTTTTCTACGAGAGAAACGTCTCGCACTCTCCGCAGCAATCGCTCAGCAATACGCGGCGTTCCCCGCGATCGTTTCCCAATCTCCAGAGCCCCTGAATCTGTCAATGGAATACCTAAACGGACCGCAGACCTCCGCACGATCTCCCTTAAATCTTCCTCGGTATAAAAGTCTAACCTGCATTGAATGCCGAAACGGTCCCGGAGGGGGGTGGTAAGAAGCCCCGCTCTGGTAGTGGCACCAATTAAGGTAAAAGGCTGCAGACTTAGTCGGACCGAACGAGCGGCCGGTCCCTCGCCTATCATTAGGTCCAATTGGAAGTCTTCCATGGCAGGATACAGAATCTCCTCCACCAGCGGACTGAGGCGGTGAATTTCATCGATAAATAGGACTTCTCGTGGCTGCAGGTTCGTAAGCAACGCCGCTAAATCACCAGGTTTCGCAATTACCGGCCCCGATGTCATTCTAAAGCCGGCACCTAGCCCTTTCGCCACTATCTGGGCAAGGGTTGTTTTTCCTAGGCCTGGAGGACCGGACAAGAGAACATGATCTAAGGCAGCCGAACGCTGGTGAGCGGCCTCTATGAACACTGTAAGATTTTGACAAATGTCTCCCTGGCCGACAAAATCGATGAAATTTTGAGGCCTGTGTGATTGTTCTACAACCTCCCCTGCCTGTGAGGACCCACTCACCGCCCTACTCGCACTCTTCTCGCTCACCTCGCAAGCCCCCTGAGCCCAGCATGAATAAGAGAAGACAAGTCATCCGCGATATCCTCCCTTCGTGAAGCCTCAAGAATTGCAGCTCGAGCTTCTGCCTGCCCGTAACCCAAGTTCACCAGAGCTGAAACAGCCTCTCTCATAGAACCCTCCGCCACATTCGTCGAGGATTCAGTGGCCAAGGCCTCAATTGAGAAGCGCTGCCCTTCAACTTTATCCGCCAGTTCAACAACAAGTCTGTTTGCTACTTTTGGCCCTACACCGCTGACACGTCGAAATTGAGAATGGTCCCCCGATGCAACGGCCATATGCAATTCATGAAGTTCCAAGGCCGAGAGGATTCCTAAAGCAACTTTGGCACCAACACCTTGAACTGTTTGCAACAACAAAAACCACTCCCGCTCGCCCTCCTCGGAAAAACCATAGAGATGAATATGATCTTCGCGGACGTGGGTGCTCACAAATAAAGTAGCCATCTCGTTTTGATTGGACAAAGCGGCAATCGTTCTTACAGAACAGAATAATAAATACCCCACTCCCCCAACATCCAAAATGAGCCAATCCTCACCAGCAGAGTCAACTGTCCCGCGCAATTTAGCAATCATTTGTGCACCCCTGCGCCCAGAGCTTCTACCTTCGAGCTACTATGGTGAGCATGACAAATCGCTATGGCAAGCGCATCTGCCTCATCCTCACTCTCGGGATCGGCCCCTGGAAGAAGATGCTTAACCATAACGTGTATTTGTTGCTTCGCCGCACGACCCGTACCAACAACGGAGAGCTTTACAACTCTATTGTGGTATTCTGCTACTGCCAAACCAACTAATGCAGGGGTCAACATTACAACGCCTCTTGCCTGGCCCAACTTTAAGGTTGATGCAGCATTCTTATTCACAAACGTCTCTTCTACAGCAGCCGATTCAGGCTGCCATTTTTTTAACACCCGCAGCAAACTTTCATGCAGAAAGGCTAGCCGCTCAGACATATAACCACTGACGGGCGGAGATATAATGCCACATTGGACATAACTGATTGTAATGCCGTCAAAATCCACTATGCCCCACCCTGTTCTTCGCAATCCAGGATCCAAGCCTATCAATCTTTTTCTGCTAGCCACTATAGTTTAAGAACCGAGTTTTTCCATGACTTCACCACTAACTTCAAAATTGGCGTGCACTGACTGCACATCGTCACTCTCCTCTAACAGCTCAACCATTCTGAGCAAACTACGCGCGGACTCTTCATCTAGCGAGACAGTAGTCTGTGGTATCCATCGGAGCCCAGACGATCCCGCCGCCCCGAACCTCTCTTCGAGCATTTCTCGCACCTGGTTAAAATCAGCCGTGTCACTTCTTATCTCATGGCCTTCAGACGAACTTTCAACATCTGTCGCTCCCGCATCTAGTGCAGCTTCAAAAATCTCCTCCGAGGTTGCCGCATCTGATGGATATTCTACAAAACCAACCCGCTCAAAAAGAAACGAGACACTGCCCGTCTCACCTAAACTGCCGCCGTGCTTAGTAAAGGCCGCCCTAACTTCCGAAGCAGTCCTATTTCTATTATCAGTAAGCGCCTCAACGATAACGGCTACACCATTTAGTCCATATCCCTCGTAGCGGACCTCTACAAAATCGGTTCCTTCCCCGCCTTCACCTCCTCGCTTTATTGCTCTTTCAATATTTGCATTTGGCATATTCACTGCCCGCGCTGCAGATATCGCCGTGCGCAAGCGAGCATTCATTCCGGGATCCATCCCTCCCGCTTTCGATGCTACCGTTAGCTCACGAGAGTGCTTTGCAAAAACTTTGGCACGCTTGGCATCCTGCGCACCCTTTCTATGCATTATGTTCTTAAACTGTGAGTGCCCAGCCATGTCAGATGTTTTAGAACCTTCTCATCAAGATTATAAACTTGGCTCAATTTTCCCCTAAAGCCGAGCCAAACATATTACCACTCCCCAAGCCGGTTACCAAACTAATGTGGCAACATTTGGGCACGGCCTCTTTTCATTTTGGCCAAGACTCTCTCAGATACGGCCCTTGGACGATGGGACTAATTTTTGCAGCAAGTCCATTACTTCCATTTACATCGACCAAAATACCACAGGCAGTTCCTAACCCACGGGGAGGAGAAACGCGCCCGACGGGCATGCGAGACTTAAAACGCCTCAGCCACGAGTCCTTATCCCCACCGATAATTGAGTCATAGTCTCCACACATCCCGGCGTCGGTCTGAAAGCCGGTTCCCTTTGGAAGTATGCGGGCGTCCGCAGTTGGCACATGAGTATGGCTCCCTACCACCATGGTAACACGGCCATCAAGCATATGCCCCAGGGCCTGTTTCTCGCTACTAGCCTCGCCATGGGCATCCACCAGTATTGCATCAGCAGTTTTGCACAATTTGTGCCCTTGAACAAAGCGCTCAACGCAAGCAAAAGGGTCATCAAGTGGATCCATGAAAAGTCTTAACATAACATTTACGACCACAACCCGGAGGCCCGATGCCAGGGTAAACAAACTGGCACCAGACCCTGGGGTTCCATCAGGATAATTATGAGGGCGAAGCAATCTAGGCTCAGAGTCTATAAACGAAATTATCTCTCTTTGATCCCACACATGGTTGCCTGTGGTTATTACATTAACCCCAGCCGAGAAAAACTCTTCGCAAATAGCTGGGGTTATGCCAAAGCCTCCGGCCGCATTCTCTCCGTTCACTACGACAAAATCTACAGCCAACTCACTTTTTGCGCGCCGCACTAGGCGACAAACTGCAGTCCGGCCTGGCTGGCCTACAACATCCCCACAAAACAGCAAGCGCAATTTAGCCCCCTTACTTGTACACCCGTGAGTGCCTAAATTCCCTATACATTTCCTCTGTTATTATACAGTCCAAGGCGACATCATCCTGATCAACTGGAATTGAATCTAAAAGCTGCACCTCGTAGCCAACCCCTATCGTTATAATTTTAGCCTCATCGTTATTAAGGGCACTAAGTGTCCTATCATAGTAGCCACCTCCATAACCTAACCTGTTCCCTCTGCTATCAAATGCCAGAAGAGGGACTATTACCACCTTTGGATTTATTTGGGGTCGAAATTCGTGCGGCTCCAACGTGTTAAAGGGACCAGTTTTAAGCCCATCACCAGGAGACCACTGCCGAAATTTTAAAGGCGCTGCCGGCGCTACAACAATTGGGAGACACAGGGTATGGCCAAGACTGTGCAGGGATAACAACAAAGGCCGGACGTCAATCTCACTCTGAATAGGCCAGTAACCTGAAACCTTAACCGGGTCCTTAATGTCGATATTCTGCAAAAATATGTTGGCAAGCTCTCGGCCATCGCGTCCCGTCCCGCATCCATGCCGCTCTTGGCGCACTTGGCGACACTCTTCGCGCAGATTATGTTTGCTGTAACAACTCTCATTCCCTGCCAATGGCTACATCACTTCTATATGGACTGTTTTCCCAATAGACGAGACCGCAGGAACCGTCGGCCCTATGGTCCACTGTGGCCTGCTGGTGCAGGTGGGCGCCACATGCCAACGGCACACCGAAGACAGAGGCGGCTCCCTAATGGACGTCATTGGCCCAGGGACATATCGGCACTAACGAGATCCGCAGTACTCGCCCACAGTCACTCTAGACTGTCTTCTTCCGAAATCAACTCATGCGTACCTTTTTAATGCAAGACTTCTAACCATTGTTATCGTGAGATCGCGTGATGGCATCCAATTGCTCCACCATGCGTTCCGCACTGATGGCGGCACGGTTCAAGGCTTCTGCTGACTGCTCCAAGACAGAATCTGATGCTGCATCTTTCGTCGCACGAGCAAGCTCATTAGCATCTGAGAGTTTGTCAGCAATATCAAGGCAGACCATAGCAAGAAGGTAGGCTTCCCCAATTGGCCGTGAATCTCCAACGGTTTTTGCACGCTCTTTAACATGTTTGTCGACATACCGACCGAGCCTAATTAGGTGATCTTCTTGACCTTCCTCACACACCACGGTGTATTGTCGCTCGTTGATTTGTATGGATACTTCTGGCATGGCCTAGCCTTCCACCAAGCTACGCACTTTCATTGTCGCATCATTAATCCGGATGGACACTTTCTCAGCAACGGCACGCAGCTTCTCGTGTTTTCCCTCCAATTCCGCAAGGAGTTTCTTAAGATGGGCTATCTCCTCATTAGCCGCGTGAAGCTCTTCATCTGACTTCCGGACTGCAGCCCCCGCTCTTTCAGCAGCCGCCTCAAGCGACTTCTGCATCTGGCTCAAAGCCTCCGAAAATCTCCCAGCAGCAGCTTCTAATTTATCCATTTTCCAATTAGTCTCCATTAGCCAGCCGGCTTCGATATCAAATCCCCATAGAAGTCTAGGATAAAACCATCCAACGAGCTAGGTCAACTCGCCCGCGTGCCCATTTGAAAGCATGGAGAGTTGACCCACCGCAAGATGCGGTTAAGGTGCGTGGTTATACGGCTCACCCTTTCACTTACGGGTGTTATTCACTAGAACAAAAGTAAAGTCAGGTAGAACTTTGCTGCAATCGGCTGGATCAAATGGCACACATTGACCCGAATCATGGAGAGGATGCTGAAGTGAATTTATCCCAATTGGCAAACGCTATTCGCGTTCTCTCGATGGACGCTGTCGAACGGGCGCAATCCGGACACCCAGGAATGCCTATGGGAATGGCCGACGTGGCAACCACCTTATACGCCGATTTTCTTAAGTTTGACCCCTCTCAACCAGAGTGGGCTGACCGGGACAGGGTCGTTCTTTCGGCTGGACATGGTTCAATGCTGCTCTACTCACTCCTCTATTTGACCGGTTATTCGGACATGAGCTTGGAACAGCTGATGAATTTTCGCCAGCTAGGAAGCAATGCCGCAGGGCATCCTGAGTATGGCATGGCCAAAGGAATAGAGACGACCACTGGCCCCCTAGGCCAGGGATTTGCAAACGGGGTGGGAATGGCTATAGCGGAACAAATGATGGCCGCTCGTTATGGCAGTGATCTAGTTAACCACCGCACGTATGTACTTGCTGGAGACGGGTGTCTTATGGAGGGCATTAGCCACGAGGCCGCCTCCCTGGCGGGCCACCTCCAACTGTCTAAACTGACACTACTATTTGATGATAACGGTATTTCAATTGATGGGCCGACCAGCCTAACCACTTCGGATGACCAACTAGCTCGGTTCTCTGCGCTTGGATGGCATGTTCAGCACATCGACGGACACAACAATGATGCCATTTCTATCTCGTTGGCCGCAGCGGAACGAGACCCGAGGCCATCACTCATAGCTTGTAAGACGATTATCGGAAAAGGGGCTCCGACAAAGAAAGGCACGGCGGCCGTCCACGGGGCACCCCTCGGCAAAGACGAAGTCAACGCGGCCAGAAAAGAGCTGGGCTGGACCCATGGCCCCTTTGAGGTGCCTGACCAAGTGCTCTCCAAGTGGCGGAAAATTGGCTCAAGGGGAATAAAACAAAGGAAAGAATGGGATGAACGGGCAAAAGCTTCAAAAATGTTACCCCTGTTTGAAGCCTCTCTGGACGGGATGTTGCCTGATGATCTAACTGAAACCCTCGCTGATTCAGTTAACAAACAGATTAAGAAACATGGGGCGATGGCCACCCGCAAAGCATCGGAGTTAGTGTTACAGACTATCAACGCGGAGGCGGGAAATCTTATCGTGGGAGGATCAGCCGATCTGACAGGATCCAACAATACCAAGACCAAGGACATGTCTATCATAACCCGGCGTGATTTCTCAGGCAGTTACATCCACTATGGTGTGCGGGAACATGCTATGGCAGCAGCGATGAATGGAATCGCCCTCCATAAAGGACTGATACCATACGGCGGCACCTTTTTAGTATTCTCGGACTATGCTCGTCCGGCTATTCGGCTCTCGGCGCTCATGGGCCTTCGGGTGATCTATGTCATGACCCATGATTCGATTGGACTAGGTGAGGACGGCCCAACCCATCAACCGGTAGAACATCTTTCTGCGCTCCGCAGCATCCCAAACCTCGCTGTTTTCCGTCCGGCTGACCTAGCTGAGACCGCCGAGTGCTGGATGTTAGCCCTCGGCCGAAAGTCAGGACCTTCCGTAATTGCACTTACCCGACAAAATGTCCCCGATTTGCGTGAGACTGACAAAAATTCTAATCTTTGCACCACAGGCGCCTACGAAATAAGACCCGCCGGGGGCAAGTGCGAAGTTTCCATTCTTGCCAGTGGCTCTGAGGTCAACCTTGCCATCAAGACCCAAACAATTTTGGAAAATGCTAAAATCTGGACCAAAGTGGTCTCCATGCCATGTTGGGAGCTCCTAGAGACACTGCAAGAAGACCAACGGGAAGAGCTTCTGGGCAGGGATGCTCTGCGAGTTGGAATAGAAGCAGGCAGCAGGCCTGGGTGGGATCGTTGGCTAGGCAACAAGGGTTTGTTCTTTGGCATGGATAGTTTTGGCGCCTCGGCCCCGTTTCAAGACTTGTACAACCACTTCGGCTTGAGTGCTGAACATATAAGCAAAGTCATTTCTGAGAAATTTTAATTTCAAACAATTGCGAAAGGAAACACCTGACTAATGACAACTAGAGTTGCAATCAACGGCTTTGGACGGATTGGAAGGCTCGTTCTGCGAGCTGCCTTTGAAAGCCGAAGGAAAGATATCGAATTCGTTGCAATCAATGATCTTGGAAGCATTGATGCCAATGCATTGCTACTGCAGCGCGACACCATCCACGGACCATTCCCAGGAAAAGTTAGAACTACTAAAACTGGGATTAATATTGGAAAAGGGAATATTAAAATTTTCTCGGAGCGCGACCCAGCCAAGTTACCATGGGAAAAGCTTGGCATTGACGTAGTCATGGAGTGCACAGGTATCTTTACTAAGCGTATACATGCGGAACAACACCTTGCTGCAGGCGCGAAAAAGGTATTAATTTCCGCCCCCGCTCAAGGTGAAGACCTTACAGTTGTGCGCGGTGTAAATGATGGCAAATTACGCAAAAGCCATAGGATTGTGTCTAACGCCTCGTGCACCACAAACTGCTTAGCCCCAGTAGCTGCTGTTCTTCACAAAGCAATTGGTATTCAGCAAGGCTATATGACAACTATCCACGCTTACACTGGCGACCAACGGCTGCAAGACACATTGCATCCAGACCCGCGCCGCGCTCGAGCGGCTGCCTATTCGATGATCCCGACTTCAACCGGGGCGGCAAAAGCCGTAGGCCTGGTATTGCCAGAGTTAAAGGGAAAGCTTGATGGAACGTCAATTCGGGTGCCTACAGCAAATGTTTCCGTGGTTGACCTGGCCTTTACGGCAAAGCGTAAAACGACCATCGAAGAAATAAATAAGAGCGTAACTAAAGCAGCAAATAGCCAGCGTCTTAAAAATATTTTGGAGATAAACGATGAACCTTTGGTGTCTTCTGACTTTAATCATAACGCAGCAAGCTCCATATTTGATTTGACTCAAACTCAAGTTATTGAAGGTCGCCTTTGCCGGGTTGCTGCCTGGTACGACAACGAGTGGGGGTTTTCCAATCGTATGTCCGACACTGCCGTCATTATGGGGAAACTTGGATAGCTTCTTGATCAACCTGGGATGTGCTGCATGCCGCGTATTGAGACCATCGACACTTTATCGGTTCTGAACCAAAGAGCAGCTGGGACCCGCGTATTGGTAAGAGGAGATCTCAACGTTCCAATGCAAGATGGGCTAATTACCGATGCTACTCGCATCGAACGGCTTCTCCCAACAATCACGGAACTAACAGAGCGCGGCTGTAAAGTGGTAATTATGTCGCACTTTGATCGCCCTAAGGGAAAGGTGGTTCCCGAAATGTCACTAAGAGTCCTACTCCCTTTCCTTGTGAAGATTTTTGGTGGACGGGAAATAGCTTTCCTAGAGAATCCCCTTGGAGAAGCTGCCAAAGAAACTGTAGCTAACTTGCCTGATGGAGGCATTGCCTTAGCCGAAAATCTTCGATTTTTTTCTGGCGAAGAAAGTAATGACGAAAAATTTGCTCGCGCCCTTGGTAGACTAGGCGATGCCTTCGTGAATGATGCATTTTCTGTGGCCCACAGGGCCCACGCTTCGACTGAAGGGCTTGCCCGCATCATGCCAGCCGCTGCAGGAAGGTCCATGCAGTCGGAGCTAGAAGCCCTTGAAACAGCCCTGGCAAACCCTGAACGCCCAGTAGCCGCAGTAGTCGGCGGAGCGAAGGTATCAACCAAACTAGATATCCTTACGAATCTGGCCAGCAAAGTTGATCGATTAGTAGTTGGCGGCGCGATGGCCAACACCTTTCTTTTCGCCCAAGGGACCAATGTTGGTGTGTCACTGTGCGAAAAAGAGATGGCTAAGGCAGCTGTCGCAGTAATGAAGAATGCAGATAAAGTTGGGTGCAAAATAATTCTGCCATCCGATGTGGTCGTCGCTGAACAGCTGAAGGTGGGTTCCAGCGCGCAAACAGTACATATTTCGGCAATACCGCCCAACATGATGATCCTGGACATCGGCACAAACACCATCCAGGCCATTGCCGCTGAGCTAGAAAGCTGCAGAACAGTCTTGTGGAATGGTCCCCTAGGTGCATTTGAATGTCCCCCTTTTGACGAAGGGACTAAAGTGGTCTCCCAAATGGTAGCCGAGTTGACAGCCGAGTCAAAACTCCATTCTATCGCTGGTGGTGGAGATACCATAGCCGCACTAGTCTCATCTAATACACTTTCGCGTTTTTCATATGTTTCTACAGCAGGTGGTGCCTTCCTAGAATGGCTTGAAGGCAAAAATCTTCCTGGGGTAGCGGCCCTTTATGGGTGAAAGCCAGCTAATTAACCGAGGCGAAATTATCTGTTACCTAGAGGAACACTTTCAGGCCACATTTGAGGTAATCTCAAAAATGCGCACGGACACTCAGCCAATTATCCGAACCGCACCCGGGGCCGCCGAATACGCCGGTGTTCAATTTCTGTGGGACTTAATTAAGCTAGCCCAAGGCCGATCGCAAAAGTATACTGAAGTAGTCTTAGACTGTGGTCACAACCCGGCAACTGTCTTTGGTGCATTAAGAACGGGCTGGAAAAACATTGGTTTTACAGGACCACCAAAATTACAAAGGAAAGTGGTCAGTCTACTGAACCAGCACGATGGACAGGTCTTTGACTTAAACAAGGGGCCAGTTTTAAGTCTTCAGCATAGTGCCGATCCGACCGAAGACTGTATTTGCTGGCTTAAAGGACTACAAAAGTGAAACGCCCCAACCAAGACCGAAGTATACCGGCTTGCCAACTTTATCTTATTAGTCCACCAGATTTTGAAGTAAGGGACTTTTCCACAAGCTTGCATGCAGCCCTAGCGACTACCCACGTTTCGTGCTTTCAGCTTCGCTTAAAGGGCGTCGAAGACGAAGATATCTTGAATGCAGGACGGGCCTTATTACCGATCTGTCGGGATTTCGAAGTTCCGTTTATTCTAAACGATAGGCCTGACCTAGCGGCAGAATTGAAGGCCGAAGGCGCACACTTAGGGCAGGACGACATGAGTTACAAAAACGCCCGCCAATGGTTGGGAAACGACGCTATAATTGGCGTAAGTTGCTATGATTCCTCACATGCCGCCATGGTGGCCGCGGAATCCGGGGCAGATTATGTCGCCTTCGGAGCGTTCTATGCCACCACCACCAAAAAGCCCCGGACCCAAGCGACCCCACAACTGCTTTCTCTCTGGCAACAGGCAACAACGATACCATGTGTCGCCATCGGCGGAATAACTGTCGATAACTGTCCACCTTTAATTAAGGCCGGAGCAGACTTTATAGCTGTTGTAAGTGGCGTGTGGGATCACCCGGAAGGACCATCCACAGCAGTGAACCATTTCAACCAACTGTGCCTATCGAACAAAGAGGCTTCCTCCAATTAGAGCTTGAACCTCTACACCCATCGCCTTACTCGTTGCCACGAGCGCTTCAAATTGATACCTTCCCAGTTATCCCTCACACGAACTAAACTCACAGTGGAAAAAATGAAAATAAATGGCAATGCCATTCGACCTGGCATGATTATAGAACATAAAGAACAGCTTTGGCGCGCCATTAAAACCCAAGCGACCCAACCTGGAAAAGGAGGCGCCTACAACCAGGTTGAACTTAGAAATCTTAGGGACGGGAGCAAATTAAACGAGCGCTTCAGAGCAGCTCAAGATGTAGAAAGAACGCGACTAGACGAACACCCGCACCAGTTTTTGTATCGTGAGGGAGACGAGCTGACCTTCATGAATGCTGAGAGCTATGATCAAGTTTCCCTTAACACCAGCTTTGTGGGAGATAGAGCAGCGTTTCTGCAAGATGGCATGGAAGTAATATTATTATCTTTTGATGGGGAAGTTTTGGATATCACACTTCCAGATAACATCACTGTCACGGTGGCTGATACGGAACCGGTGGTAAAAGGTCAAACAGCTGCGTCAAGCTTTAAGCCCGCCATATTAGACAACGGACTTCGGACCATGGTTCCACCACATATCGAACTCGGAGCACGTATTATAATCAATACGACCGACAGTTCTTATGTTGAACGCGCCAAAGACTAAAAATTAATATATATAAATACCTGCAATCATGGCTGTGCGCTCACCAGTTATAAACGTGATGGTAACCGCCGCAACGAAAGTTGCCAGAGCATTAAATCGCGACTTCGGAGAAATTGAACAGCTTCAGGCCAGCAGATCAGGGAGCTGGGATTTCACCAATCGCTCCTTTCAACATGGCGCACGTATTCTGAGAGAGACCCTTTCTAAGGCTAGGCCAGTGAGCCAGGTCAACATACCGGGCTTCTCGGTTGAAGAGCCGAATAGTCGAGCCTCAGAGCTTTGGATAGCCGATCCGATTAGTGGAAAAACTAATTTTGCCCACGGCATACCGCATTTTGCGGTATCGATCGCATACCTTACGAATTCAGAGACAAAGAGTGCTGTCATATACGATTTTATTAATGACAACCTTTATTGGGCAGAGAAGGGTGCAGGAGCCTACCGAAATGACCGAAGAATACGTGTATCAAAACGGCACAATGTTTCCGACCTAGTTTTCGGGAATTTTGAAGCCCAACCCGATATTGATCGATGCCATACAGCACAAGCTGGTGTAGCTAAAATGGGTTCAAGTGTTCGAATTTTAGGTTCGCCGGCACTAGACTTAGCTCTCGTCGCATCTGGGGTTTTTGATGGATTTTGGAGCTTTTCTGCAAAACCCGCGGAACTCTCTGGCGGAAAACTGCTGATAGGCGAAGCAGGCGGCTTCAGCCAGACCGGTATATGTGAAAACTCAGGGATTGCTGCCAACAATGGGCAGAATAACACCAAACTTATGGAGATATTAGGACTCAAATAGCCTACACTTGGATTGCGCAAGATATTTGGTTGTCGCGGGGGCCCTGGCTCGTTATTGTTGCTGTAATACCCCTGAGAGATCTCGGGCGACTAGACAACAGAATGCGACCATATGGGATACAAAGTTGGGAAAGGTAATATGCCTTTTGCTTCACACAAAATTAGCACATCTATTCGAGGAACGTCGGGCACTGGAATTATCTGGCTTCTTGTGACGTTGCTGCTAACCTCCGGGTGGCTGAACCCCGCAAAAAGCCAAGAGCCAGTTGTAATCGGATCAAGCCAACCTCAAATTCAAGTAAACGAAGAAGCCGTATTTGTAAGGGATTACCAAGGAACAAATGTCGGCCCTCGGCTGCCACTGTTTGATCCCACAAAGGATACACTAAAATCTCGAGTTATTTACCTTCCTCAAGCTGTTTCTAACGCTCCAAACCCTCAGGTTAACTCCACAAATAATAGCGGGAAAGAGCTAGTAGCTCCGGCTCCGATAACAATGGTGGAGATCAATGAAACAGGGGTTATTCCTGATCCATCTCCCCAAACCAATACTAGAGAGGAACGGGGTGAGCCTGAACTTAGCGAAAAAGGAACCGCCACCCCGATTGCGCAGGCTCAATCAGCTTCCTCCCGCGTGGAATCCACCGACAAAGAACTGGCCGCAATCCCGCCAAATTCACCAGGTATTAATGATCGAAGCGACCCCAGTAATACTAAAAATATTTTAACAGGCCCACTCACTATTATTTTTAAAGACGGAGAAAAAGACATAAAAGCGGACGAGACAGACAAGCTGGCTGCCTTTGCAAATGAGTTAGTTGCTAATGGTAGCACACGTCTCCAACTAAGATCCTACGCAAGCGACGTTAACGAGTCGGCTAGCGCAGCACGGCGCCTGTCCCTAGCTCGTGCTCTTGCGGTCAGATCATTTCTAATCGAGGCAGGTGTAAACTCAACCAGAATAGACGTTCGCGCACTTGGTGCTAAAAATGAAGACGGCCCTGCTGACAGGGTCGACCTCGTGGTGGCAAATTGAACCAAAATAACGAGTGGTTGGTTAAGTGCGAACTCTGAAACTGATAGACCAGAGAAATGAATAAGCCAAACCGCTTTATTACTAGAATGATGCTTTTTGTAGCGGTTGCTATGGGCGTCACTGCAGTACTCTTTCCACCATTATCTAGTGCTTTCGTATCCAATCCGCCTCTTAACAGCTTGATAGTTGGCGTACTGCTTTTGGGAATAGGCTACTGCTTTCGGCAAGTGATTCAGCTGGGACCGGAAGTACGTTGGATAGAAACATTTCGAACCAATCGTCCCGGGTTGTCTACCCAAACAGCACCAAAGCTATTATCGCCTACTGCAAGAATGCTGAGTGAACGGAAGGGGAAAGTAACACTCTCGGCTACAGCCATGCGGTCCCTCCTCGATGGAATAGGAGCAAGACTTGATGAGTCGAGGGAAATTTCACGATATCTCATTGGATTACTGATTTTTCTGGGTCTCTTGGGGACTTTCTGGGGCCTGCTAGACACAGTGAGTTCTGTGAGCCGTATTATAGGAAACCTTTCGGTATCCGATAGCGACATTGTTGAAACGTTTACGGGACTAAAAGATGGGCTAGCTGATCCCCTAAAGGGCATGGGAACCGCCTTCTCGTCTTCTCTCTTTGGATTATCGGGCGCCCTCATTCTAGGTTTTCTAGATTTACAAGCTGGCCAAGCACAAAATCAGTTCTACAATGATCTCGAAGAGTGGCTATCCAGTGTAACACGCCTGAGCTCTGGTGCTGGGATGACCGATAATGACCAATCCGTACCTGCCTATGTTCAGGCTTTGCTGGAACAGACCGCTGAGAGCTTGAGCAACTTACAAACCACGTTGTCCAGAAGTGAAGAAGATCGTCGGGCAACAAATACCAATATTCTCCAACTAGCAGAGCGATTAGCAGCTGTTGGCGACCAACTACGACAAGCAGACAGCGGCATCGATGACGCATCCCGGGGGCATCTCCGCAATATTGAAATGTATTCGGGGCGTATGATCGAGGAGATGACTAGTGGCCGCGACCAAATGTTAGCTGAAATAAAAAGCGAAATTAAACTACTCGCTCGAACTATAGCAGCCACTGCAGAGCAACCCAAAGACCCTGGCTAGGCCTACAAATAAGCAGCCATCATAGATTATGCAAAATTTCCAAACCCAGTTTCACTCAGAAAAAACACAAGATGGCAGCACGTCGAAATAAGCCACTCCGGGGCCCTGATATTTGGCCTGGATTTGTAGACGCTATATCAACCTTACTTTTAGTATTGATTTTCTTGCTGGTGGTATTCGTTTTAGCTCAATTTTTTCTTTCCCACGCTTTGTCTGGCAGGGATGAAGCTTTAAGCCGCCTAAATCAACAAGTTGCTGAATTAGCCGATCTTCTCGCACTTGAAGAGTTAGCAAACATAGGCCTGCGCGAAGACATCGCCCAACTAGGCACACAATTGCAGGCTTCTAATAAGGACCGCGAAAACCTTAACCGAAGGTTATTCACGGCACTCGGGGAAAATGACGAAATAGCTCAGGAAATGGCCTCTCTTAAGCTTTCCCAGGCCGACGCCAAAGCAACCTCCCAGGAAGTATCATTGCGCCTTTCTGCCGCTCTCACGGCGCTGGAAGCCGAAAAGTTAGCCCTGAAGGAATCACAAAAGGCGTTGCTCTCAAATCAGGCTTTACTTGGAGAACAGAGGGAGCTATCCACTGCAGCCCAGAGACAAGTCGCTCTGCTAAATCAACAGATTGCGGCTCTCAGAATCCAGCTCAATAGCATTGAATCAGCATTACAAATAGCCGAGGCGCACATAAACGAGAAGGATATACAAATAGTTGACTTAGGCAAACGTTTGAACGTCGCCTTGGCAACGAAGGTTGGTGAACTTTCTCGTTATAGATCAGAATTCTTTGGTCGATTGCGGGACTCTCTATCCGATACCAGCGAAGTCAGCATTGAAGGTGACCGCTTTGTCATTCAGTCGGGCGTGCTTTTTGCGAGTGGATCCGCTGAGCTTGGTCCTTCTGGAGAGACCCAATTAGCTGGTGTTGCTGGTTTGCTGCTCAGGATAGCGTCAGATATTCCAAATGACATACAATGGGTATTAAGAATAGATGGTCACACAGATAAAAGACCAATTAACACCTCTCGGTTCCCCTCAAACTGGGAACTATCGGCAGCCCGTGCGATTTCCGTAGCCCGCTATCTAACCGCTCGAGGCGTCCCCCCGGGCCGCTTAATGACGGCAGGGTTTGGCGAATTCCAGCCAATAGTAAATCGTGACGATGAACAAGCCTATCGAAAAAATCGCCGGATAGAGTTCAAATTAACAGAGCGTTAGAAAAATTACTGCGTCTCAATAGTTAAAATAGCGCACCTCTTCCGGGAGCAAGCTCTCCTGCATCCACTCCGATTCTATCGAGACTAGCTGGCCAGCTATTCCCCAGGATAAGGGCTGTAGCAGCTTCTGCGATCGCGGGAGACGTCATAATCCCATACCCACCCTGACCCGCTAGCCAGAAAAAGCCATCTTTATTTGGGTCAAAGCCAACTACCGGGGTCTTATCTGCTACAAAACTCCGCAAACCAGCCCACTTGTGTTCTATCTGACCAACAGACACTTCCATAGCTTGTTCCACACGACTAATCGTAACGGCGATATCAATTTCCTCAGGTTGCACATCACATGGCAACGAAGGAGTTTCATCTGCAGGACTGGCGAGAATTTTGCCCGCCTCCGGCTTGAAATAAAACTCCTCGTCCACATCCATCACCATTGGCGCATTATCCGGCACCAACTCCCCAGGGGCCGAGAAAATGATTACCGTCCGTCGCTTAGGCACCAAGCCAATTGACTTAGCACCGGCCAACGCTCCCAATTGATCGGCCCAAGCGCCAGCCGCATTCACCAAGATAGGGGCCTGGTAGGTACCATTGTTTGTATGTGCAAACCACAAATCACCCTTTCTCTGGAGGGAGAGTAACTCCGACTGGCAAAGCAAAGACCCTCCATTAAGTTTTAATTTGCGAAGAAACCCAGAATGAATAGCACTCACGTCCATATACATACCTTGCTCCAGATAAGCATCGGAGCAATATCCTTTTCGGAGAATAGGACACATTTCCTCTGCTTCAGGCGCAGCAACCCGGCAAATATCTGACCCCAGCTCTTGGGCAGTGGCAAAACTTTGAACAAAGTTAGCACGTTGGTCACCCCGAGCCACGGTAAGTATCCTATGCGGTGACATGAGTTCTGAATCGGAGAAACCATCGGGTGGGTTTTCAAAAAACAACCGAGAAGCTTCCGTCAATCGGCGTATGGTTGAGTTTCCATAATTAGTGGTAAAGAATGCGGCCGACCTGCCAGTCGTATGGTAGCCCGCAAGCTCCTCGCGCTCCAAAAGAACCACATCGCCATGTTCACTGAGCAAAGCGCTCACAGAAGCTCCTGCCACGCCTGCTCCCACCACTAGAAAATCCGGATTCATTACCCTTTGCTCCCGAATAAAATTCACGACTTATTCAAAGAAATACCGCCAATAGCAAATAGCTGGTTAGTTTAGTAAATGAGTTATACTTCCGCTACTTTAAGGTTCAGGGTAACAAAGAATGGATGCACATACACTGGTTTACTTTCACCCGGATTGCCTTCTTCATGATACGGGGGCCAACCATCCGGAACGGGCGGATAGGGTGGGGGCCATCCACGCTCATCTTACGAAGAACCTTAGCAGTGAAGTGCTATACCAAGAAGCGCCCCTAGCAACCTTGAAACAGATTTCTCGAGCTCACCCACCACACTTCATCCGCTTCATATTGGAGAAACTCCCCGATTCTGGAAGGGTGCACCTGGACCCTGACACCATTATATCTAATAAATCAGGCGATGCGGCACTCAGAGCAGCTGGGGCAGTATGTGCGGCAATAGATGCGGTGATCGATGGAGCGATGAGCAAAGCACTCTGCCTCACACGTCCGCCTGGACATCACGCGGAACCCACCCGCGCTATGGGGTTTTGTATTCTAAATAATGTTGCTATCGGTGCTCTGCATGCCCGGCACCACCATGGTATCACGCGAATAGCCATAATAGATTTTGACGTACATCACGGAAATGGAACACAAAGAATATTTGAAACTGATAAAAATACCCTCTTTATCAGCAGCCATGAGATGCCGCTCTTCCCGGGAACAGGAAGCAATTCCCAAAAAGGTGTGGGCAACATCCTAAATATTCCCCTGCATCCAGGGGCTTCCGGTGAGGACTTCCAGAAAAAGTGGAGGCTGAAAGGGCTTCCTCGACTGAAGTCCTTTCGACCAGAGCTAATTCTCATTTCCGAAGGGTTTGACGGGCACCGGAGCGATCCCTTAGCTTCCATTAACCTAACAACTGAAGACTATGCGTGGCTAACAGAGGAAGTCGTCAAGGTGGCGGAAATGTTCAGCAAGGGGCGTGTTGTTTCGACTCTCGAAGGTGGTTACGATCTGGCAGCTTTATGTGAAAGCGTGGCTGCTCATATAATGGCTTTGCAACCAAGCCAAAATTAAATGCCTATGCGCCCCAAACGAGGAAGACAGGCACCTTCATCATCGACATTCGTTATCAAAAATATTCAGCTGGTGTTTGTTATATCAAAATACGATACACTCACTCGACTATGGTAGATCTGGATTCTTACATTGATAAAAAAAAATAATGACCCACTGAGCTTGTTCCACGAATGGCTGGAAGAGGCCAAATCGCACGAGCCTAACGACCCGACCGCAGCCTGTTTGGCTACCGCCGATCAAAAGGCTGTCCCCTCCGCCCGAATGATACTCTTAAAATCTTTTGGTTCCAAAGGATTTGTATTCTATACCAACATGGAAAGTCGGAAGGGTGATGAACTAGCCAGCAACCCCTCCGCAGCACTTTGCTTCCACTGGAAATCTATCCGCCGCCAAGTGCGAGTGGAAGGTGTTACTGAAGAAATTTCCAGCGACATTGCCGATGCATATTTTCGAACCAGAGCGCGCTCCAGTCAAATCGGCGCGTGGGCTAGCGCTCAGTCCCAGACCTTACCAAACAGGGCCGCCTTGGAGGGTTATTTTGCGGAATACGAAGAGAAGTTTCGCAGTGAAGCTATACCCAGACCTCCCCACTGGTCAGGATATACATTAAAGCCGCGGAGGATCGAATTCTGGTTAAGCAGAGAATCGAGACTGCATGAACGGCTTTCTTATTCTCAAGAAAAAGGCGTATGGCGCCAAGATTGGCTGTTTCCATGAACAGCCAAGACAACCGACAAACAGTTTCAAAGTTTATCACTCGGATGCCATACAAGACGTGAGCTCGCTTGGACCCAATAGGAGACTTTTGCGCATCTCCACATATGCCTCCGTGGTGGTTGCATCGTCTCTAGTGGTTCTAAAGCTGCTAGCTTGGTTACTAAGTGATTCTGTTGCAATTTTGTCGTCCCTAATTGATTCTGGCTTGGATACGCTTGCTTCTGTTGTAACACTAGTTGCAGTTAGCCACGCCCTAGTGCCCGCGGATCGGGAGCATCGTTTTGGCCATGGCAAAGCAGAGGCTATTGCTGCCCTCGGCCAGGCCGCTTTTATTGCCGGCTCAGCACTATTTTTGATTTTTGAGTCTGGAAACAGGTTAATGCGTCCGCAACTCATAGAGTATGGCCAACTAGCAATATCCGTAATGGGTGTGTCTATTTTACTAACACTCGGTCTCGTTTTCTTCCAAAACTATGTGGTAGCACGTACACAGTCCATGGCTATCGGAGCTGACTCCGCCCACTATAAAGCTGATCTCTTCGTAAATTGTGGAATTATTACGTCACTCATCCTCACCACTCAATTGAATGTCCCAATTGCAGATCCGTTAATTGCTCTCGCCGTAGCTCTGTATATTCTGTATACAGCTCGAAAAATAGGCATAACTGCTTTAGATGCCTTGATGGATCACGAACTTTCTGAAGACGATCGTGAAAGAATTGCCAAAATAGTACGGACCCATGCAGAGGTAAGAGGGTTACATGATCTCCGTACTCGGATGGCGGGAACTCAACCATTCATCCAGCTACATTTAGAGTTGCCGGGAGATATAACTCTAGACGATGCTCACATTATTTCGGATCAAGTAGAGGAGCAGTTACTACAAGAATTCCCAGACGCCGAAGTAATTATTCACCAAGACCCAGAAGGCCTAAACGAGGTCAACGATAATTTTTAGGCGGCTGTAAAGGGTCATTCCACCTTCTCTTGAGCTAGGCCTCTGACCTTACGGCACTCAGCACTTCCGGTGTATCGATATCAAGCAGAACACCTAGGCCTTCCATTTCTACCTCATACACCGCTTCTGAGTGTTCCCCAATCAAATGTCTTGCTCCCACGTCCCCTGCCACGTCTAAAATTTCTGAGAAATATTCCGAAGCCCACAACACTGGATTCCCGCGTTTCCCCTCTGCTGTCGGAACACAGATTGCTCGACCCTCTGCCGGGTCAAATGCGGCTAGCAATAGGTCAATATGTTTTGAGGATACTCTTGGCATATCGCCCTGGCACACCACAATGCCATCCACTCTATCTGCCAGAAAGCGAACACCCGCCTGAAGACTGGTACTTAGGCCCTCGCCATACCTTGAATTGTGAATGAATTCCACTTCAAAACCTTTTAGAGCTTCCTGGACCTTTCCCGCCTCATGCCCAGTAACAACGACTAGGGGTCGAGCACCAGACCCCTCTAACGCCGTCGCTATATGGCGGATCATTGGAATGCCATCGATTTCCTCCAACAGTTTGTTCAGCCTGCCCATTCTACGTGACTGCCCTGCTGCCAATAATAGCCCCGCCACAACTGGCGCCCTCTTTACTGCAACCGAAGGATTCTCGGACTCATTCCGAGGTTGAGGGCGAGATGCTATCTCTTTTAAGAGACCCCCTGCACCCATCCCCATAATATCCTTCGCCGTCACTTCTTGATCAGCAACCAAACGTTCTAGAACCCAATCAAAACCATTCAATTTTGGGGAACGCGCACAACCCGGTAAGCCCAATACCGGAACGGGGCCTAGATCATTTGTAATATGACCCAGCAAGAGTAAATTTCCCGGATCTACGGGCATGCCAAAATGATCAATATGACCGCCAGCTATTTCGATTCCCATTGGGACTACATCCCTCCGGTCCACAATTGCAGAGGCCCCGCTAATCAGAACCATGTCGCATCCCTGATCTAAGACCTGCCGAAGGGTCTTTGCTATTTCCGCTTCCTGGTGCTCTATTGTTCTCGTCTCAATCAACTCGGACCCAAGAGCTTCTATTCGATTAGTCACCGTTTTAATGGTGCCAAGAAGAACCTTATCCTTAGTACCGCAGAGCTGCGTCAAAATTAAGCCAACTTTTTTTGCCGTAAATGGCACAACCTTAATTAATGGGCTTGGATTCTGTGCGGCCTTAACAGCTGCATCAACAACATGTTCCGGTGCAGAAAAAGGGATTACCTTCACCGTAGCGACCATTTGCCTGGGTGCCACCTTCTCATATGGCTCCAAAGTGGCAATTGTAAGCGACTCATCAAACAAATTAATACTGTCAACGCGCGCTCGATCAATAACTACCATTCCAGCAACATCTGCATAGATATTGCACCGGCCGGTAAATGCAGCCCGAGAACTAACACCACAGCCCATTGCAGCCTCAGTCACCCGCGTGGCAGCCACATCCTCTGGAACATCACCCGGCTCTAAGACAGCAGCAACGGCTTTCTCCACACCAACGGTATGCAATTGTGCGACGTCAGCCTCACTTAGAACACGACCCTTTTTAAAATTGACTTCTCCTACCCGAATACTGTGACCAAGCACTGCACCCGTTAGGTGATCAAGAGGAAAACGCGAAAATTTCACCGATTTTAACCCTTTTCTAGCATTAGGGCCTCGCTTGGGAATACCTAACCTGCGTAATCTGGGACATGATTGCCAACGCGATCTCCGCTGGGGATCGCGCCCCAATAGGTAAACCAATAGGACCATGTATTCGGGCGATTGCCTCTTTATCTATCCCCAACCGCTCCAGTCGTTTCAGACGGGCTCCATGAGTTTTTTTACTTCCTAAGGATCCTACATAAAATACCTCCGAGGCGAGAGCTACTTCCAAGGCGGCGTCGTCTAGTTTTGGATCGTGTGTTAACGTAACTACAGCACTCCGATCATCTAAAGCCAATTCCCGTAACGCTTCATCAGGCCACTCATTAGATATTTCTAAACCAGGAAACCTGTCTTCTGTAGCAAAAGCTCCTCGAGGATCTACTATAATGACCTCATAACCAACCGCGGCCGCTATGGGCGCCAGCGCCTGCGCAATATGAACAGCACCAACAACCACTATTCGAAGCGGAGGATTATATACATGTATAAAATAACAATCGCCCTCATCATTGACCAACTGGCTCCTATCTTCAGCTAAGGCAGCACGCGCATTACCAACAATGTGATCAGGAGCACCTCCATCCGAATCGTTATCAATTAGCCACTGGCCTGGCTCCTTAAGCCTAGTAGCTACTGCAGCCGGCATTTTTTTCTCTCGCCTATGATTTAGAGAAGCAAGCAATCCTTTTTCCATAGTTCAGTCTACTTTCTCCACATAGATTTGGATTTTTCCGCCACAGGCGAGCCCTACTTCCCACGCCTGTTCATTGGTAACACCATAATCCAGCAGCCGAGAGTTTCCATCTGTAATAGCTTCACGGGCCTCAAGAACAACTGCTCCCTCAATGCAGCCTCCTGATACAGAACCCAGCATTGACCCTGTCTCATCAACCACAAGCTGACTACCAATAGGCCTGGGGCTCGAACCCCAAGTTCTAACAACTGTAGCTAACGCAACGCCTCTACCTTCCGCTCGCCACTTAGCCGCAACTCCTAACACATCCTCCAGATTATCTTCCATCAGCCATAACTCCCATCCCTATGTTTTGGTTCACGCCCAGCCACGAAATCATTTGCCGCTAATGCCTCAGCCAACGCAGCCATGCTCGCCAAATTGTGAACTGGCCTAAACTCATCGACGTGGGGTAACATAGCTTTAACACCTAATGCTCTTGGTTCAAACTCAGAATACCGCAAAAGTGGGTTTAACCAAATCAAGCGTCTGCAGGATTTTTGGATACGTTCCATCTCTTCGCCCAAGCCAACGCTAGGGTCTCTATCCAGGCCATCAGATATTAAAATCACTACCGCACCCTGACTTAATACCCGCCGTGACCAATGAATATTAAACATCCGAAGGCACGTCGCTATCCGGGTACCACCAGACCAATCACTAATTACTGCCTGAGCAGATTCTAAAGCCACGTCCACATCACGCGCAATCAAGAATCTCGTGATATTAGTCAGCCGGGTCCCAAATACGAAGGAATGCACCCGTTCTCTCTTCTTTGTAAGGGCATGAGTGAAGTGTAACAACAATCGTGAATACTTCGCCATTGAGCCTGAAATATCACAAATAACAACAAGTGGTATGGCCCTTTTCTTTGCCTTCCGATATTTTAGTTGGAGCATTGCCGAGCCTGTTCGGAGATTTGCCCGCAGGGTGGACCTGAGGTCCACCAAAGGGCCCCTATGAGATGGTATTAAGTGCCTCGTCTTGCGCTCGGGGATAGGCAGGGGCAAACCCTTGATAATCTTTTCAGCCTCCGTAATCTCCTTCACCGACATTTTCTCAAAATCCATTGTCCGAAAAACCTCGGTCGAGGAAGCTCCGGTATAGGCCTGTCTCTGCTCAGAGTCTAGCAGGCTAGACCCAAAATTTCTAAGTCCCAAAGCATCTGATAACCTCCGACTGCCTGCCGACTTTTTGTTGGCCGGTGGTGGGGGGCTTAACAAGCCCGTTTGAAGCAACTTGCCCAAGAGTTCGGGGCGTCTCCAAAAAATGTGAAACCCTTGGCTAAAAATAAGTTCGTGTTCCGGCCTACTCACAAAAATACCATGTAAGGCCCAATAGAAATCGTCCGAGGACCTAAATCCCGCAAGTTCTACCGCTCTGACTGCATCAATGATCTTTCCGGTACCTATCGGCAGCCCTGCTGAACGCAATGACCTGCCAAAGTGCATTATATTCAGGGCTAGCTTAGACGGCTCAGCCTGTTTTTGAGTTGTATTACCGGTCAATATTGGCGACCCCGTCTACTTTATGGTTTTTCTATATCCTCATTACCCAGTTCAATGCTTCTCAGAATTTCAGAAACTTTGCTGCCTCGAATTTGGCTTATGTCATCCTGATACTTCAACAACACACCCAAGGTAGAGTCCACCCCTTCTTGATCGAGCTCCAACTGGCTGATCAAATGCAAAGCACCCGCCCAGTCTATTGTTTCCGAAATCCCCGGAGGCTTATAAAGATCTAGCTTTCTAAGCTCTTGGACAAAGGCCACAACCTGATTTGCTAGTCTTTCCCCAATCCCAGGCGCTTTGAGATCCAAAATTTGTCTCTCCCGCTTCACATCAGGATAATCTAACCAATGGTATAGGCATCGACGTTTTACTGCGTCGTGCACTTCCCGAGTTCTATTAGAGGTAATTATGACGATGGGGGTATGGCTCGCATTGACCCTACCTATTTCTGGAATGGTCACCTGAAAGTCAGATAATAGTTCTAAAAGAAACGCCTCAAAGAGCTCATCGCTTCTATCTAACTCGTCGATAAGAAGAATACCTGGCCCTCGGCCATCCGCCTCTAAAGCCTGCAGTAAGGGGCGTTTTATCAGGAAGCGTTCAGAAAACACTGACTGAGATAGTTTTTCCGAGTGAGTTCCACCGCGAGCTTCGGCCAACCTAATTTCAACCATTTGGCCTTGATAATTCCAATCGTATAGCGCTGAAGCTTGATCCAGGCCATCGTAGCACTGCAGGCGAAAAAGTGGGCGCTCCAAAACTTGGGACAATACCTTTGCCACCTCAGTCTTACCAACCCCAGCCTCGCCCTCCAAAAACAGTGGGCGCTCCATTCGGAGAGCAAGAAACAAAGTGGTAGCTAGGCTTCTATGGCCAACATAATCTCCCCGGCGTAACAAGGCCAAACATTCATCTATGCTTTCGATAATCATTGGCGGGACTTTAAGAACTACTCAAGACCAGCGGGCATCACCCACACATTTCAACTGCTCTGGCTGCCATGACACTAACCAAGTTTGCTCTGTACTCCTGACCCGCATGGATGTCACTGTTAAGTTCGTCCGGCGCAACCTTCACCCCATCAATAGCCCCTATGCTAAATTCCGAAGCTAAAGCCTGTTCCATTTCCCCAGATCTAAAGACGGCTGGCCCCGCACCCGTTATTGCTACGCGAACTTCGCCCGGAAATTTGGCGACCATTACCCCAACAATAGCATAACGAGACGCGGGGTTCGCAAATTTCATATAAGCAGCTTTATCCGGAATATTAAATCGTACATGTGAAATCAATTCGCCTTCAACAAGGCTAGTCTCAAACATACCAATAAAAAATTCTTCGGCAGGTATCTCTCGCTGATTAGTAATAACGATAGCATCTAGACCAACTAGAGCCGCAGGGTAATCCGCAGATGGGTCATTGTTAGCGACAGATCCCCCCAGGGTGCCTTTATTTCGAACATGAGGATCACCGATCCCGCCCGCTAGGGCTGATAGAGCAGGAATTATCGAAGACACGACCGAATTTGCGGCCACGGCTGCGTGGGTGGTCATGGAGCCTATAGTCAACGTTTCAGCACTTTGCTTTACATCCGACAGCCCATCCACGCCACTCAAATCAATAACATCACTGGGCTTTGCCAGACGCTGCTTTAGAGTCGGGATAAGGGTCATCCCCCCTGCTAGGTAAACCGGATCTTCGCTTTGGCTATAGATTTCTGCAGCTGATTCGAGAGACGTGGCTCGATGATAGTTAAACTCATACATGGTTCACTCACTTCTTTCGTGAAACGGGCTAGCTGCTTGCAGCGCCGGCTAAAACAGCCTTGACGATATTATGGTAACCGGTGCAGCGGCAAAGATTACCCTCCAACTCTTGCCTAACCAGGGCCTCGTCCAAGTGGGGGTGGCGAGCCGCAATATCAACTGCCGACATGACCATGCCTGGAGTACAAAAGCCACACTGTAGACCATGATTATCTCGGAAAGCCTCCTGCATGGGATGTAGCGTATCTCCGTCGGCCAAACCTTCTATAGTTACGATCGTCGAATCTTGGCATTGTGCGGCAAGGATAGTGCAAGACTTTATAGCTTTACCATCAACATGTACAACACATGCACCACACTGGCTCGTGTCACAACCAACGTGTGTACCAGTCAAACCAATATGGTCCCGAATGAATTGCACAAGCAACGTCCTAGCCTCAACTTCCGCCGATACCGCGTTGCCATTCACTGTCATCTTTACTGTTAAAGTCATATCCCTTCCCAACCTCTCAAACTGCAGAAGCCATAAGAGTGTGCTTTCTGATTGAACCCCCGTCAAGCACCTAACAATCCTCCCGACGAGCCTAGGAGCTTAACCACCAGGCTAGCACGACAATTACAATTACCCCGCCTATCCAAACTCCCGGACTAAGCCCCCTTCCACTCGATTCGGCAACTCCTTCAAGGCCCGTATTTACCCTGTCTTTATCAGGGCCCTCGCCCGCCTGGAAGATTTTGCCCTCTACCTCGACCTTAAATGCCTCAAAGAACTGATCCGCTGTCTTTTTTGCTACCCCGACAACCATTCGGGACCCAATTTGTGCAAGCTTACCGCCGACCTGCGCCTCAGCTTCATACCTCAGGTCCGTCTGGGCCTGTGCCTCAGTCAACCTGACCAAGCAAGTTCCTTTGGCGAAACCCGCCACTCCACCTTGGCCTTCTCCGCTTATTTTATAACCATTAGGTGGATCTAGGTCGCTTAAGGTAACCTCACCTGAAAACGTAGCCTTAACAGGACCCACTTTGGTAGTTACCGTCGCCGCAAATTCGGTATTAGATATTTTTTCCAGCGTTTTTACACCCGGGATACATCTGCTAAGGACCCTTTCGTCGTTCAAAGCCGCCCATACTTGATCCCGTTCGGCACAAACCAAATATCTTCCCTGAATTTTCATTAGGCCTAGCCTATTAGAGAATCAAAACCAATGACTTCAAGACAAGTAATTCGGTCATGCCAACCAGATCCTACTAAAGAAAAACCAAAGTTATTTGGACTTCTCAATAATATAGGCAATCACATTTTCAATCTGTTCTGGCTTTTTAAGGCCAGGAAATGGCATTTTGTTGCCAGGAAGAAATTCCTTAGGTTTGGTCAGATAAGCCGTCAAATTTGCTTCGTCCCAAACCAAACCAGATTCCTTCATCGCCTTCGAGTACTTGAAGCCATCGACGGCAGCAGCAGCCCTACCAACAACGCCATGCAGGTTTGGCCCAATTGTACTTTTCCCGCCTGCCTTAATTGTATGACAAGCCTTACATTTGCGAAAAACCTTCTTGCCCTTTTCTATATCCGCGGCGAGCGCAGATCCAGCACTTAGAAGGAACAGAGTACCAAAAAACGCGGCGAGGCAATTACGATAATTCATCGACATTAAATCCTGTTTAGTTAGTTCTACAAAACTTAGCTGAATCTCCGGCCGAGGCCAAGCCCCCATAGAAATCTCAACGTAGGTCGATGCCTACAACGCCTGGCCACCCATCGTCAACAGTTGTCACAATCACGCATAGGTAAATCTCTCGCCACCCAGCCCGGCAGGGTGCCATTCCCCAGCATTCCTTCTCCAATATTATATACCTGAGAAAAGCCTGCCTCTCTCAACATTCCAGAAGCGTAGCCAGAGCGCCCGCCCGTAGCACAAATGAGTGCTATCGGTCTCCGCAAATCCCCATCTACAAGGTTTATAATATCCTTTGTGAAATCCTTCCGAATCTTTTTCAAAAAGTTTTGCAAACTTATACCATGGCTATTCGCTGGCATTCCTGTTTTACGCCACTCGCTGGCCCGGCGGATATCTACAATAATTAGGCCCTGGTTTACGGCTAAAGAGTGCGCCTCCCCTGCATCCAACTCATCCGCAGCAGCCGACAAGGGGAGAAACAAAACGCTGATTGCGACCAGGAGACAACGTAACCAAGGATTCGAGCGGCATAAAAGAGCAAGGACACACGGCCTAGAACAGACCTCTATGGGGACTAAGAAACTTTCTCCCCCCGCTTTCTCTCTCACGTTCCTCTCCTTAGGCATGTGCTCTATGCTACAGAATCAAACCGCTACACTGACCTCAAACTCAGTCCAAAAGTGCATGCGGGAGCCACAGAGCTAGTTGGGGAAAACCAATTACAAAGCCTAACCCTATCAACTGCAACGTAACAAACGGAATTATCCCACCATAGATCTGTTGCATCTTTACATGTGGAGGGGCCACCCCCTTCATATAGAACAAAGCAAACCCGAACGGCGGCGTCAAAAACGAGGTCTGCAAATTAACAGCCAAAAGTATGGCTATCCAAGGAACAATATCTACTGCCCCAAACGGGATATGAGCACCAAAATCCATTAGCTTCATAAGGGGGGCAAAAAGAGGTAACACGATTAACGTGATTTCTATCCAATCAAAGAAAAAGCCAAGCAGAAAGACCATTCCCATCATCAGAAATAACAAGCCCCAGTCGCCAAGGCCAATGTGCATGATGAAATTGTGGACCACGTCATCCCCACCCAGAACCCGATAAACATATGAAAAACAAGTAGCCCCAATAAAAATTCCAAAGATCATTCCGATGGTCAGAGCCGAACGAATCAAGACATCTTTGAGGACTTGATAATTAAGACGTCGATTCATTAGTGCCAACAAAACTGCCCCCAAAGCACCAACGCCTGCCGCCTCAGTTGGAGTTGCCCATCCAGCAAAAATCGACCCGAGAACAAAGACAATCAAACTAATTGGTGGGACAAAACTCCTGATCACCATGACATACAGTTCGGCTCTGGTATCAGGGCCTAATGAGTCAGGCAATGGTGGAGCAAGGCTAGGGTTCAAGCGAGTCCGTATATATATATAAACAAGGTAAAGAAGGGCCAATAGTAACCCCGGAAAGATTGCTGCCAAGAAAAGCGTGCCCACCGAGATAGACAGTAGATCCGCCATAATCACGAGCATTATACTGGGCGGGATAAGAATTCCAAGGGTTGCCGATGCAGCAATGGTTCCAGAAGCCAGTTGCACCTGATAACCACGCTCCAACATTACAGGCAGCGCTAAAAGACTCATCATTACAACCGATGCGCCGATAATCCCCGTAGTAGCGTCCATTATCGTCCCCATTATCGTAACAGATAAAGCTAAACCGCCTGGGGTACGTTTGAGCAATACTTGAAGACAGTGAAGAAGGTCAGTTGCAACTCCCGACTTCTCGAGCATAGTACCCATAAAAATAAACATGGGGACAGCTACCAAAATAAGGTTTTCGGCCGCACTCCCCCAGATACGGGAAATAACATTGAAGAAGTAAATAAACTCAAACACACCATAGTGCATTCCGATAAAACCAAAACCTATCCCAACACCGCCCAGCACCCAAGCAACAGGAAAACCGCTGAACAAAAGCAAAGCCAACGCTAAAAACATCAAGGCTGGAAGCAAATAAACGAGATCCATGAATGCT
>MDTE01092488.1_pt1 | contig 50172 bp, 42 predicted proteins | sample 811231 | NCBI WGS metagenome assembly MDTE01 (sample SAMN05326651, study PRJNA326480) | marine metagenome | isolation source: seawater | place: Indian Ocean: Red Sea | collected 2010 | reverse complement strand
TCTGCTTCAACTTCTACTTCTGCTTCTGCTTCTGCTTCAACTTCTGCTTCTGCTTCAACTTCTGCTTCAACTTCTGCTTCTGCTTCAACTTCTGCTTCAACTTCTGCTTCTACTTCATCTGGCATATTTAATGCATCATATCCCACACCATCAGTAAAATACTGATAATTTGGTTGAATATCTTCAGTCAAATCTATTATTTCACCAGCTTCTAATTGTTTTGTGCAGTCAAGAACAACATCTTGACCTTGGTCATTCTTGCCTTCATAATGACCCTGTAATCCAATTCTAGCTATATATTCACCACCTTTTGCATCATAGTCAGATGGAACGTCTCCTTCTTCAAAAATTGCATCATAAGGACATTCAGGAATACATGCCCCACAATCAATACATGTTTCCGGATCAATATAATACCAAGGCCATTCCTTCATTGGTTTACCAGGAACTATACATTCTACTGGACAAACTTCGACACATGAACTATCACGCAAACATAACGAAGTAATAATATGAGTCACAAACTACCTCCAAACATTTCATACAAATGTGGCATAATCATTTATTCCCGAATAGTTTTAATATATGCTATAAGATCAGTTATATCATCTGCAGACAATATTTCAGCGTAATTAGCTGGCATCAAATTTTGATAACCACTTACAATCTGATCTCCAGGGTATAATATTGAGTTCCGCAAATAATCTTCATCAGCTATTACAATTGTTCCATCATCTAATTCTTCATTACGACCATATAAATTCAACCAAGTAGGACCAACTACTATCGTACCATCCAAGGAATGACATCCTATACAACCTTGATTTTGATACAATTGTTCCCCTCGAGCTTCTGGGGTATCTAAAGATGCAATCCTAGCCACCTCTGAAACCACCCAATCATCAAAATCTTCTCTATCTAATACACTTACATCAGCAAGCATCTGTGAATGTCTAACACCACACAATTCTGCACACCTCACCTTATATTCACCGATAACTGTAGGAGTTATTCGCAACAAATTAACAGCACCTGGAACTGCATCTTGTTTGACACGAAATTCAGGCACCCAAAAATCATGAATGACATCCATAGATGTGATCTCAAATCTAACGGGTTGATCCACTGGCAAAATTAATTCCGTTGAACTTAATCCATGGTCTGGATAATCAAATCTCCAAGCCCACTGCGAGCTCACGACTTCCACAACCATTTCGTCAGGATCCGATGCTGTTACATCACGCAAAGTAATAACACCAATGTACCCCATAACAACAACCATAATAATAGGAACAACAGTCCAAGCAATTTCTAATTTGGTGTTACCGTGAATATATTTTCCATCTCCTAAATCCCCCGATTTGTTTCTAAACACAACAACACTGTATAGCATAAATACTACTACCAATGAAAACAAGAATGCAATAATCTTAAGATGTATACCAAACAACCAATCTATAGTTACCCCTTGAGCACTCGCCAAAGGTGGAAGTAAATCAGTTGGATCAATAAAAACAATACCAGCAACAGTTAATAAAACAACTATAAGTATTGTATTTATAAAATGCTTCACATCTTCCTCCAAAAATAAAAATATTAAACCATGCAATAATAATATATATCTAACATTCCCACAACGAAATCTGACAACATATTTATCAAATTGCAAACAGCTAATCAATGTAAAATTATACCAGAACTATGTATAGCAAGGAACAAACTGAAACATTGATGTATACTCCATTATCATGTCTTTTCATTATTTTTCAACAGATATCTTAAATAGTGTTTCTATTATAGTAATGTTATATACATCTATAACATCAAATCTAGAATCAATACCTGCTAATGAAATCAGTGATCCAACAGAAGGTGAAATTATTAATGAGAATGTACAAATAATTGGAACTGTACAACATCCAAGTTTTGATCACTATGAAATACATTTTGCTTTAGATCCCAATACCACAGACACATGGTTTCCAATAGATACCACAAATACACAATCAGTCTCCAACAACATACTAGCTAATTGGAACACTAATGATATATCAGATGGAAGATATATGATTAGACTCACAATCTATAATGATCAAAACACCATGTTATCGACAAATACAATTAAAAACCTTACACTAAACAGAAAACAAACAACCATTACGCAAAACAAACAACTAGAAATCTTAAATAACACAACACCTGATCCACCACCAATAACATTAATTCGCACCAGTAATGAAACATATACTATTAGACAAATATTTATTGAACAGCAAAAAAAATATGACTATACAAGCACTTTTGTATCTGGTGCTCTGTATTCAATTATGATCTTCACTACACTAGGCGGATACCTTAAACTCAGAAGATTTGTTAGACCACCTATAAGACGATGGATCCGTCGAATCAAAACTGACCTGCGAAAACCATAAATTGTTACCTATTCTATTTCAATGTTACAATTGAAGAAAATTCTTTAACATTAATATCACAATCTAATATCCAATCGCAAACCATATCAGAAAGAAATATGAAGAAGTTTTTAATTGTAGGCTTAGGAAATCCAGGAGACAAATTCGCTAACCAACGGCACAATATAGGCTTTATGGTAATTGACGCAATCTCACAAGAATATGGTCTATCTTTTTCCAATCACAAACATCAATCAATGATTGCCCAATTCAGATTAAATACCAACAAAATAATATTACTAAAACCACAAACATTTATGAATTTAAGTGGCAATGCAGTCAACGCAATTATGAAATATTACGATATCCCAAAATCCAATACACTGATTGTATTTGATGATCTAGACCTACCGCTAGGCACAATAAGACTAAGAAAGAGTGGTAGTGCTTCTGGCCACAATGGAATGAATTCAATAATTACGATATTAAAATCGAAACTCATACCAAGACTTAGAATAGGTCTAGGAAGACCACCCAAGAATATACCCCCCAAAAACTATGTATTACAGTCATTCTCTCGTAATGAAAAAAGAATAATTGATGAGTTGTTACCAAAAACTATTGCTCTTATAGAAACGATGATACTACAAGGCATAGACATTGCCATGAACAAATATAATACTCGCAAACAATAATGAATCTGGCGGTTCTATTAACTCATATTAAGAAAATCCCACAATATGAGGAAATATTAAAATTAATTAACGATTTGCATTTTGATTCTGGTCATTCAATAACTTTAGATATACCACAAGCTGCTCGCCCTTTTGTATTATCATCTTTAGGATCAGATTTAAATAGACCATTGTTAATCCTAACATCGAATGAGAATCGTTCTGATACATTTTATAACCAAGGGAAAAAATGGAATATTGATAGGAAGATATATAACTTTTTAGACACCAATAGCACATTTTATGAGCGATCATCAAGAGAGAAGGAAAGAATACACAATCGTATAGAAACCCTATCACACTTAATCAATGTCCAAAATAACTCCAATATTGATGTTATTAGTCATGCTTCTGCATTGATGACACCAACATTACCTAAACCAATATTTAATCAATATACAATTCAATTATCAGTGGGTGACCATATAAAATTAAACAAGGTTATCAAAAATTGTATTGATTCTGGATACCAACCCAACACTATAGTAACTACTCCTGGAGAAATAAGTAGAAGAGGAGGCATAATAGACATATGGCCACCAACTGCAAGTCATCCTACAAGAATTGAATTATTCGGTGAACTCATTGACAGCATGCGAACATTTGAACCATCAACTCAATTATCTGTAAAAAATGTTAATTCAATAGATATACATCCCACACGAGAAACTATAGCAAGTACAAATCAATCAATCACATCTTTACTAAAAACACAGTGGCAACAATTAGATGATCATAACCCTAGAAATACAAGCCACCTTGATGACATAGAATTACTTAAAACAGGTACTATATTTCCTGAATTAGAGTATTACACTAAATGGATACATCCTGATGCCAACACCCTGCTCGACTACATATCTAAGAAAACTATAGTCATAATTGATAATTGGCAAGATTTCTTATTAACTATTAACAAACTTGAACAACGTGCTCTTATTTTGCGTGATGAACTAATAAGCAAGAAGTTACTTCCTTCAGATGCACCAATCCCATATGCTTCATGGTCAGAATTACAAGATCAACTATCAACTCAAACAGTTATAATGCTTTCAGGAAGCGACAAAGAAACTGTTTGTGATTTAGGATCATCTTTTCAACCTAGCAAACCTCACGGCGGACATCTAAAGTCAGTTATGAATTTGCTAGAGACAAATATGATCAGCGAAATCCATACAGTTGTAATCAGCAGACAAAGCATAAGATTACACAATTTGTGGAATATACATTCGAAAAATCAAGAAGACAGCAACAAAACCAATGGTAACAGTGTAAAATTAACGAATTCTTATTCACCAATTTTTGTTCAAGGAACATTAGAAGCTGGTTTTAGTATCATTCCATGTTCCATACAAATTTTATCCGACGCAGAAATATTCGGTTGGAGTCCACCTGAACCAAGAAAAATCACTTCTAAATCCAAAACACACAATACAGATGAAATCATTTTTGATTTCAAGCCTGGCGATACTGTTGTACATTTGGAACATGGCATAGGCAGATTTGTAGATTTAGTTGAAAGAAATATTAACAATGTGTCAAAAGAATACCTTCATATTGAATACGCAAAAGGAGATACACTATATGTCCCCATTACTCAAACTGATCGTCTAACACGATATATTGGCCCAGACAGAAAAGTACCTAATCTTTCATACCTAGGTGGATCAGAATGGACAAAATCTAGAGAAAAAACTCGTGTAGCAGTAGAAGAAATTGCAATGGAATTGTTAGATCTATACGCAAAAAGAGAAATAGTAACTGGATATGCTTTTTCAAAAGATTCCCCTTGGCAAATTGAACTCGAATCTTCTTTTCCTTATACAGAAACCGACGATCAACATTCAGCCCTTACTGCTATAAAAAAAGATATGGAAAAACCAATACCAATGGATAGATTAATATGTGGAGATGTTGGATATGGGAAAACAGAAGTAGCATTACGTGCAGCATTTAAAGCAGTATTAGATCAAAAACAAGTAGCAGTACTTGTACCAACCACTGTACTTGCTCAACAGCATTATCATACATTTCAACAAAGAATGGAAACATTTCCCATCCAAATAGAAATGTTGTCCAGATTTCAAGGACCAGTTAAACAACGCAAAATAATAAACGATATCTCAAATGGTAAAATAGATATTGTAATTGGTACTCATAGAATAGTACAATCTGATGTAAATTTTCATGATATTGGATTGTTAATTGTTGACGAAGAACAACGCTTTGGAGTTACTCACAAGGAATATATAAAAAAACTTCGCACGAGCATTGATGTACTAACAATGACTGCTACTCCAATACCAAGAACTTTGTTCATGACTCTATCTGGTGCAAGAGACATAAGCCAAATTAACACTGCACCAGAATCAAGACTTCCTATAATTACAAAAATAACAAAATTTGATGAAAACGTTATAAAAAAAGCAATCTTACAAGAACTAAATAGAGGTGGACAAATTTTCTTTGTACACAATCGTGTACAAACTATAGAAGCAACTGCAAAATTAATTGATTCATTAGTACCAAATGCTAGAACGATTATTGCACATGGACAAATGCCAGAAAATACACTTAAAAAGTCTATGGAGAAATTTATCAATCATCAATTCGATATCTTAGTATGCACAACAATAATAGAAAATGGTCTTGATATACCAAATGTAAATACATTGATTGTGGATCAAGCAGATATGTTTGGATTATCACAACTTTACCAACTTAGAGGTCGCGTAGGTAGAGGAACCAAACGAGCACATGCATATTTTTTATATCGTAATGATAGAAAACATATTCTAAGTGAAGAAGCTCAGATGCGACTTACCACTTTATCAGAAAACAGCCACATAGGTGCCGGATATTCAATTGCTATGCGCGATCTTGAAATCCGAGGAGCTGGTGACATTCTAGGAAAAAAACAACATGGACATATGGCTGCAGTAGGTTTTCATTTATATACACGTCTGTTACGACAAGCCATCAAAACTAAAAAATCAAAACCATCAAATGACAAACAATCCCCACGATTAGACTTGGATCTGTCTCTATTGTCAATAGAACTGCCATTTGAAATCGGAATTCCACACAAATATATTAAAAACACACAATTACGGATGCAAATATATCAAAGATTAGCAAAACTAGATGACGAAGAGAAAATAGATGAAATTAAAACAGAACTAATCGATCGTTTTGGACAAATGCCCAAATCATTAACAAATCTACTCTTTCAACTAAAAATCAAATTGTTAGCCCACAGATCACATATTGAATCAATTAACACAAGACACAATAAGATATCAGTTAGATTTCATATGTTAGATAATGAAGACATAAGAATTAAATACAGAAAATTATTACCTAGGTATATAAACATGACACGACAAAATTTTTTGCTACCACTAAAATACAAAGATCTAGGATGGCAAACTATGCTAGTTAATTTATTAGAAACACTTGGTGAAAGGGATAACAGAAAATAGCTGTTTGACTCCTTAGTCCCAATTTGGTAAACTGACTCATTACTTGAGTACTAAATAGTTCTTATAAAACATAAATGAAATTGTCCCCATTACGCACTTCACTGATAGCAATCCTTATATCTCTTTGTTTGTGGTTCATAGTATTAATGGTAAATACTCCTACCAAATCACTGTTAACTAGTGCTGAGTTTCAATATGACACTATCTCTCCAAATGCCGATAATATCAATGATATAACAGCAATCAATTACAGCCTATCTCGTCCTGCTAACGTATCCATTTATTTTATGAATAAAAATGAACAAAAATACTATTTTCGCGAAAGCAAACCACGTCAATCAGGTCAACATACACTACTCTTTTCAGGAGTGGTAAAAGGATTTCAACTACCAGAAGAAAATATTGAAGGAAAAATAATTTCAAGAACACTACCAAATGATGAATACACATGGATAATTGAAGCAAATGACAATACAAGTATTGATAGGAAAACTGGACAAATCAATGTCATATTAACAGAAGACAATTTACCGGATATAAAAGGTTTCAGTGTATCGCCATCACTATTTACTCCAAATAGAGACGGAATAAGTGATAGGGTCTGGATCAATCTTTTTCTTTCAAAAAATGCAGATATCGAAGTAAATCTCATTGACGCAAATGGAATTTCTCTTCCAATTGCAGAACGTGCCGGAACCACACCTGCAAATAAAAAAGGGTTTCATACATTTGAATATGAAGGTGGTGTCGATTTAGGAGTTAGCCCCCCACTTGATGGAACCTATAAAGTCATTGCTAAAGCTACAGATAAAATAGGACAGAAAACAAGTGTCGATGGAAAGTTAGATATAAAATATGGTGGGATACCAAGAGCTGACATTGTAAATGCAGATATAGAATTCTCAGAAACAACTATAGTTCAAGGAAATCAATTGAAATTTAGTATGACAATAGAAAACTACGGCTCTTCTCCTATTCGAACCACAGGACCTGAACCAGGATTCACATATTCTCAAAATGAAAATGCTAATACACATGGTTGGTATGAAGAGTCTGGAGCATGGCGTGTAGGAATTGATTGCGACACATGTATACGTGACTATCCATGGCGCTGGTCCCTAGGCACTAAAGATGAACTCACAAAAATTGATAACTATTGGTACTTAATGCCAGGACAACGTACTACAGTAACAGGAACAATAAAAATCACTGATATTCCAGCTCGTAATCCATTATACTTCTGGGGAGGACTTATTCACGAAGATGTAGAGATTTCAAACATTAACAACAGAGTTGATCCTCATTTCATACACATAATACCTAACAATTAATTACATTGATAAACATTAATAACTCAAATTCACAGAGCTTCCAATCAAAAACTATGGATAGATTAGCAAATCTACCCTGGTGGGCAATTTTGATTATGTTAGCATCAATATTGTTTATATACAGTTTTATAACTGATGAAATTTATAATGAAGTTTTTAATAAAATTGTAGTAGGAATACGACTAACAATAACTGTGACTAGCATTGCATACCTTTTTGCAATTACAATTGGATTGTTAACCGGATTAGGCCAGCTATCAAGTAATATCTTTGTAAGGAACCTTGCTCTATTATACGTACAAGTAATCAGGGGTGTTCCAATCATTGTACAAATTTTTTATACAGCATTTGTAATTGTTCCTGCAGTCATTACGCTCATCAACTTAGCTGGAGATCAATTAGCAATCATGGGGTGGCTAAAAACAGAAAACATCTTCACTAAGCTAAGTGTTAGAGAAGTTAATTTTATTACAAGAGGAATAATCGCTCTAGCAATCTCATATGGTGCTTTCTCAGCAGAAATCTTTAGAGCAGGTATTCAGTCAATATCTAGTGGGCAGATTGAGGCCGCACAGGCACTAGGATTAACACGTTTTCAATCCCTAAGATTCATTATCCTTCCACAGGCTATCAAGAGGGTACTACCCCCTCTTGGAAATGATTTCATTGCCATGTTAAAAGAATCCTCTTTAGTTTCTGTATTAGGTGTTAATGAAATCACACATTTAGGCAAAAAATATGCAGCTGCGTCATTCAGATTTCCAGAAACATATAATACATTAGCTTTTCTTTATCTAAGCATGACTTTAATCTTATCAATGGGAGTAAAAGCGATGGAAAGAAAACTTAAAACAGGGTCTGAATAAACCACTACTGAAATCCCTTAATAATTATATTTTTTGTACAATATATACAGAAACAAGTATTCACAACAAAATTAATGTGTTCAAAAATATACGAACACAAAGAAGTACATAACTATAGGAGAAAAGGAAGCTATGAAACGTATTTTCAATCTTCTCAATATTCTCATTATTGGAGCACTATTTGTTGCAGCTTGTGGTGGACCAGCAGAGCAAACCACCACAACGGAATCTGATCAGACGACCACTGAATCCAGTGAAAAAGAAATCGATTCCAGTGATTTCAAAGCTGCCTTTGTTTATGTAGCTCCAATAGGAGACCTTGGATGGACCTTTGCACATGATCAGGGACGTCTAATGATGGAAGAAGAATTAGAAATAGAAACTGCATTTGTAGAGAATGTTCCTGAAGGACCAGAAGGTGAACGTGTAATCAGGGACTTTGCTATGAAAGGATATGACTTAATATTTACAACATCCTTCGGATATATGGATGGTACTATAACAGTATCGGAAGAATTTCCTGAAACACAATTTGTACATATATCTGGATACAAAAATGCTCCAAACTCCTCAAATGTGTTTGGAAGAATGTATCAACCAAGATATCTATCCGGACTAGTCGCAGGAGCAGCAACTACTAGCAATACAATAGGTTATGTTGCCGCTTTCCCGATACCAGAAGTAATTCGCGGTATTAATGCGTTTACTTTAGGAGTTCGAGAAGTCAACCCAGAAGCAGAAGTAAGGGTTGTATGGACAAACACATGGTTTGGACCACCTGAAGAAAAAGAAGCCGCAGATGCATTACTTGCTGCAGGTGCTGATGTAATAGCTCAACATCAAGACACCACGGAACCACAAAAAGCCGCTGCAGATGCTGGAGCTCTTTCAATAGGCTACAACTCTGATATGTCCGCATTCGTTGGAGACTCAGTTCTGACAGGTCCTGTCTGGAATTGGGGAATCAAATATATTGAAATAGCAGAGCAAGTGATGGCTGGAACATATGATGGATCAGAATCTTATTGGGGAGGAATGAATGAAGGAGTCGTTGGATTAGCACCCCTTTCTGACAAAGTATCTGCCGAAACTTCAGCATTAGTGGAAGAAAAATCAAAAGCACTAATGTCTGGTGATTGGGATGTATTTTGTGGTCCAATCACAGGTGCAAATGGCAACTTAGTAGTTGATGAAGGAAATTGTTTAGATGATGGATCAATGCTAAGTATGGACTACTGGGTAGAAGGTGTAAAAGGTGAAGTTCCCGGAGAAGCTCCAGGCCAAACATCAGATAATACTGCGAGTGACGCAGGTACATTACCTGATCTAGAAGGTAGAGTAATTTCCATAGCAGTTGAGAACGCTTATCTTCCATTTAACTATATAGATATTTCCACCGGCGAAGCAATGGGATGGGATTATGATGCAATGACGGAGATATGTGATCGCATAAATTGTGTGTTAGACTGGCAAGAATTCGGTTGGGATTCAATGATAGCTGCAGTTTCAGCAGGACAATTTGATATGGCAACTGATGGAATCACCATTACTGCAGAACGCGACGAAAATGCTGATTTTTCTGACGGATATATAGCGACTGAACAACGTTTATTGGTCAGATTGGATGAAGAACGTTTCTCAGGACCAAATGAGTTTGCAGAAGATTCTAGTTTAATCCTCGGAGAACAAATAGGTACAACCAATTATGATACTGCTGTAGAACTAGTTGGTGAAGAAAGAGTACAAAGCTTTGACGAATTCGCATTAGCAGTTCAATCCCTCATAGCAGGAGATGTGGATGGTGTCATCATGGATGATACTGCTGGACAAGGATACATGGGCGAAAATGCAGACAAAGTCAAATTAGTTGGAGATTCTCTTCAAAGTGATTGGCTAGGTTTCATATTCCCTACAGGAAGCGACTTAGTTTCACCAATTAATGCAGCGCTCCAATCTATGAAAGATGATGGCAGTCTAAACGAAATTAATGCAAAATGGTTTGGTCCAGATTTTGTAATGAACTATGACAACATAGGATGCGGTGCATATTGTGGCAGCGACTATGATGGTACTTTAGGAACAACTGACGATCCAATAAATGTACTATTTGTGCCATCTGTTGACATAGATTTCATGATTTCAAGTGGAGAACTAATTGAAACAGGTCTAAAATCAGCTACAGGACTTAATTTCAATGTTAGTGTCCCCACTTCCTATGCTGCCACAATTGAAGAAATGTGCGCATCACCAACAAACACAATAGGTTTCATACCAGCAATGGGTTATGTACTTGGAAACCAACTATGTAATGTAGAACCAGGATTAGCTTCTGAACGATATGGTTGGAATGTATATTGGGCAGAATTCCTAGTTCCACGTGATAGCTCGTATAAAACAATACAAGACTTAGAAGGTGCAAGTTGGGCGTATCCAGATGCTGGATCCACTTCTGGATTCTTGTTCCCCACTGCCCTTTTGATGATCTTGGAATCACTGTTGGAGAAAAAATTGAAGCTGGCGGACATTCTGCAGCAGTCAAAGCAGTTTACAATGGTGAAGCAGATTTTGCGACTGCATATTTCAGCCCACCATTGCTACCTGAAGGTACCTGGGCACTTGGAGATACTCCAGATATACCTGATGACATGATAGAAGAATGTGCAGTAAATGATGCTGGAAGACTAATGTGTGGATCATATCGAGTTCTAGATGCTAGAGCATCAATACGAGAAGAAGCACCTGATGTCATACAGAAAGTACGTATACTTGACATTTCTTCCGAAATACCAAATGATACAATGTCATTTTCTCCTGATTTCCCAGAAAGTCTCAAACAATCAGTCATAGATGGTGTTAAATTCTATGTAGGTACTGAAGCTTGTTCTGAAACTTTCTGTAATGAAAATTTCTATGATTGGACTGCAGCTGGACCAATAGCTGACGAAAATTTCGATGGTGTTCGCTTACTAATGGAAGCACAAGGTATCACCTTAGAAAACATTGGAGAATAAAATCTATCGGAATGAAAATCACCCTGGAGTTAATTCTCCAGGGTGATTGACTAGCCCATGTTATCAATACAAAACTTAACAAAGATATACGATGGTAAAGTACTGGCATTAGACAACGTCAGTTTTGAAGTTAATAAAGGTGAATTTTTAGCAATTATAGGTCTAAGCGGGTCCGGTAAATCTACGTTATTAAGATGTATTAATAGACTTATCGAACCCACTTCTGGACAAATTATTTGGAACAATCTAAGCATAACAACATCAAGCCAAGAGGAAATGAGATTCATTCGTCGTAAGATTGGAATGGTATTCCAACATTTTAATCTTGTTTCCAGATCAAAGGTAATTACTAATGTTCTATCTGGCCGTCTCGGATATATAAATCCAACGTTAAGCTTAATTAATAGATTCCCACAATCAGATGTGGAACTGGCAATCAAACAATTAGAACGAGTAGGAATTGCTGATCAAGCATATAAACGAGCAGATGAGCTAAGTGGTGGACAACAACAACGAGTCGGAGTAGCACGTGCCATGATGCAAGATCCAGAAATGATTTTAGCTGACGAACCAGTCGCAAGTCTAGATCCTGTACTAGCACACAGCATAATGCAATATCTTGAAAAATTAAACAAAGAGGAAGGAGTAACCATCCTTTGCAGCTTACACTTTCTAGATCTTGTACACGAATACGCAGATAGAGCTATTGCCTTAAATCAAGGAAAATTAATGTTTGATGGTGTACCTACAGAGATAGATGATAAAAAATTCAAGAATATATATGGACAAGAAGCAAAAAGAGTTGGATAGTACATAAATGCATAAACAAAAACCACTGGTAAGATCAATTATTTTGGGAATAGTCATACTAATAGGAATGATAATATATGGTTATGGTTTTAATGTAACCAAAGTAAATTTTGAAACTACACGATCAGAAAAACGTCTGACACAACTAAGTCGTATCATGCGTGCTCTGGCACATCCATCGATCTTTGTTTATGAAAAAGAAGAAAATAAAGCTGATGTTCCAATTTACCTTCCTTGTCCAAAAGATAGTCTACCTGACTACTCTCCAAATAAAAGTGGTCCTTATCTAGTATTAACTCCTAAATGTGCTGGACCAGGAGAGACAATCTACATTGAAGGTTACAATCTTTGGCCTAATACTAAAGGACCAATTAACTTTGTTGCATTTAGTGGTGTAAATCTAACAATAGGTCATTTACACACTGATGCCAATGGATATTTTAATGCAAAAGTACAACTACCCAAAAGAAAACCAGTTGATGAAGCTCAAATGATTCGAGCAATATCACGACGCAACATAGGAAATCCAAGGTTTTCAGACGTAGCCATAAGTACTTGGGAAAAAATCATAGAAACTGTATTTCTAGCACTATTGGCAACTACTTTCGGTACTATGCTTGCCATTCCCATTAGCTTTTTAGCCGCACGTAATCTAATGAGTGATCAAAAAGCATCACTTACAAATATAGCTTTTTCTATAATAAGTTGGCCATTCGGAATAATTGTGGGTATCAGATTGTCTTCCCTAGTAGACAACATACTAAAAAAATACTTTACAGATAACAACCTAGTTTGGAATATTCTTGGATCTGTCATAGGACTGACAATCATCTGGTTTACTATAAAAACATTGTTTGTCTCACCTACAAAAGATACAAACAAGAACAAAACCAAATACTTTCACACTATATCTATCATACTAATAGCACTCACATCAATTTGTACAATATTAATATGTGCTAATTTAGCTATTACAGTTGGACAATCTCTCATAGAACCTCTAGGACCTATAGGATTTATGGGGAACTTCATGAGCCAATTGGGAGATGTAATCAATATGATAATGCCTATATCAGTAGGTTTGGTCACTGGAGGAGCACTCAGTTTCGTCTGTGGCAAAATAAGTTACCATATTTCCAATAAGATGTCGCCAATTATGATCTCAATAACTCACACAAGTTCTGCTATTGTAGCTGGAACAGTCATAGGTGCAATTATAGGTAATACAATTGAATGGTTTTATCAATTAGATAATCAAATATACACATTAATATGGCCCATGATAATTGGTGCTATTATCGGTCTAATTATTTCTGTACGTACATCTCCTAAATACAATATGCCAATTGGATATGTTAGCTATTATATTGTCAGAACTTTGCTCAATGCTACTCGCTCCATTGAACCATTGGTAATGGTAATAGTATTTGTCGTCTGGGTAGGGATTGGTCCATTTGCTGGATCACTAGCACTAGCCTTACACACCATTGCAGCTCTCGCAAAATTGTATTCAGAACAAGTAGAAAGTATTGCACCTGGGCCCCTAGAAGCAGTCAGAGCAACTGGTGCTAATCGCTTACAGACTATTGTTTACGCAGTAATACCACAAATCATACCACCTTATATTTCATTTACTATGTACCGATGGGATATAAATGTACGCATGTCCACCATTATAGGATTCGCAGGCGGTGGAGGAATTGGATTCCTATTACAGCAAAATATAAATCTACTTGACTACCGAGCCGCTAGTGTACAAATGTTGGCAATTGCTATAGTAGTAGCAACTATGGATTATATCAGTGCAGTAATCCGAGAAAAATTTGTATAAAAATAACAAAAATTAGTATCCAAAAAAGTTACATAATGGTATGATCTAAATATACACTATTAATAAATCTGATTGTGTACATATGACAGATTATATATCTCACCTTATATTAGCTATACAGATAATATGTTAAAACATACAAGAAAAATATCATGAAGAGAATAGGTATACTAACAGGTGGCGGAGATGCCCCAGGTTTAAATGCTGTAATAAGAGCCGTAGTACATACAGCTATGAATGAATTTGACGCGGAAGTAATAGGATTAAGAAATGGATTTGATGGACTGCTTGAACCAGAACATTTAATTAATCTTAGTCACACAGAAGTTCGAGGAATACTTTCGCACGGAGGAACAATTTTAGGAGCAGCTAATAGAGGTAACCCATTTTCACGTAAAGAAATTGTTAATGGAAAAGAAACAATCGTTGATATGTCTGACAAAGCACTGCAAAATATTGAAAAGTTAAAATTAGATAGTCTAATAGTCGTAGGAGGAGACGGAACACTTACCATTAGCAAAGCTCTATACGACAGAGGCGCTCCAATTGTTGGTGTTCCAAAAACTATAGATAACGATATGGGAGGTACTGATATAACATTCGGATTTGATACAGCAATGCATACTGCTACTGAAGCATTAGATAAACTTCACACAACAGCCGAGAGTCATAGTAGAGCAATGATACTTGAATTAATGGGACGAAATGCAGGATGGATAGCTCTAGGAGCAGGTATAGCTGGAGGAGCAGATGCTATCCTAATACCTGAAATAGCCTATGATCTAGACCATGTAATCCAAAAATTTGAAGAAAGAGCACTGAATGGAAGCCATTTTAATATAGTATCTCTCGCAGAAGGTGCCTATCCAATTGGAGGCACTCCTCAATACCAATCAAAAGAAGGAACTTATCCTGGTCGTCTAGGTGGAATTGGAAACACAATTGCAAATGATCTTAATGTAAATTCAAATATAAACTCAAGATGTACTATTTTGGGACACCTACAACGAGGTGGAACACCCACTCCTTATGATAGATGGTTGGCTAGCCTATATGGTGCTGGTGCTACTCATCTCGCTATGGCAGGTGCATATGGATATATGGTAAATATTACAGGAAGGGATATTGGTTCAATTAGTCTTGCAGATGCAGTATCACAAACACCCAAACTAGTAAATCCAAACGGTGATTTAGTAAAAGCCGTTCGAGGAATGGGAATAACATTTGGTGACGAATAATTAATTTAAATTAATAATGGGCACCAAAAATTAGGTGCCCATTATAATTATTTGCCAGGGCAACTATTCTACATAGAACGAAGGGATGCCCTGGCAATAATAGTACTGTCACTTTTCATGAGCATCACCTCCCTGTCCTTTATAATGGCAAACCAACAATTAATATTATGCCAAAACCAAAAATGTGTGTCAACTTGTTTATTAAAGAATATTTATAACAAAAACATTATTTCGACAAATACCTAATGAAATTTTATTTTAGACTTCCACTTATTACAATCCTCATTTGTATTTTATCTTCAGCATGTACGGAACAAGTCGAAACACTGAATCTAACTACAGATAAAAAAACTCCTACTAACATAAATAAATTACCAACAACTCTATCTACGCCTCCAGCTTCTATTGAAAATGAAATCTCTTCTAATTCATGTAGTAATGATGCAATTTTCATAGCTGACCTAACCATTCCTGATTTCAGTCAAATCACAAGTAATACAATAATTAACAAAAGCTGGGAATTACAAAATACAGGCACATGTGACTGGGGAACCGGATATTCTGTAGCATTTAAAGAAGGTAATGCAATGACTACCAAGCTCCAGCATGGGCTTTATCCTGCATTAGCCGGATCTAATGCGACAATTGAAATACAAATGAAAACCCCAGAATTACCAGGAGACTATGTAGGATTTTGGCTATTATACGACCCTGAAGGCAATGCCTTTGGTCCGCAGCTATACATTAAAATATCAGTAACAGCTGATTAATGAAGTACCACAACACACTTTTATCATGCATCATTAACTTAAATAAATCAAACTGTAACTCACAAGTTGTCTCAATTAGACAATAAAGCTAAAAACTTAAGTGCCTTCTTCCCAAGAATTCAAATATTTTTCTTGTTCTTCTGTGAGTACATCAATGTCAATACCAATGGCATCTAATTTTATGCTAGCAATCTCTCGATCAACATCTTCAGGCACAGAATAAACTTGATTATCCAAATCATTATTATTTTTCAACATATATTCAGCACTTAAAGCTTGGTTAGCAAAACTCATATCCATTACACTTGCTGGATGTCCTTCTGCTGCCGCTAAATTAATCAACCTACCTTCACCCAATAAATTTATTCGTCTACCATTTGACAAAGTAAATTCCTCAACAAATTCTCTTACTTGTCTAATATTTTTTCCAGCTAACTCATACAATGATGGAATATTAATTTCGACATTAAAATGTCCTGAATTACTTATGATAACACCATCCTTCATAGCTTCAAAATGATGTTTGTCTATTACATGCTTATCACCCGTAACAGTACACACAAAATCAGCAAATGGAGCAGCTTTCAAAAGAGGCATAACTCTAAATCCATCCATAACTGCTTCAAGAGCAGCTAATGGATCTACTTCTGTAACTATCACATTAGCTCTCATACCAGATGCACGACTTGCTAAACCTTTGCCACACCAACCATATCCACATACTACAAACGTTTTACCAGCTAACAACACATTAGTAGCCCTTACTATCCCATCTAAAGTGCTTTGTCCGGTTCCATATCGATTATCAAACAAATGCTTAGTCATAGCATCGTTAACTGCAACTACTGGAAACTTCAAAGCACCATCATTTGCCATTGCTTTCAAGCGTATTACACCAGTAGTAGTTTCCTCAGTTCCTCCTACAACATTTGCTATCTGATTAACGCGTTCTTTGTGTAAAATACTTACCAAATCAGCACCATCATCCATAGTAATTTGAGGATCATGATCTAGAGCTGCATTAATATGATTGTAATAGGTTTCGTTATCTTCACCTTTAATTGCATATACAGGAATTTCATCATGTACCACTAGAGATGCTGCTACATCATCCTGAGTAGACAAAGGATTAGAAGCACATATTACTACATCCGCACCCCCTATTTGCAAAGTCCGCATTAAATTTGCAGTTTCTGTAGTAACATGTAAACATGCCGACATTCTGATTCCTTTTAATGGTCTCTCCTTTGCAAACCTCTCACGAATTTGACGTAATACGGGCATCTCTTGTTCAGCCCACTCAATTCTATGTCTACCACCAGGTGCTAAATCAGCATTTTTTACACTATATTCCATTTACTTGACTCCTTTACGTAATAATATATAACTATATAATAATGACTTGTACAAAATATCAATTAACCAACTTCTTCACTATCATTTAATAGACTATCCAATAGACCTGCATCATCAAAATATACTCTAAATCTATCTACAAATTGACGAATAGTATAGTAGTGATTCTGTGTACCAACATTTTCTACACAATATGTAGCACATAAAGCTCCAACTTTACCACATAATTCAAGAGATAAATATAGTGCGTACGCTCTCAAAAATCCACCTCTAAACGCATCACCAGCTCCTGTAGGATCCCTAACAATTTCTTCGGGATAACTTTCGATTTTCAAGTGACCTTCTGGAGACCATATAGATAATCCATGCTTACCATTAGTAACTACCAATAGTGTATCTTGATCGACGATATCCCGTTCCGACATACCAAGTTTATCATTGATTAAGGAAAATTCATAAGCATTAAGCATAATAAATTTTGAGCCTAATACACCCTGATACAGATCATCTGAATCCAATCTAACAATCTGTTGGCTAGGATCATAAAAATATGGTATCTGAAGTGATTTACATTCTCTAACTCGCATATTCATTGTTACAGGATCATCAGGAGATATCACTACTAAATCAGGTTTCCTTTCTAAATCCTTGATTTTCAACTTAGAAGAATAACTCATTGCACCAGGATAAAAAAAAGAAATTTGAGAGTTATCAAGATCAGTTGTAACATAAAATGAAGCAGTAAATTCATCTTGAATTTCAACTATATTGTCAGTATTTACACCACCTTCTTCCAAAGAGATCCTATATTGTTCAAAATCCCTTCCTACAGTTCCTAAAACAGATGCATTTCCACCCAACATAGCATGTGAAAATGCAATATTAGGAGCAGTTCCTCCCTGATGTAAAGTCTTACTATCTGCCAGAAAACTTATACTTATCGAATCCAAATTGTCAGGCAATAAATGATCTTTGAAATGACCAGGAAAACTCATCAAATGATCAAATGCGATTGATCCAGAAACAACTAAATCCATAATATTTATTTACTCCTTAAATACATCAGTGAAACCTAATCTATCACTTAATATAACTCTTAGAGCACGCAGTCCATCAATAGATCGTATTTTTTTACCTTGAGCATATGTGCGTGGCCTATAATTAATTGGAACTTCATGTATATGATATCCTGCTAATAACAACTTGTCCACTAGCTCAAAATCTAAATCAAAACCCTCTCCCACAAGATTCAAAGATTTCAGCACATCTGTTCGTACTAGTTTGATTGCAGTAGCCACATCTGTTAAATTACTACTATAAAGCAAATTTGTAATCCCTGTTAGAAACCTCACTCCTAAAAAAGCATGATAATAAACGTAGTTGGGTTTACCATCAATTGTTCTGGAGCCTAATACAGCTATTGCTTCATCTGTTAATGCTTTATTCAGCAAATTCGGCAATTCTTTCGGATCATATTCTAAATCTGCATCCTGAATAACAGCATAATCACCAGATAATATTTCTATCGCAATACGAATAGAAGCACTCTTACCAAGATTATAATCATTAAATACAATTCTAGTATTTGGCCAATCACCATTACTTAATATCTCACGAGTACCATCGGTGGAACAATTGTCTACAACTATTACTTCCTTATTCCATTCTGAATCAAAATCTACTTTATGAACAGCATCTAGCACTTGCTTAATAGACTCACGCTCATTGAATGTACAAATAATAATTGAAATTAACATAAATCATCCGTAAAAATTTGAAAATAATCTGTCTCGTACAATCACCCACAAAGCTCCTAAACCATCTATAGCACCTATCTTCTTACCGTTAGCATATGTGCGTGGAACATAACTAATGGGTACTTCATCAATCCTATCAGTAGATAAAGCTAATTTATTACTTATTTCAAAATCCAAATCAAATCCAGAGCATGTCAATTTTAATGATTGTAACAACTTAGTATTCACCAACTTATAATTTGTTGCTACATCAGTAAATTTTGACCCAAAAAATAAGTTTGTAAGTAATGTAAGTCCTCTAACTACCCAATAATTAAGCCTATAATAATGATAATACTTACCTCCTAACACTCGTGAGCCATATACGACATCAAGATCATATCTCAGGACATGATCGAGTAATTTAAAATAATCTGCAGGATTATATTCTAAATCAGCATCCTGAGTAATCGTATAAAGACCAGTACATAAGGGTATTGCCATCCGTACTGAATGACCTTTACCTCTGTTTTCTGATTTCAGAATCACTTGAACATTTTCAGCATTATAATTTTCTAACAGATCTTTAGTACCATCAGTAGAACAATTATCTACTATAATAATTTCCTTTGTCCATCCATCACCAATATGTGCATCCTGTATGCGCTCTAAAATCTCTAATATAGTTTCATGTTCATTGAACACAGGAACAATAATTGAAAGTTTCAACACACAATATCCCGTACAAAACTATTAAAAATATCAAGAATATAATCGATCTGATCATCGTTTATACCAGGATACACTCCTATAAAAAATGTTGAATTCATCACATAATCAGATGCGGATAAATCACCTATAATCCTACAATTTACATCTACATACCCTGGTTGACGCAAAACATTACCTGCAAACAACATTCTTGTCTCAATGTTATGCTCTTCAAGATATTTAATTATTATATTTCTATTAAATGGTGCTTCTGATCTCACAGTAATAGGAAATGCAAACCAAGAAGGATCAGACTTAGAATGCCAAGTAGGTAATATAAAATAATCTTGCCATTCTTTTAAACCATCATATAACATTTTAAAATTCTTCTTCCTAGCATCAATAAAGTCAGGTAACTTAGCCAATTGAGCTAATCCTATAGCTGCTTGCGGATCAGTTAATTTTAAGTTATAACCAATTTCAGTAAAGTAATATCTGTGATCATAACATCCTGATATACCTGGAATTTCTGTTTCAAATCTCCGTCCACATTTACCATTAGGTGGATTATCATACTCACACCAACAATCTCTTCCCCAATCTCTTACACTTCTAGCAATCTTAGCCAATCTTCTTGATTTAGTAAATACTGCTCCACCTTCACCCAAAGTAATGTGATGAGCTGGATAAAAACTCAGAGTAGCCACATCACCAAACGTCCCAAGCATACGACCGTCATACGTAGAACCCAAGGCATCGCATACATCCTCAATTAACAAAAAATCGTTTTCCTGAACTATTGGTACTATGTTATCCATGTCAGCAGGATTACCTAGAGTATGAGCAAACATGATTGCTTTAGTTCTTGGACTAATTGCTTTTTTTACTTCATTAATATCTAAGTTATAGTCTGCTAAATTACAGTCCACAAACACTGGTATTAGCCCATTTTGAATAAGTGGGGCTATCGTTGTGGGAAAAGAAGTCGCAGGCACTATAACCTCATCACCTACACGCAATCTCCTTTCACCAAGTTGTTTACTTCTTAATGCTGTAACTGCTACTAAATTAGCAGATGAACCAGAATTAACTGGTATAATTTCATGAACACCTAAGAATTTACCTAACTCCTTTTCAAACTGCATTGCATAAGGACCAGCCGTCAACCAAAAATCAAGTACAGCAGAAACCATCATTTGCATCTCAATATCATCAAAAACTCTACCAGCATATTTCACACGACTGACACCAGGAATAAATTCCTGATCAGCATGTTGATCAAGATAGTATTGAGTGATTTTTTGCATAATCTCACTCTTCAATTGATCTTTATTTGTCATATGTTATGCTACCTCAGAATTCATTAAGATACTTAATCCTTCCTCAATATTAGTTCTTGATCTCCAATTAATCAATTCATATGTGCGATCTGCATCTGCTATGATGTTCATTTCATCTGATGGTCGATAAGGCAATTCACCATAATTTGGATTACCTTTATGCCCAGTTTTGCTATGTAATAGATCTATTACTTCCCTTAAACTTGTACCAACACCTGTGCCTAAATCAATAGTTACTGGTATGTCAAAACCAGATTCAACTAATGACATCAATCCATCAACAACATCATCAACAAAGATCCAATCACGAATCTGATTACCTGGTGACAAAGGAAAATCTTCAGATTGATAAAATGCTGATAAAGCAGCTGGAATAACATTATTAGATGATTGACCTACACCATAACATTGATAAATCATTGTGCCTACAATTGACCAACCTCTTGTACGAGAATATATTGCACTCAAATCCCATCCGGCTGCCTTACTAACAGCATATGGACTATTTGGATTAATCTCCAATGGACTTCTAGCAACTACCACACGAGCATTTCCATCAACTGCTTTTAACAGTCTCGCTAGACCTATGGTATTAACCATTATGGCCTTTTCAGTTTCTATAAAATGATCACTTGCCCCTACTGATGCCAAATGTAAAACTAATTCAGGTGCGTAAGTATCTAAAATTTCAGATATAATAACTGGATTAGTAATATCTCCTTCCACCTCCTTATATATAGACTTATTTCTATATTGATCTCTGACTAACCCAACAACATTTGCGCCAGAAGCAACGAGTCTTCTACATACATGGCTACCAATAAAACCATTAGCACCTGTAACTAAAATCGATTTGTTATACCAATAATTAATCACTTCTGGGATAGAAACGTCTTATACCAACTTAATGTTTCAGATAATCCTTCTACTAAAGAATATTTAGCCTTCCAACCCAATTGTTTCTCAGCCAAGCTGCTTGACAGATATTGATCTTGTATCTCATTAACAGCCGTATTTTGAATAACAGCTTCCAAATTATGGCTACCTGAAACCTTCAAAATATTGTTAACCATTTCTATAGCCGAAACAGGATCATCAGCACCAAAATTGTATGCTTGACCCATATGCAAATTAGGATCCACTGCTAAATTTTCTATTAACATAATACAAGCACTAACAACATCCTTAACATAAATGTAGTCACGTTTAGGTGATCCATCAGATCTAATTATCGGTGATTCCGCATTAATCACGCTCCTCATAGTTCCTGGAACAATTCTATTCCAGTTTAAATCTCCCCCACCATACATATTTGCACATCTAGTAATAGCAACAGGAAGGCCAAAAGTGTGAGCATAAGTATTTGCTATCATATCAGTACAAGATTTAGATACATCATATGGATGATTACCTTTTAACTCAGCGGATTCAGAATAAGGTAATTCTTTATGAGATCCATAAGCCTTGTCACTTGATGCAACTAATACTTGTTCAACACCAGGCCATCTCCTAGCAGCATCCAAAACAATCCAAGTACCTCTTATATTAGTCTCAAATGTTGGCACAGGAGCATTGTTTGCAATACCAACAGCAGTTTGAGCTGCTAGATGTATACAAGTCTGAATCTCATAATCTGAAAACACTCGCATTAACAAGTCACTATCGGTGATAGTTCCTCTTACAACATTTATACGATCGATCCCTCCGGATTTAATTAATTCGCTGTGTGGTACATAATCTCTAATAATACCTACTACATCTGCCTGCATCTCAAGCAATTTTATAGTCAACCATGAACCTAACATGCCTGTACAACCTGTAATCAAAACTCTACGATCACGCCAAAAGTTGGATTCAATCATTAGCTTATTACCACACCTTCCATGGTGCATTATCATTCCATACACTATTCAAATAGTTAGCATCCTTTAAAGTATCCATAGATGCCCAAAATCCATTATGTTTATACATTATCAATTCATTATCAGCAGCCAATTGTGGCATAATATCAGTTTCTAGATCGCTATCATGACTTTTATTCAAGTAATCAATCACTTCCAAATCAAAAACAAAAAAACCAGCATTGATCCAATTATCTAATCGAGGCTTTTCATGCATACTATGCACTTGACCATTATCATCAGCTTCTAATACTCCGTACTGTGAAAATGGACGATATCCAGTAACAGTTGCAATTGAATCATGACTATTATGAAAATCAACTATCTCATTAATATTAATATCTCCAATTCCATCACCATAAGTTACACAAAACACTTTGTCACTTATATGATCAATAGCAAGTCTAATTCTTTCTCCCTTAGAACTTCCAACTCCTGCATCAAAAAGGTTCACATGCCAATTCTTTTCAATGACACTATCATTCATTGCTGATTGTGCCTCTCCTAGTTTAAAAGAAAGATCTTGAGTCAATGAAGCATATTCTAAAAAATACTTTCGAAATGCTTTACCATGATGTCCAAGAGGCAATATAAACTTGTTGTGGCCAAAATGCGAATAAAGACGCATAACATGCCATATAATTGCCTTTCCCCCAATTTCGACAAGATGTTTTGGTCTATCAACTAGGTCGGACCTCATCCGAGAACCAGATCCACCTACTAATAATACCACTGGAAGATTATTCATTATATTATGTACTCAAATCATAAAAAACGCTCTCTTATTTGAGAGCGCCATACCTATAAAATAAATCATATCAGAGGCTAATGTTAATGTCAACGAAGCATGGTAAACTGAGTATCATGAAAATAACATATGCATTTCTTATACAAACACTATTGTTAATTACTCTTACATCGTGTGCAGACCCTAATAAGAGGGATGCATCTAATGCCACCACCAAACCTACTGATTTACCTACAAAAATTATTACTATGCAGACTGAAGGTGCAAATGATCAACTCCCAATTACGCCTACAAAAAATACAGCCTCTGAAACACCCAGCTCATCTACTAATTTGTCAAAAGAAAATACTATACTAACAACTGCACATACTGCTTATACTAATAACAATTGGTCATCAGCGATTAGCTTATACCTTGAGTATCTAGAAGCATCACAAGAAAACTCCCAATCACATATTGACGCACATTTAGGCCTAGCAAAAAGCTATATCAAAAACAAGCAATTCTCAAATGCAATTGACACACTAGAGTTATTCATTGTTAATCATCAGCAGTCAAATAAATTATCAGATGCAATCTTTCTTTTAGGTATCGCTAATTATGAACTAAACAATTATAAAGAATCAATTTCATATTTTAATGATTATTATGACAATTATCCGGAGACAATTGACTCATATGTACTAGAATGGATTGGCGATGGTCATCGTGCGCTTGGTAACTACAAAACAGCATTCGAATATTATCAGTCAGCCATCAACAAAGATAGATCTTCCAATATTAATTTCCTTCTTTTAGATAAAGCAGAAGTTTTAAAAGCATCAGGTCAAACATCAGAAGCATTGTCTCTATTTGATCTAGTTGAAGCAAACACGCAATATGATAATACTAGAGCCCACATGGATTATGAAAGAGCTCAAATAATGGTGTCTGAAAATGACATCAATAAAGCAATTACATATTACACACATGCTGTCAACAACTATCCTGAATCATACTATGCATATTTGTCATTATTAGAGTTATTAAACTATGGAATCATAGTTGATGACTTACAAAGAGGATTAGTAGATTATTATGCAAAACAATATACTCCAGCCATTTTAGCTTTCAAACGACATATCTCTAATAATCCTGAGCATGATGCAAAAGGACATTATTACGCAGCACTTTCTTACCGAGAACTAGAAAATATCAATGCATCTAAAATACACTTCCAAGAGATAATAAACAATCATACTAGTGATCCATTATGGGGTGAAGCATGGCTAGAAATCGCATATACAAAATGGGGCTGGGAAGACAATTATACAGGCGCAGTTTCTCAACTTGTAAATATGGAATCATCATTTCCAAACAGTCAATTTACTCCATCGATACTGTCTTATGCTGCACGAATTGCTGAAAGAAACAATGATCTTGTTTTAGCTGGTAACCTGTGGAAGAAAGTTGCACAAAAGTACACATCATCTACTGAAGCAATAGAAGCATCTTTTCTTGCTGGCATAACATATTATCGTAACACCAATTATGATGATGCTTTGGAAATGTTTCAACAAACTATTAAATTATCAAAACCAGGTACTACTGAATATTCAGGTGGTCTATTGTGGTTAGGAAAAACACACTATATAAATAATAATGCAGCAGAAGCACAAGAAGCATGGAACAAAACGATTGAGGCGGATCCCACTGGATATTACGGAATACGTGCAAAACAGCTTAAAAATCAACGTATTCCTTTTCAACCCGTACCAGATGTCAATTTCTTGTTAGCATCTAACAACAAAGCTCAAAATGAAGCAAAAGATTGGATTGCAAACAATCTAAATATTGAAAAAGACAACATTAACCAAATGTCCCCTAAATTAATAAGTGATGGTCGTTGGATTAGAGGAAAAACTCTATGGAACCTTGGATTATTTGATGAATCAAAGTCAGAACTAGATAGTCTACTTGACACCTATAAAACAGATGGTCTATCATCTTATCAATTAGCATTAGCCTATAAAGAACTAGGATATTACTATGGAACGATCTGGGCTGGTCGTTACTGCATGGATTCTTTTGATATATCTAACCCCTTACAAGCACCAAAATTTATTACTCAATTAAGATATGGTCCATACTACCTAGATCTAATTAGTCCAATCTCAAATAAATATAACATCGATCCTCTCATTGTATCAGCATTAATCAGACAAGAAAGTCTCTACCAAGGTCAAGTAACTTCAGCTGCATATGCCCAAGGACTAATGCAAATCATACCTTCCACAGGTGATTATATTTCAAGACAATTGAAATGGTCCAATTACACAACACAAGACCTATACAGACCTTTCATCAATGTACCATTTGGAATTTTCTATCTTGACGAACAATTAAATATCTTCAATGGTGACAGCTATGCAGCCTTGTCTGCTTATAATGCAGGACCAGGTAACACTTCTATTTGGAAAAAACTGTCACAGAACGATTATGATTTATTTGTAGAAATTATACGACTTGAAGAACCTCAATCATATATTAAAAGAATTGTAGAACATTATGCAGTTTATCATCATTTATACTCCAATTAATTGATAGAACCTCCTACTACTCTTCTTACTACAATATACCACTCAAATATTGAATTGAATCTATCGGATGATTCAACAATGGGACCCATATTTACACCATTCACACTAACATTAGTAATATATGAATAAGTTGGATGATAAATTAACAAAGCCGGCATTTCATCAACAAACCTTTTCTGAAACATTTTATATAATGCTAACCTAGATGATATAGCTGGCGTAATACGCGCCTGCTCCAGGTACTCGCTTATTCTTCGGTTATCATACCCACTATAATTCTGACCACTTTCAATTTCTGTCTGATGCCAGAACGGGTACGGATCTGGATCAGGATTATTCTGCAAACTCAGATCTACCATAATTGCTTCGAAATTCTTGTTCTCAAGATGTTCTTTCATAACATAATCAGACTGTATAATTCGTATATCAACTTCTATACCCAAATCACTCCAATTAGCAATAATAGCTTCACACAAATCAACAGATAGACTATCTTCAGGACATATCAGCTCAAATGATAATTCATCATCATTTTTCTTCAAAGTATCATTATAACTATCACTTAAAGAATCTTCTGAAACGTCGGCAATCCAACCAGCTTCATACAACAAACTTGATGCCTTAGACGGATCATAATCTATACTTTTTAAATCACTATTAAATGCCCAATTACCAGGTAAAATTGGACCCTTAGCTACAATTGCCTGTCCAAACAAATAATCATCAATTAATAACTTCCTGTTGAGGCCCAACATTAAAGCAGTCCTTACTTTCTTATCTTGAAAAAAATCAAGAGACTCATTTTGATGATTGAAAAGAATCATTTTAGTATCAGGTAATACAGATGTATGGACATGAAATACATTGTTAATCATAATGTCTTGTACAGTTCTCTGGCTTATTCCACCAACACCCATAATTACTTCTTGTTCTAATGCTTGTACGGCCAAATTCTCATTATCATAATATATAAACTTAATAGCACTTAACAATGGTTTATTGTCATGATATAAACTATTCTCATGCAATAAAATCTCAAGTAAATTATTGTCTTCATCTACAACCACTTCCTCTAATTTAAACGGACCTGATCCTATTGCACGAAAATTAGCTGGGTGCAATTGTATATCAACTGATCTCACACCTGAAAACATGTGAGCAGGTAAAACGGGAAATGTAGTATTATCTAAGAATGGAGCATAAGGCTCTGGCAATGTCAATTTTAGAGTATTTGAATTTAATTTAGCAACTGTAACTTGCTTCCACAAAGCACCAACATCTACTGGACCTGGATAATCTTCTGCTTGCATAAGTCCAATAGTAAATATAACATCATCTAATGATAATGGAACACCATCATGCCAACGAAGACCTGAACGAATAACAAATGTATAAGACAATCCATCTGCAGTAACTGCCCAACTTTCAGCCAAGTCTGGTGTAGGAAAACCTGATCCGTCAAATTTCATCATACCAGCATAAATCAATTTAACAAGATCACGATCAGCTGGTCTTCTAGAGAACATTAATGGATTTAATTCTCTCGGTGCTCCAATTACACCTTCAACATATGTTCCACCTGGTGCAGAAGACACAGAAACCGTAAGACCTTTAGATTGTCTATACAATAAAAGACCTATAATCAAAATACCAATTATTGATATGCCAATCTGTAAACGAATCTTATACATAATTTTAAAAGCACAAAAATAAAAGACACCCAATTGCTAAATCAAAGGGTGTCTTTCAATTAACATTATTTTAGTACACAACTGAACCAAGTAACAAGACAAACATATATTATATAGATCTAATTTGTTCTGTTGATTTAACCATTAACCATCACATTTAATATTGCAGTTACAAAAAAAGCAACTGCAAGACCAATGGTGATATTAAATAATAGTTTTTCAACTCCTCTACGAGCACGAAAAACACTACCCTCTGAAGCACCCGTAAGACCTCCTAAGCCTGCCCCTTTGCTCTGTAATATAATTGCCACAATTAATGCAACTGATACCACTATTTGAGCCAGATTCATTGACACGTTCATTCAATATTTCTCCAATTTACAGATAAATTATATCATATGCAATTATTGTAAGTACTACATATTCCCAAGCAATACATATTAATAATTATTACACACTCAGAAACGGAATATTAAAGTACAATATCAAATAACTATATTTATAATCATTTACATGAATGCGATAAATTTACAAAACACCAACATTTTGAATGACAGGTATATGCTTACAGAACGTAAAGCATCAGGTGGCATGGCAAATGTTTATAAAGCAAAAGATATGGTGCTTGAACGCATTGTTGCAGTTAAAATTCTTAAAGAAGACCTAGCTACAAATAAACAGTTAGTTGAACAATTTTTACGTGAAGCAAGAGCAGTTGCACATCTCAGTCACACTAACGTAGTAACAGTATATGATGTAGGTAGTGAAGACAAACACCATTATATGGTACTAGAACACGTTTCTGGAAACCATCTCAAACATCACATCATGCTAGACGCACCCTTTAGCACAGACGCTTCGCTCACATATATGATCGATATGTGTAATGGGATTGGGCACGCTCATGAACATGGTTTAGTTCATTGTGATATAAAACCTCAAAACATACTAGTAACTGAAGAAAATGAAATAAAAGTAACGGATTTCGGAATATCAAGATTAATAAATTCTACGACTGAAATAAACGTTAATACCAAATTGTTTGGTTCACCTCATTACTTTTCTCCCGAACAAGCCCAGGGACTTCACGCTACTCCAGCTTCTGACGTCTATTCTTTAGGAATAGTATTATTTGAAATGCTCACAGGAGAATTACCATTTGAATCTAAAGACGCACAGATTCTAGGACAAATGCATATACATGCAACTCCACCTAATGTAAGTCAAATTAACCCTAAAATACCAGATACATTATCTGATATAATTTCAAAACTCTTGTCAAAAGAACCATCTAATAGATATAGAACAGCACAACATCTTGGATATGTATTGGATACTTACAATAGTAAAGGATCACAAGCTACTATTCCTTATCTCATAATAAATGACAAAGAATTTGACAAGCAACTATCAAAAAACAAATATTCTTTATTAGATCAAATCATTAGACACGATGAAAATCTGACTGAATCACAAATAGACTGGATAACACCTATTCTAGGTGCTACAGCTACATTATTAATTGTTGGATTATTAGCATTATGGATAAGAGTATACTGGAAATTGGCACCAATACTATTAACAAGCAATTAACAAATATCTTATAAGATATTACAACAAACTTGGTATAATATAGTTTAGTCAATCAAAATACGGAGATCAAAAAGTGGAAAACCCCCAAATGCGTAACTCATTAGTGTACATATTAATTGTAGTTGCTCTAGGAGCAATACTATATTCTGTACGTACACAATCAAATCCAAAAACAGAACTAACTATCAGTGAGATTGCAACTGAAATAGAGCGTGGAACTGTAGAAAAAATTGTGGTAGCAGAAGATGACCTGACAGTATATTTTCGTCCTGGTTCATCTTATGAAATAGCAACCACTCGCAAAGAAGGTGCATCAACAGCACCAGAACAATTTGCAACACTTGGTGTTAGTGAGCAAGCAAGATCTTCTGTTAAATGGGAAGTACAGAGCCCAGGAGAATGGGGAAGTTTCATGGTTTTATTAAGTTATACATTGCCCGCAATTTTCGTGATTGGATTCATATATTTCATACTCAGACAAGCCCAAGGATCCAATAACCAAGCTCTTTCATTTGGAAAGAGTAAAGCAAGAATGTTTTCGGGAGAACAACCTACAGTCACATTTGATGACGTGGCAGGAGCTGATGAAGCAAAAGAAGAATTACAAGAAGTAGTTGAATTCTTGCAGCAACCTGAAAAATTTATTGGTCTAGGAGCACGCATTCCAAAGGGAGTATTATTGGTAGGATCACCAGGTACAGGTAAAACACTCCTTGCTAAAGCTGTATCAGGAGAAGCTGGAGTACCGTTTTTTTCCATATCGGGATCCGAATTTGTAGAAATGTTTGTAGGAGTAGGAGCCAGTCGAGTTAGAGACTTGTTTGAACAGGCTAAACGTCATAGTCCATGTATAGTTTTTGTAGATGAAATTGATGCAGTTGGCAGACAAAGAGGTGCAGGTCTAGGTGGAAGTCATGATGAAAGAGAACAAACTCTCAATCAAATTCTAGTTGAAATGGATGGATTCGATACAGATACTAATATAATCATTGTAGCTGCCACAAATAGGCCCGACATTTTAGATCCAGCACTCTTAAGACCTGGCAGGTTTGATAGACGGGTTGTTCTAGATCGTCCTGATATGTTAGGTAGAGAAGCTATCTTTAAAGTTCATGTACGTGGCAAACCCCTGGCACCAGATGTAAAACTTGATTTATTGGCAAAGTCTACGCCAGGATTTGTCGGAGCAGATATTGAAAATACAGTAAACGAAGCTGCTATTTTAGCAGCTCGCAACAATCAAAAATCTATTAGCATGTATGACATGGAAGCAGCAGTAGAACGAGTTGTATTAGGACCTGAACGAAAAAGTAGAATATTGACTGAAAGAGAAAGAAAAATAACAGCTTATCATGAAGCCGGGCACGCAGTAGTATCAAGAGCACAACCTGAAGGAGAACCCGTGCGTAAAATTACCATAATACCAAGAGGAATGGCTGCAGGTCTTACTTGGTATCTCGCAGATGACGAAGATCAACGACTAGCTACAAAATCAAAACTCAAGGCTCGCTTAGTAGCAATGCTAGGAGGCAGAGCAGCTGAAGAAATTAAATTTGACAAAGAAGATATTACTACTGGAGCATCTAATGATTTGGAACAAGTCACTAGTGTAGCTAGGCGAATGGTAACTAGATGGGGTATGAGTGACAAATTAGGACCCATGGCTTTTGGCAAAAAAGAGGAATTAGTATTCCTAGGTAGAGAAATAGGTGAACAAAGAGATTTCTCTGAATCTGTTGCAGAAGAAATAGACTCTGAAGTTAGAAAACTAGTCAGTGATGCTCATAAATTAGCTACTAAATTGCTAAAAAAGCATATTAACAAATTGGATGAAGTAGCAAATTATCTGCTTGATAATGAAACTTTAGAACTGGAGCAATTCGAGGCATTGTGGAATGATCAGCCTATACCACCAACTAAACAACCGCCTGAGCCTCCTGCTCCCACAAATGAAAATCCAACTGACAAACCGCAAAATGCGAATGACAATGAAGACTCAAAAAGCACAGGGAATGATCCTGTACCAATGCCTAGTGGGGCATGAATAACAAATTCTTTAATAGTAATATTGGTTTAGTAACTAGTTTTATACTGAACGTGAATTTAATTCTTCTATTAAGACAGGTATGAAATCAAATAAATCAGCTACAATCCCATAAGTAGCAAACTTCATAATTGGTGCTTGAACATCTTTATTTATAGCTACAATAATTTTTGAAGTACGCATTCCTGCCTGATGTTGTATAGCACCAGATATACCACAAGCAATATATAAATCTGGACTAACTGTTTTACCAGTCTGTCCAACCTGATGATCATAAGAAATCCATCCTGAATCTACAGCTGCCCGACTAGCTCCTAAAGCACCATCAAGAGTTTCTGCTAATTGGCGTACAGGCTGAAAACCTTCAGGACCTCCAACACCACGCCCACCCGATACTACAATGCTAGAATCTGACAAAGTCTTCTTAGTAGAATAATTATCATAACTAACAACTTTTATAACAATTTCAGACTCTTCATATACTGGATCTACTTGTAAAACCTCAGATCTCTCTTGATTTGACTCACATACTGCAAATGTACGAGGTCTGATACTAATAATTTGACAAAACAAATCAGAAACTGATACTTTTGCATTTAATTTGCCAGCGTATACTGGTCTTGTTACCTGTACAATGTCATTTTCTACATTTAAGTCAACACCATCAGTAATTGCACTTACATCTAACTTAACACTAAGAGTAGCTATAAGATCACGACATCTATGTGTCGAAGGCATAAGAATAATCTTAGGTTTATGTTCCGCATATAATTTTGCTAATAATGCTCCAAATGATTCATATCTAAAATCTGCCATAGTAATATCATCACAAGCAATCACATAATCCACATCACTTCTAGCTATTTGATCTATTAGATCATCTATATTATGTCCACAAACAATTGCTGTAACACTAAGACCCATCTTATCAGCAAGTAGTCTAGCAGCAGTCACCACCTCACTTGAAACAGTCAGCAATTCACCCTGAAAATGATCGATATATACCCATATGCCAGAATGCATTATATTACCTTATCAGCAGTCAATTTAGTTATCAATGCTCTTGCAATAGAACTCATATCATCCCCCTGCAATATTTCAGGATCATCATATGTATCTACCGAATCCTTTGAAACAGACCATCTTAGCAAAGATGGTTCAACTTCCACATCTACCAATTCATCTACAGCTATTACCTCAATTTCAACTTTACTAGCTTTACGAATACCCACAAATGACGGATAACGAGGTTCATTTATTTCTTTAACCACACTAATTACGCACGGCAACTTTGCTATGCACTCTTGATAACCTTCATCCAGCAAACGTACAACTTCAATGCCGTCATTATTTTCATCAATACTAACAATCTTTGAAACATAACTTAAACCCGGCCAATCCAAAAGATTAGCCACTGACATAGGTACCAATCCTGTATCACCATCAATTGCCTGCTTACCAAAAAAAACTAAATGGAAATCATTGATACGTGGAATAGCTTTAGAAATTACTTGAGAAGTGAATCGAGTATCATACATAGAACTCGATTCACCAAGTATTAAAACACCATGATCACATCCCATAGCAATAGATGTTCTTAATGCATCCTTGGCAATTTCATCTCCCATGGTTAGAACCGTCACATTACCCCCATATTTATCTTTGATCCGTAAAGCTTCTTCTAAGGCATATTCATCCCATGGATTTATAACCATCGGTGAATCCCCCCAATTAGCTTTACCACCTTCAACTGACATATTTGCCGCACTATCAGGTGTATACTTGACACACACTAATATCTCCAAATCAACCTCCTAAAACTATATTAAACCACCCATAAAATTCTACCACATGCAACACATAAAAATCCACATTGTATGATAATCTATAAACAACAAATATATGATAACAATTTATTAAATGGAGATCCACATGACTTGTATATTCTGTCAAATTATTCAAGGAGAAATGCCAGGTGATATTGTGTTACAAAACGAGTATATTACTGCGTTTAGAGATATTAACCCTGCTGCTCCAAAACACATATTAATTGTTCCTAACAAACATATTGCCTCCACCGAAGATCTTCATAGACACGATAGCATTATTGCATCCGAATTACTTTTGGCCATAAAAGATGTATCTTCTCTGGAAAACATCAGTCAAAATGGTTACCGAATAATATCCAACTGTGGATCACATGGTAGACAAGAAGTTCAACATTTGCATATTCATGTTTTGGGAGGTGCACCCATGAAATATGGATTAGGGTAGACACAACATGCTATAATCGACTTTTAAAGTTACAATATATCAATAAATTCTGATAAATTATTTGAAACAGATGTACACAACATCAATTCTGTTAAAAGGCAAAAATGTTATCTAATCCTACTTGGAAAATAGCTAGACCATGGATTATTGTAGTAGTCTTTATCATAATATCTCTAGCTATTATTGTATTACCAGTGGGCACTAACACACCTCTTAATTTAGAAATTGGTGATCCAGCACCATTTGATATAGTGGCACCAAGATCGCAAACATATATTAGTGCTTTACAAACTGAAACAGCAATCAACAACGCTAAAGCATCAATACCAAAGATATATGATCCACCAGACACTCGCGTATCTCGTCAACAAGTCTCATCTGCAAAATCTGCAATTTCATTTATTAATCTTACTCGTTCAGATAAATTAGCCACTACACATCAAAAGCAAAAAGAACTCTCTAAACTACGTAGCATTAACCTCACAGAAAAATTTCAAATACAACTAATCGAAAGTGAAGAAAACAGATGGATAATAATTCAAGAAGAAATCATCAGAGTATTAGAGTTCATAATGAGTTTACCTATTCAAGAGGATCAACTAGAAAAAACATTGCAGAGAATACCAATACTTATAAGTGTCGAATTAAGTATTGAAGAAGCAGAATTAGCAGCCGAATTAGTGCAACAATTTGTACTACCTAATTCATTGTACAATGAAATTGCTACCAACAAAGCAATAGCAGCAAATGTAGAAGCAGTAGAACCAGTAGAACAGGCCTTCACACAGGGACAAACCATTATAGCAAGAGGAACTGTAATTACTGCTGAAGACTTAGAAGCTATGACTGCATTAAATATACTTGATCCACAAGGTAATAGCATTGAACGATATATACCTTTTTTGGCATCAATATTATTGTCTATTACTACAGTAATTCTATACATTAATAGAACACAACCATCATTTTTTAGTCAAACGAGACATATACTTTTTGTAGTCCTTTTGTCAATAGCATTCCTATTTGGAGCTCAATTTATTATCCCTCAAAGACTCGTTTTGCCTTTCTTATTTCCTGCTGCAACACTTGGAATGTTAATAGCTGTAGGATTAGGAACACATTTGGGTATGATTATTTCTACAGCTTTTGTTATATTTATTGCAATGATTTCTGATGGCAGAATAGAAATTGTAATTTATCATCTTATAGGACCCATGGTAGCAATATTATCACTAGGAAAAGGAGAAAGAGTCAATAGTTTTCTATTAGCAGGATTGGCAACTGCAGCTGCAAATGCATCTGTAATCATTGCATTCAGATTTAATGATCCAACTATCGATGTACTCGGTCTAAGTACCCTACTAGGAGCAAGTATAGCTAATGGAGCTATTTCAGGTGCGTTAACCCTCACAGGACTATTTCTTTTAGGCTATATTTTTGATATCACTACATCACTACAACTAGTTGAATTATCCAGACCCAATCACCCACTATTGGTCAATCTATTGAGAACCGCACCAGGCACATATCAACATAGTCTACATGTAGCAAATCTAGCTGAACAAGCTGCACGTGATATAGGTGCAAACACAATGTTAGTAAGAGTAAGTGCATTATTCCATGACATTGGTAAAACAATCAATCCCGAATATTTTGTTGAAAATCAGATTAATAATATTAATCCTCATACAAACATTGATCCCGAATCCAGCAGTAAAATTATTATCAGCCACGTAACAGATGGTGAAAAAATGGCAAAAAGATATCGTATGCCAACAGTTATTCGTAATGCGATTCTTGAACATCATGGAACAACTATTACTAGATATCAATATGATATTGCAGTCAAGAACCAGGAAAAGGATAAACCTAAAGTAGATATAAACAACTTTAGTTATCCAGGTCCAATACCACAAACTCCAGAAACTGCATTACTTATGTTAGCTGATGGTTGTGAAGCTAAAACAAAAGCAGACAATCCATCTTCAATAGAAGAAATTGATGACATAGTCAGATATATAATAAATAGAAGATTAAAAGAAGGTCAACTTGATGAGTGTGATCTATCTCTCACAGATCTAGGAAAAGTAAGAGACGCATTTGTTAGAACTCTAAAGGGTTATTTTCATAACCGACTCAAATACCCATCCGAAGAAAAACTAGATACTCCTACTGTAGAAAATATTAACGATGATAAGACATCTACATCAGAGGAATAGTGCCAAAACAATACAACATTTATACACAAATCTATCCTATACAAGCAATTGACGATTCATTACGAATTAATATGGATGCATTATATGATGCGATTTACAACACACTAAAACACAACCAAACTTCAGAAAATTCTTCAGTTACTTTAATATTGAGTAACGATTCTTATTTAAAAACACTCAATCAAAAATATGTGGGAATAGATACTAGTACTGATGTATTGAGTTTTCAATCAAATGAAAAGTGTTACCTAGGTGATGTAATATTATCTGTAGAATATGCGCTTCGTACTGCCAATATTAGAAGTCACACTTTAATTGAAGAACTACAGATCCTTACAGTACATGGCATTTTGCATCTCCTAGGATATACACATGAATCAAATGATGATAGTGAAAAAATGTGGAAAATACAAAAACACATCTTGTCAACACTGAAAAATCACACAGAACATTCTTACAAACAAATATGATCTTTAAAAAGAAACAATCAATCACAAATTAAATACTATGGATATAAAAATAAACACAAAAAGTATTACTAATCAAGACGTAGATACAATAATTATCGGTATTTTTGAAGAATCTACTTCAATTCATAAGTCATTAAATAAATTAAATGAAAGCCTTGATGGTGCAATATCAAAATTAATAACACTTAACGATTACAAATTTAATTTAACTGAAACATGTGTAATATATTCAAATGGAAATATAGCTGCTGAACGTATTATATTAGTTGGATTAGGGAAAAAAGAAGACTTAAATCTTGATAAGATGAGACATGCATCATCTGCAGCAACCATAAAAGCAAGACGACTTGGAGCATCTAACTCAGCTTATATACTTCATCAATTCGATTTTCCTAATATTAGTAACAAAGACATAATAAGAGCATTAACTGAAGGAATAATTCTAGCTTTATACAAGTTTGAAAAATACAAAACAAATCCTTCAAAAGCACTTAAATCAATGGTATTTGTTGCTCCTAAACAATCCAAAATCAAACATTTAAGAGAAGGATTGTACGAAGGTGAAATTATAGGAAAATCATCTAATTTAGCAAGAGATCTAGTTAATGAACCACCAAATATTTGTACTCCAGAGTTTCTAGCACAACAATCAATGATACTTTCATCGAACAAAAATACTAAGGTGAAAATACTGGATGAACCTACAATCAAAAAGTTAAACATGGGTGCATTCCTAAGTGTAGGTAACGGAAGTACACAAGAGCCTAAATTCATCATTATAGAATACAACAAAAAACTAATCTCTAAAATGAAACCCTGGGTCTTTATAGGAAAGGCAATCACATTTGATACAGGAGGTTATTCATTAAAGTCTTCATCTGGGATGCTAACTATGAAAGCTGACATGTCTGGAGGAGCTGCAGTAATTGGTGCATTAAATGCTGCTTCACAACTGAAAGTGCCTTATCCAGTAATTGGAATTATTCCTGCAACAGAAAATATGGTTAGTGGATCAGCTACTCGCCCTTCAGATGTTGTTACAGCATCAAATGGCATAACAATAGAGATTACTAATACTGATGCTGAAGGTCGACTAATTCTTGCAGATGCCCTTGTATATGCTGAAAAATATACTCCTGAATACGTAATTGACATTGCAACTCTTACAGGAGCTGCAAGTATTGCACTAGGAACAGGAAGCGCTGCTGCACTTTTTACCAACGAAGATAATCTAAAAAATGATCTGATTTCTGCTAGTAACAAGAGTGGAGAAAAAATATGGCAGTTACCTCTATATCCTGAATACACTGAATGGATGAAAGCAAGTGATATCTCTGATTTAAGAAATAGTCCTTCATCCCATAATACTGGTGCTGGTACTTCTGCAGCATTCCTACAAGAGTTCGCTAAGAGCTACAAATGGGCCCATCTCGATATTGCTCCCATGGCATATGTGCAAACAAACTCAATACTAAGACAATTAGGACCATCTGGTGCAACTGGATTTGGTGTACGCCTTCTTTCATATCTAATGATGAACAGAATGAGTAACTAATAAATATATTCAATTCACACATTAATTATGATGTCGTCATTTTGCGTAGATACTCCCAAGAATAAATCCCACTACCATGTCCATCATTCCAAAATATTTTTAATGCATAGTTGCCAACTAACTCAACGGATTCAACTGTAGCACTTGGTGCAGGTTTCAAAACAAACACCATTTCGTCCGATTTAGCATCGTTATGAGTACTTTGCTTACATTCTGCACACGGACAAGCATTACGCAAACTATCCCACCCATATTCTGTCGTTACTCCATCTATCCAATGAATAACTAAAATGTTTTTACTCTTATTTAGCTGAATCTTATCAGGAGAAATATTCACAACTAATCCTCAAATAAACGTTAACTATACTAACTATTTTTCTATCTTACTACTTGCAAATAATTAGCTGCTGCCCAACCATTACGACGATCATCCGCTTGAGCAACTAAAAACCACCATGTCATATCATTTCCCTCTCTAGGACCATTTTCTACAACAAAAATCTCATAATCCAAGGCAAGATAATTTACCTCGGAATCTAAACTGGATTCGTATCTTAAACGCAAACCACCACCCGTATTTACTACTTGCACATAAGATCCTAACTTAATAAGACTACCAACTGGAGGAGGAGGAAAAGTAGATGTTTGTACTAGATCAGGCATATCAGTAGTAACATCAGTAGGAATCATAACATCAGTTGACGTACTGTCAGGAGTAATTATCCTCAACAAAGGAGTCACTGTAACACTTTGTAAAGATGCAGGACGCGACACAACAACATATGACCATAATGCAATTGCAATCAATGCAAAAAACACTGAAGAAATAACAATCCAACTCAATGGAATATTAAATGATGTTTTATTATTTCCATTTATTGACAAAAAGCACCTCTATAACTCATCAATATTGACCAAACGTATATAATTATAATAGTAATACTAATTTAGCACAGGTATATCTTATGAGTTCTGCAAATTACTCAAAAACAATTTTTTATAAGGCAAAACATTCATGACACTCAATGAATATGTAGGCAATTGCCACAACCATACACCTTATTCTGATGGAACTCTTTATCATGCAGATATTGCTCATGAAGCTTCACGAGCTGGACTAGACTTTGTCATTGTTACCGACCATAACGTCTGGGTACATGGTCGAGAAGGATATTATGACTATGAAGATAGCAAAACTATTCTTATACTAACTGGAGAAGAAATTCACCATTTAGATGAGCATCCCAAAGGAAATCACCTGCTTGTATACGATACAAACACCGAATTGAGTCAATTTTCTAGTAATCCACAATTACTGATTGATAAAATATCAGCGTTAGATGGATTGTCATTTTTGGCACATCCATTTGAAAGAGCCGCTCCAATAGTAGAAGACGCTGTATACTCATGGCGCAACTGGAATATCAGTGGTTATACAGGTATTGAAGTATGGAATTATATGAGTGAATTTAAAAGTTTAATAAAGTCAAAAGCTGCAGCTATTTTTTATGCTTTTTACCCAGATCTAGGAATACGGGGTCCATTTCAAGAGACACTTCACAAATGGGACGAATTACTTGCATCTGGAAAAAATGTTGTAATCATTGGAAATTCTGATTCCCATGGTCAAACATATTCAATGGGACCAGTAAGTCGATGTATTTTTCCATACAAATTCTTGTTTCAATCAGTAAATACTCACATAATAAGTAGAAAACCTTTAACTGGTAATATAACCACTGACAAACAAATTGTTTATTCTGCATTAAGAACTGGAAACTGCTTTGTTGGATATGATTTACCACATCCAACAAGAGATTTTAGGTTTCATGCATACAACGAAAAAACAAGATGCATCATGGGTGAAGAAATATCATTAAAAAATGGTCCAGTAACATTAGAAGCAACAACACCTACAATTTGCAATCTAAAAATCATCTCAAATGGAAAAATTATTACTCAAAAGAAAAACACCTCAAAAATCAAATATACTGTAAACAGACCAAACAATTTTCGTATAGAAGCCACAATTATTCACAAATTGCAAGAACGACACTGGATAATAAGCAATCCAATTTATGTAAAATGATCCTAACAAATCTCACAAATGATGATATAAATATATAAACATGTTTTTGAATTAACTACCAGTGTATGAGACAATAACACTCATACAGTAATAAAGGAGACCAACAAATGCCTTTTCGCATGGGACCATTAGAACTTGTTATTATTCTAGCAATAGTGTTGATTTTATTTGGCGTAGGACGTATAGGTAAAATAGGAGGAGAACTAGGCAAAGGTATTAAAGCATTTCGCCTAGGAATACAAGACAATAATGAAGACAATAATGAAGACAATAATGAAGACAATAATGAAGACAATTGACATCAAAATCTATTTTACAAACAATATATACAAAGTAAATTTACACTAAAATAAAAGGGTCTTTGAAATCTTGATTGAAAAACATAGACATTCCTCACTAACACTAGAGAACCTAATTGAAAGCTTATTGTTCGTTGCAGAAGGTCCTGTGTCCCTAGCACAAATAGCAACTGCATTAGACACCACCCCAAAACAAGTCAAACTGGCATTACAAGAACTTGAAGAAACATATCAACAAAGAGGCCTGCAACTACAACATATCAGAGGGCGTGTACAAATAACTACAAAACCTCAATCTTCTTCATACATTGAAAAGTTTCTTGGGTTAGAATCTCAACAAAAACTTACAACTGCTGCATTAGAAACACTAGCTATAGTTGCCTATAGTCAGCCAGTATCTCGACCACAAATAGATGGAATACGTGGAGTAAATTCAGATAGTGTGATAAAGAACCTAATGTTTAAAGGTTTAATTGAAGAAACTGGTAGATCAGATGGTCCTGGAAGAGCAATATTATATAGTACAACTTCATCATTCCTTCAACACTTTGGTATATCCTCAATTTCAGATATGCCTTCTATTGATGAAAATGAACAAAAACCTCAAACAACAACCGAACAAGATCAAGATGATCATATAGATAGTATTGAACACAAAAACAATACTATAAATAATCTAACAAATGCCAGCTGATCGTCTTCAAAAAATACTTGCACGCTCTGGTTATGGATCAAGACGTGCATGTGAAACATTAATAATTGATGGACGTATACATGTTAATGGAAAAATTGCAACTATAGGTGATCGTGCTAATATCAACAAAGACAGTATAACCATAGATCATAAGATGATTAATTGTCCTGAAAAACTTGTCTATATAATGCTAAACAAACCACGAGGAATAGAATCCACACTTAAGCCACAAAATAATAGGAATGGAGTAAGAGAATTAATCAATTTGCCGGGACGATTATATCCTGTAGGCCGATTAGATGCAGATAGTGAAGGATTAATATTATTAACAAATGATGGAAAACTCACAGAAAAACTTACCCATGCCCGCTATGGTCATGAAAAAGAATATATGGTTCTAGTAGATGGATACCCAGACACCTCTCAAATCTACACTTGGCGACGTGGCATAATATTAGATGATACATATCAACAAATCAAAACAGCCAGAGCAAAAGTATATATAAACAAAAAAGGTGCATCTGGTACATGGCTCCAGATCATCATGCATGAGGGTAGAAAACGACAAATTCGTCGAACAGGTCAAGCATTAGGTCTTCGAGTAAAGCGAATTTTACGAACTAGAGTTAGTACGCTAAAACTAGGAGGACTAAAACCTGGAGAATGGCGGAAATTAACTGACAAAGAAGTACAACGTTTGTACGATTACAAAATACGAAAAACTTCTAAATAAAAAAATTACAAGATATAGAATCTGACATAACAATTATGATTATCACTATAGATGGACCAAGTGGATCTGGAAAAACCACCAGTGGACAAAACTTTGCAAAACTAGTAAATTATACTTATTTGGATACAGGACACTTGTATCGTGCAATCACACTAGCTACTCTAGATAGACAAATTTCAGTTGATGATACAAATATAATTATACAACTAGTAAATGATATCGATATTTCAATACACAAACCTGATTCTAACTATCAACATGAATATATTGTTATGATTGATGAAATTGATGTTACCCACGAACTACGATCTTCACATGTCGACAATAACGTGTCAAAAATATCGACAATTCCTGATGTACGACAAATGATGACTGAGAAAATGAGGTTCATGTCACACGGTACTAATACAATCTTAATTGGTCGAGACATAGGTACAGTAGTAATCCCTGACGCACCACTTAAATTCTATTTAGATGCCAAAATTGAAGAAAGAGCTCGACGGAGACATGAGGAAATGACTAAAAATGGTCAAAGTATCTCCTATCAAAAAGTTCTTTCTAATCTACAATATAGAGATAAAACTGATATAAATAGAACAACATCTCCTCTACGAAAACCAGAAGATGCATACCTTATTGATACAACTTTCATAAAACCAGATGATGTAATATCTAAGATGATTTCAATATATGATACAATCACCGAGTCAGATAACAATGGCAAATCCACTTAACCATTCAATAAGAGTAAGATTATTCCGCCCAATAGCAAGGGCCTTTTTTAGGTTAATGTATCGCATACTCACTAACTTAACAATAGAAGGATTAGAAAATATTCCTCCTAAAAGAGGTTATCTCCTAACTATTAATCATCTATCATATTACGATCCACCACTTTCTTTGTCTTTTTGGACATGCTCTCCTGAAGCATTAGGTGCAGAAAAAACCATGACAAACAATGGAATAATTGGACTAATAATGAAATGGTATGGAACATATCCTGTTAAACGAGATGGAGATGATCGAATGGCTATCAGACATGCTATTAGAATATTACAAAATGATTTACCTCTATTAATTGCTCCAGAAGGTACACGCCATCCTGAAGGAATGAGAGATCCACAAAATGGAGCAGCATTTTTAGCTACAAAAACACATGTTCCTATAATACCCGTTGCAATATCAGGAACAACAGATATATTTACTCAGTTACTCAAGGGGAAAAAGCAAAAAGTTGGTATGGTAATTGGCAAACCGTACGAATTACCTGATTTATATGGTTACAACAGGCACGAAACTCTAAACATGCATACACAACTTATAATGCAAAAAATTGCTGAATTATTACCTGAAGAACATCGTGGACAATATTCAAACATAAATCCTGCTAATTAATTGATTATCACAAACTCTATTTGAATTTCTGCAAACTGGACTACCCTGCTATAATATCAAAAAGATATGGAACGTACTACAATATTATAATTATAGTACGTACTGGGAAGGTAAAGCGCAAGGACCAATAAATACAAATTGGTTGACGAGGATGAGGGTTACCTTGCAATACAAGGAATAGTATCCACATATCTCTGTGAATATAAAATCGATAATTCAGCGGATGCCCTCCGGGATGACCAGATCCCGCAATCCATTCCCTTCCACATCTAAAAAGCAATTATTCAAAACCTCTAGGTAACTATTGGAATAAATGTAATTGCACTGGATTTTTACATAGATACTATTTATAGCTGCAATATATTTACAGCTATAATAAATACAAGGGAGGATACTCTAGTATATGTGCGGAATTGTTGCTTATATAGGTCCACAAAACGCTACACCAATAATAATGAATGGTCTCAAAAGACTTGAATATCGTGGTTATGATTCAGCAGGAATCGCCACTATAGATGATGGCATTATAAATATACGTCGTGATGCAGGGAAACTTATACGTTTACAATCACTAGTATCTCAACACCCTCTTACTGGTAACATTGGGATTGGACACACTCGCTGGGCTACACATGGAGAGCCTAATGAACGTAATGCTCATCCGCACATGGGAGATACAGGCAAAGTAGTCTTAGTACATAATGGAATAGTTGAAAACTATATGGAATTAAGACAACAACTAATTGAAGATAATTTAAATTTACAATCTGATACTGATAGTGAAGTGATAGTACATCTCATAGAAAGATATATAAGTCGAAGCAATAACTTAGAAGAATCAGTTCGTAAAGCTATTAGTATGCTAGAAGGAGCAAATGCTGTAGTAGTAATTTCAACCATAGAACCTGACAAAATCATAGCTGCACGTGTAGGAAATGCAGGTGGAATAGCAATTGGTAAAGGTGATAATGAAATGTTTGTTGCTTCAGACATGCCTGCAATTCTTGAACATACTCGTCGTATTGCTTTTCTAGAACCAGGTTGGTTATCAACCATAAACAAAACAGGATTTGTTACTCAAACTACTATGGGAAAACCAACAAGTTGTAGAATACACAATATTCCTTGGGATCCCGTTGCAGCAGAAAAAGGAAACTATCGACATTTTATGCAAAAAGAAATGCATGAACAAGTACGTGCAATCACTGATACTATAGGAGGTCGTATAGATTTTAGATCGGGACAAATCACTCTACCCGACCTAAAACTAACTGAATCACAAGCAAACAATATTAACCGAATAATTATAACCGCATGCGGTACTGCCGCTCATGCTGGTATGGTAGGTAAAACTCTAATAGAGGAACTTGCACGAATACCTGTTGAAGTAAGTATTGCATCCGAATTTAGATATTCTAATCCTATAGTTGACAAACGTACAGTAGTATTAGCTATTAGTCAGAGTGGTGAAACAGCTGATACTCTCGGAGCAATGAATGAAGCCCATGAAAGAGGAGCAACTATTTGGAGTATTGTCAACGTTATTGGATCACAAGCTATGCGTATGGCTTCTGGATGTATTCCAATGCAAGCTGGTCCAGAAATTGGTGTAGCATCTACAAAAGCATTTACTACTCCTTTAGTAGATCTCTACCTTTTGGCCATGTTGCTAGGCAAATTGCGTGGCAAATTAAATAACAAGAAAATGAGTGAACTAGCTGGGTATCTTGCACTTCTACCGCAACAAGTAGGTAATCTTCTGGGTCGTGATGAACAAATCAAAAAAGTAGCTCTTAAACTGCGAGATATGAGTCAATGTTTATATCTGGGACGTGGTATTCAAATGCCTATTGCATACGAAGGAGCTTTGAAGTTAAAAGAAATTTCCTATATACATGCAGAAGGATATCCAGCAGGAGAAATGAAACATGGACCTATTGCATTGATTGATCGCAACATGCCAGTAATTGCTATTGCAACACGAGATCAATGGTATGAAAAAATGATCAGCCAACTCCAACAAGCACGTTCGCGTGGTGGCCCTATAGTAGTGGTGGCAACCGATGGGGACGAAAATATAACAGAAATAACTGATCAAATTCTTTGGGTACCCAAAAGCTTCTGGATGCTTAGTCCAGTTCTCACAACTATTTCACTACAATTATTGGCATATCATATAGCAGTACTACGAGGATGTGACGTTGATCAACCACGTAATCTAGCTAAAAGTGTCACCGTGGAATAACACAATAAAAACACCCTTAACTGTACATCAATTTAGCACTATTATATGTATTCTGCAATAGTACAGCGATTGTCATCGGACCAACACCACCTGGCACTGGTGTTAAATAACCAGCTACTAATTTTGCCTCGTCAAAATGAACATCTCCAACAAGTTTATTTTTTCTAACTAATTTTACCAACCCATTTTTATCTATATCTTTCGGCAAATTTTCACTAGAGTAAACATCACCACTATTCTCACATAAGTAACCTATTATCCTGCGATTACCTTTATCTGACAAAGACTGGTAATGTGCAATAAATGTTTTTTCACTAGACGAACAAGTAAATTCTCTATCATCATCATGAGAAATCCATGTATTATTAATTCCAACATCTATTACAGATGAACCGGGTTTAATCCAATCTCCCTTAACTATTTCAGGTATTCCAACAGCAGCAATTAGAATATCAGCCTCTCTACAAATATTGGGTAAATCTTTAGTTTTAGAATGACAAAATGTAACAGTAGCGTCCTTATTCAAAAGAAGCATTCCCACAGGAAGTCCTACTATATTGGAACGACCTAATACAACAGTTTTACTACCAGAAATATTAATACTATTTTCTTCTAACAACATCATACATCCACTCGGAGTACATGGCACAAATAATGGTGTTCGGTTTTTCATACCCAACTTCCCAATATTATTTGGATGAAATCCATCAACATCCTTGTTGATATTTATTGCTTCCAAAATTTTTTCTGAATTTATGTGATCAGGCAAAGGTAGTTGCACTAAAATACCATGAACTCGTGAATCAAAATTTAACTCATTTACAAGCTCATATAGTTCAATTTCACTAACATCATCTGGTAAGTTATGTCCAAAATATTCTATTCCTACTTCATCACAAGCTTTACGTTTGGAGTTCACATAAGCTTCAGATGCAAAATTATTACCTACAAGAATTGTAGCTAAACCAGGCCTAATACCATTATGATGAGCTAATTGCTTTACGCCATTAGAAACTGTCTTGCGAATTTTTCCCGCAATATCAACCCCATCAATTACAATAGCAGTCACAAATTACCTCTTATAAATTTTTTACATCATCTTTAATTTTTAATAGATCACACTATTCATATCTAAGTGCTTCTATAGGACTTAGCCGTGCAGCACGACTAGCAGGATAAATACCAAAGAAAATACCAACAAAAGCCGCAAACAGAAACGCCATGACAATAGTATTAGTCTGCACAGTAGCCTGCACCAAATCTGCTGCACTAACAGCATAAGCAATTCCCCAACCTACAGCAATACCTGTCAGACCACCTATCAAACTTAGTACAATTGTCTCAATCAAAAATTGTAGCATTATTGTACTACGTCTAGCGCCAACAGCCTTTCTCAATCCAATCTCTCTAGTACGTTCAGTAACAGATACTAACATAATATTCATAATACCTATTCCACCAACTAACAAAGATATTCCTGCAATTGCTCCTAAAAAAGTAGTTAAAATAGCTGTGATTTCATCAAAAGCCTCCAAAAATGCATTCTGACTAAAAACAGTAAAATCAAGCTCATCACTTAACTTCAATCCATGCTGCTGCCTCATAATACGTTCTATTTGTACCATTACCCACTCTACATCATCCGAAGTCATTGCTGATAAAGTCACAGAACTTAATGTCCTTATACCATTGCTAATCACCCTATTACCCAATAAACTAGTATATCCTGTCTCCATTGGTACTAATGCAACTTCATCTTCACTACCAAAACCACTACCACCTTTACTCTCTAACACACCAATTACTTCGAAAAATATCTTATCAATCTTGACAGTCCTACCTATTGGATTTAATCCACCAAACAAATCAGCTGCAGTCTGAGATCCCAAAACTACTACTCTAGACCTAGCACCATTCTCACCATCCGAAAAAAATCTCCCCTGTGACAAAGTCATTGAACGCACTTGCTGATATGCAGGAAGAGTTCCGATCACTTCTACATCAACTGTATTACCAATATACTTCAATTGTAAAACCCTCTGAATTGTTGGAGCCATCACCCTTACTTTTTCAAGCTTTTCATCTAGTGCTTTGTAATCATCAAATGTAAGTTTTGCAGAAATACGTTGTCCACCTCTCTCAAACTTACCGGGAAATAATTGAATATTGTTAGTTCCAATCCCTTCTATTTGTTCAGTAATACTTGCTGTCGCACCATTACCAATAGCCATTAATGAAACTACTGCACCAACCCCAATGATTATCCCTAACATTGTAAGGATTGACCTTAATTTATTAACGGCAAGCGCACGCAAAGCAACTCTAATATTTGCAAAAAGATTCATTTAGATTCATCTCCTGATATACGTCCATCCTGTATACTTACAGTCCTAGGCATTAATGCCGCCACTTTAGGATCATGTGTTACTACACAAAGGGTAATACCTCTTTCTTTATGTAATGTTTCAAACAAATTCATAAGCTCAGTACCTGTTTTAGAATCAAGTGCACCTGTAGGTTCATCAGCTAAAAGAATTGCAGGTCGATTCACTAATGCACGCGCAATCGCTACTCGCTGTTGTTGTCCTCCTGATAATTCACTAGGACTATGATACATCCGATCACTTAAACCTACTAAATCCAAAGCCTCTTTTGCCCTATCCTGTTTATCACCACCACCTATACCAGCATATGTTAAAGGTAACATAACATTTTCAAGAGCACTAGTACGAGCAAGTAAATTAAACTGCTGAAAAACAAATCCGATCTTCTTACCTCGTATAGTAGCAAGCTGTGCATCATTCATAGATTCCACATATTTACCATCAAGCCAATATCTTCCTTTTGTAGGTTTGTCTAAACATCCCAAGATAGCCATTAATGTACTCTTACCAGATCCAGAAGGACCCACAATTGACATCATTTCTCCAGTACTAACTGACAAATCAACACCATCCAAAGCACGGACCAATGTATCGCCCATTTGATAGTGCTTACTAATTCCCTCAATACGAATAACTATATTATTATCATTGGTCATCATAATTTTCCAATAATGCTAATCTCTCTCAAAAGGATTACCACTGTCAGTCGGTTTTGGAACAAATATCACTACTTTTTGATTAACAGTTAGATCTCCAGTCACAACAACCTGATCTCCCTGTATAATTCCACTTTCAACAGATACTCTTCTCTGCTGATTAGAAGATTCATTAAATACCATCACATATTCACCTTCATCATCAAATTTTATAGCATCTATTGGAACTGCCAATGCCTCATTTTGAACTTCAGTAATAATCTTGACATAAGAAGTCATACCCAACATAACACTTGATGGTTTCTCAGATAAAGTAACAGTAACAGGATAACGAACCAAACCTTGAACAGTTTCACCAAATGGAGCTATTTTAGTAACTAAAGCGGGTATTTCCAAAAATGGTATCGCATCAAATGACAAATTAGCTATTTGCCCTAATTTAATATTACTCACTTCCGTCTCATCAACGGATACCTCTACCAACAATTCATTTATATTAGCCAATTTCACAGCATAAATTAATTGATCAGTAGAATCTCCGGATTGATAATTAATATCAATAACTTGACCATCAAATGGTGCTTCAACCCACAATGTTTTAAGAGTAGCCTCAGCAGCAGTAACTCGAGCCTCAGCTACTGCAATATCATCTTCGCTAGGACCGTTAATTAACTCTGACAACTTCTCTTCTGCATCTATAACACGAGCTTGAGCTAATTCAACATCTGAAGATTCAGGTGTTAAGAGTTTATCTAAAGCATCTTGTGCATCTGATAAATTACCCTTACTAACATCTAAATCTTCTGACAAAGGATTTAGTAATGTAACTAAATCATTATCAGCATCAACAACATCAGCCTTAGCATCTTCTACTTCAGCTTCAATCAATTCTAAATCTATAAGATCTACACCATCTAAAGCATCATCTAATGCCTCTTGGGCTTCAATAACCTTTTCATTAGCTAAATCTAGAGCT
>MDTE01067768.1_pt1 | contig 50219 bp, 47 predicted proteins | sample 811231 | NCBI WGS metagenome assembly MDTE01 (sample SAMN05326651, study PRJNA326480) | marine metagenome | isolation source: seawater | place: Indian Ocean: Red Sea | collected 2010 | reverse complement strand
TTATGGAGCTTTTGTTGACTTGGGTGGAGTAGATGGTCTTTTACACATAACAGACATAACTTGGAAAAGAATAAATCATCCCTCGGAAATTTTAAACGTTGGCGATAAGCTTGATTTTAAAGTAACTAATTTTGATAAAGAAAAGTTAAGAATTTCACTTGGACTAAAACAACTTACTAGCGATCCTTGGGAAAACATAAAAGATACTTTCCCCATAAACTCTACTCATAAAGCTAAAGTTACCAGCATTGCAGAATATGGATTTTTTGCAGAATTAGATTCAAACACAGAAGGTTTGGTCCATATTTCTGAAATTGATTGGACAAACAAAAATATTCATCCTTCCAAAGTAGTCTCTTTAGGGGACGAAGTTGACGTTATGATTTTAGAAATTGATATAGAGAAAAGAAGAGTTTCATTAGGAATGAAACAGTGTCAAGAAAATCCTTGGTTAACTTTTTCTGAAAATAATAGTCTCGGTGATGTTGTCAAAGGAGAAGTAAGATCAATTACAGATTTTGGAATGTTCGTTGGTCTTGATGGAAATATTGATGGTCTTGTTCATCTGTCTGATCTTTCATGGAACCTTTCAGAGGAAGAGGCAGTTAAATCCTTTGCTAAAGGACAGGAATTAGAAGCAGTTATTCTCGGAATTGACCCTCATAAAGAAAGAATATCTTTGGGTATTAAGCAACTTTCTGAAGACGTTTTTGATACATTCGCTAAAAATAATCCAAAAGGTTCGAAATTAACTGGTCCAGTTAGTTCAATTGGAGAAGATCAAATTTTCATAAGCTTGGCCGAAAACGTAATTGGAAAAATCAAGATTAAAGAATTTAAGGATAATTTTCCTTCTGAAGGAGACAGCATTACTTCTTTAGTAACATCAATAGATAGAAAAAACAGACAAGTTAACTTATCTGTCTTTGCACTAGAAAAATCTCAAGAAAAAGAGCTCATTAAAGAAAATATTTCAAAAAATAAGCAAATTGAATCTGAAACTAAAACTTCTATAGGAGATCTTATCCAAGAAGAATTAAGCGATTCTTCAAAGGACTAAATGAAGAAATCTGATTTTATTTCTTTACTTTCTAAAAATCTTCAAGATTATAAGGAAATAGACATAAATCTTTCTGCTGACTTAATTCAAAAAAGTATCGTTGAAACACTTAAAAAAAGAAAAAGAGTTGAAATAAGAGGTTTTGGTTCTTTTTGCATTAGAGATAGAAAATCCATTAGAGCTAGAAATCCAAAATCTGGTGAGTCTATAGAGTTACCAAAAAGGTCTATTCCATATTTTAGAGCTTCAAAATTATTGAAACAAAGAGTAAATTAGATTGTGTTAAGATAAATGTATGAAATATTTCTATTTCATCATATTAATTCTGCTTATTTCTTTCTTTTTTATATTATCTAATATAAATACAGAAATAATTGTACTAGACTTATTTTTTGTAAAAATTGAAGGCATATCTTTAGGATATTCTATTGTTTTTTCTATTTTTATTGGAGCTGTCATTTCTTTTATTCTTCAGTTGCCCAGGTTATTTGGAAGAAATACAAAAGTTCTTTCTGATAGAAAAGATGAAAATCCTTAAACCTAAGCAAATTATTCTAGCGTTGGACTTCGATTCCATTGAAGAAACTAATTCCATTGTAAAACTTTTAGATCCACAAATTTTCAGATTAAAAATTGGAAAACAGCTGTATGCTGGAGAAGGTCCCAAAATTTTAGAAAATCTAAATAAAAAAGGTTTTGATATCTTTTTAGACCTCAAGCTTCACGACATTCCCAATACTGTTTACAAGACGATGAAAAACTTACTTAATCATAAAATTTGGATGACAAATATACATCTTCTAGGTGGAGAAGAAATGATACAGGCTGCAAGGGAAGCAAAAGAAGATTTAAATAGCAAAGCTTTTTTGATTGGTGTATCGGTTCTTACTAGTCTTAGTGAAAAAAATATTAAAAATATGGGCTTCAGCATTAAAATTCCCGAACTTGTAAACATTCTCTCCCTAAGCGCTAAGAAAAATAACATCGATGGCATAGTGTGTTCAGCTAGAGAAGTTCCTGAAATTAAAGAAAATTTTGGTGAAGACTTCATCACAGTAACTCCAGGTATAAGAATCCAGAAGGATAATAATGATCAATCCAGAGTAGCTACTTTAGAGGAGGCTGCAAAAAATGGTAGTGATTTTATTGTTTTAGGAAGGGAAATAACCGCTTCAGAGAATATTTCTAAAATGATAAAACAAGTTGAATCATATATAATTTAAAAGTGGATAATAATTGGCATGTAGTAAAAAAAGACGATAGGTATGTTGTTTTGGACAATAATTCTTTGTCAAAACTTGTTCCAAGCATAACTAAGTTAAATCCGAATAAAAGTACATCTGGCCATAAACATGAAGGCCAAGAAGAAGTTTATGTTTTCTATAGAGGAATAGGAATAATGCAAATTGACGATTCAAAATTTGAAGTTAAGCAAGGCGATGTTATACCGGTCCCGGATGGAGCTTTCCATAGAGTCTTTAATGAGTCTAACGAGATTTTAGAATTTGCTGCAATTTTTAATGGTGAAAGGCATACAGAAGATAAACCAAATTAGCAAAATCCGTATCCTTAAATATCCCGTAATATCGTTTTTTCTGACCATATTATTTTTTTCTTCATTTTTAAAAGCAGAGTCTTATGCTGTTGCAACAAGGCACCATCTTGCAACAGATATTGGAATTAAAATTTTAGAAGAAGGAGGAAATGCTATCGATGCAGCTATAGCTGTAGCATTTGCTCTATCTGTAGTGAATCCATCAGCTGGAAATCTAGGCGGTGGTGGGTTCATGATATTACATTTTGCCGAAACAGATGAGACTTTATCTATCGACTATAGGGAGCGAGCTCCAATAAAGTCTTTTGAAAAAATGTTTCAGGATGATTCTGGAAAAGTCGTAAAAGGACTAAGTTTAAACTCTATATTGGCCTCAGGTGTCCCCGGCACAGTATCTGGTATGTTCTATGCATTAGAAAAGTTTGGAACAATGAATATAAAAACTCTTATAAAGCCATCAATTGAACTGGCAAGAAAAGGTTTCGTTTTGTCTGATTTCCAGGCAAAAAACCTAAATAAATATAAACAAAAGTTTTCAAAAGACATAGAAGCAAAAAAAATTTTTACAAGACCTAATGGATTTTTTGAAGGAGATATTTTGGTTCAAAAAAATCTTGCAAGAACATTAGAAAGGATTGCTAAAAATGGAAAGGAAGAATTTTACTCTGGTGAAACCGCAAAAAAAATCTCCAATTTTTTTCAAAATAATGGAGGCATTTTAAGCTTAAAGGACTTAAATCAATATGAAACAAGAGTCCTCAAACCTGTTTGTGGAAATTACAGGAATCATGAAATTTGTTCCATGGCTCCTCCAAGTTCAGGCGGAATTGCTTTAATTCAGATTTTAAATATTCTCGAAAATATTGAAATTAGTAAACTCCATCATAATTCAGAAGAATATTTAAAAATTTTAGTATCCGCTATGGATTACGCTTACAGAGATAGGGCCAAATATCTTGGAGATCCAGATTTTTTTGAAGTACCTCAAAATTTACTCACATCAAAAAAATATGCAAATGATATTTATCAGCTTATTAAAAAGAAGAAATCTCCCTCAAAATTAGAATTGAATATTTTAGAAGGAGAAGAAACAACACATTTTTCTATTTTAGATAAATGGGGTAATGCAGTTAGTAATACTTATACATTAAATACTGCTTATGGTTCAGGAATAGTTCCCTCTGGAACTGGTATTCTCATGAATAATGAAATGGATGATTTTTCGTCAAAGCCAGGGCATCCAAACGCATATGGTTTAATAGGATCAGAGGCAAATAAAATAGAGCCAAAAAAAACTCCTCTTTCATCTATGACCCCAGTAATAGTTTTTCGTGACAACAAGCCATACTTGATAACAGGTTCTCCGGGCGGTTCAACAATCATTACAAGTGTATTGCAGGAGCTTTTAAACGTAATAGATTTTCAAATGTCTTTAAGAGAATCTTCTCAGAAAAGCAGGATTCATTTTCAACATTTACCTAATATTATTTTTCATGAAAAACTTGATGATAGAGTTATAAAATCATTAAAAAAAAATAAAAAACTCATAAATAGACAATTAGGCGAAATACACTCTATTTTGTTAAAAGAAGATAATGTGCAAGCATTTTCTGATAAAAGAAGACCAGATGGAAAAGCAAGCTCAGTTTACAAATAAAAGATTATTGTTCAACAAAAGTATTGATTTTCCTGAGTTACCGGGTGTATATAAATTTTTTAATTCCGAGCAAGAAATAATTTACATCGGGAAAGCTAAAAATATTAAGAATAGGGTAAAGAGCTACTTAAACGTTAGAAAGGGTGAAGGAAAAAGGATAGCTAAACTTAAATCGTCAATTAAATTCATAGAAACAATTATTACTAAGTCAGAATCTGACGCTTTAATTTTAGAGCAAGGCCTAATTTCAAAAAAAAGACCTCCTTTTAACATTCAATTTAGAGATGACAAATCTTATCCTGCAATACATCTTTCAACTTCAAAAGATTATCCTGCTATTTATGTTTCGAGACAAAAAGATCCCACTAGTACTATATTTGGACCCTTTGCGAATATAAGAGCTATGAGGCTTAATGTCAGTTTAATAAGATCTTTGTTTAAAATAAGGAATTGTAAAGATATAAATTTTAAAAACAGATCTCGCCCATGTATAGAGTATCAAATGAATAGATGTTCAGCTCCATGCGTAGGAAATATTTCCAAGAAAGACTACGCACTAGATGTAAAAAATACTATTAATTTCCTTTCGGGAGATACAAATCAAATAATATTTGATCTTCAACAAAAGATGGATTCGTATTCTAACAAGAAGGATTATGAGAGAGCAGCAATATATAGAGATAAAGTTCAATCCATCAGAGATACTCAAAAAAAACAAAATGTTTTAACAGGCTTTGATAACTTAGATGTTTTTGTAATAAAAAGAAACAAATTTAATTGTTGTTTAAGCCTTCTAAAAATTGAAGATGGTTGGATAACAAGCTCTCAAAATTATTATCCTGATTCGAAGGACAATATATCTGATCGGGAGCTTTTATCAGCTTTTTTGGAAAGTTACGTTATCGAAAATAAAGATAGAAAAACAATTAATTTGCTCTTCTTAGGACAAATTTCGAAAGATACAGAAGATTTTTTAATAAATTTAGATTCTCCTAAAATAATCATCCATAAACCAAATAAGCAAAATAAGAATTTAATAGACATATGCTCATCCCAAGTTGAAGATGCATTGTCAAGAAATTACAACTATAAATGGGTTCAAAATTGTTTAGATAATCTTGCAGATTTTTTGCAAGTAGAAACAATTAAGAAGATAGAGGGTTTCGATATCAGTCATACTTCTGGAAAAAATGTTTCAGCATCCTGTGTTTCTATAACCAAGGACGGACCTGACAAAAAAAATTATAGAATCATGAATATTAAAAAAGACTCAAATAATGACTATCTTGCTTTAAGCGAAGCAATTCATAGAAGGTGTAAAAATTTACAAAAAAATAATCTAGATCTTCCTGAAGTAATTTTATTAGATGGGGGTAAAGGTCAATTGAATACTGTTAAGAAAAATGTTGATAAAAAAATTCTTGAAAAAATAAAAATAATTTCTGTTTCAAAAGGACCCAATAGAAGAGAAAAATATGATGTCCTTCATTCTAGAGGACAGAGTTATGAATTAGGCAAAAAAAAAGAAATATCAAAACTCATTCAATTAGTTAGAAATGAATCTCACAGGTTTGCAATAAATCATCATAGAAGAAGAAGATCGAAAGAACTTTTTTCATCTAGTTTGGACGGAATTTATGGATTAGGCCCTAAGTTAAAGACAAACCTAATAAGATACTTTGGAGGCATAGATAAGGTTAGGGAAGCATCATTTGATGATTTAAAATCTGTCCCCGGAATAGGAACAAGTAAGGCAAAAATAATTTATTCTCACTTCAAAGACTGAAATGAATCTTCCAAATTTCTTATCTATCTCAAGAATATTTCTTCTTATCCCCATCATTGCTTTTTTTGTAAATGATCTTTTTATATTATCAATATTAACTTTCGTAATTGCATCTATTACTGACTATCTTGACGGTTATTTTGCTAGAAAGAAAAATTTAATTTCAGATTTGGGAGCATATTTGGACTTATTAGCTGATAAAATTTTTGTGTCTGTAATCTTGATCTGGATGACATTTAATTTTAATAGTCTTACCATTCTTATTTCTTCAATTCTCATAGTTTCAAGAGAAATCTCAATAAGTTATTTAAGGTTATTTGTTATTTCTAAAACAAAAAATATTGATGAAGTTAAATCAGATTTACTTGGAAAATATAAAACTACTTTTCAAATGATTGCATTAGGATTTATTTTAATTTCTCCCATTACATCTGACTTAGTTTTCAATTTAAGTTTAAGTTTACTTTTATTTAGCGCCCTAATCTCTTGGTATTCTTTTTTAAGATATTTAAAAAAATGGATTGTTTAAATCAAATATATACAATAGCAATTCGGCTGAGTGGCAGAGTGGTCATGCAGCGGATTGCAAATCCGTCCACGCCGGTTCGATTCCGACCTCAGCCTCCAAAACTATAATCTTCATTAATTATCACAGAAATAGATTTTTTTATATTAGGTATAATTTAGTAAATGAAAAAAATAGTTGTAAGCGGCGGTTTTGATCCTGTTCATATCGGACATCTGGAGCTCCTAGAAGATGCAAAAAAATTAGGAAATCACCTCACTGTAATTCTTAACTCAGATAGATTTTTACAACAAAAAAAGGGGTTTATTTTTATGCCTTTTGAAGAAAGAAAGAAAATTTTATTAGGATTTAGTTGTGTCGATAAAGTTGTAAGATCCATCGATAAGGATAATACAGTTTGCGAAACATTGAAAAGTTTAAGAAAAAAAAATCAAGTTGATGTTTTTGCTAATGGTGGGGATAGGAAAGATATAAATGACATTCCGGAGTATAAAATCTGTAAAGATAATGGAATTGAAATGCTCTTCGATATTGGCGGAGACAAAATACAATCAAGTTCAGAACTCATACAACAATTTAATAATTATTCTGAAAAGAGACCATGGGGCTATTTTGAAAATTTATTAGAAGAAAAAAATTATAAAGTTAAAAAATTAGTAATTCACCCTAACGAGAAAATTAGTCTTCAATCTCATAATTTTAGAAAAGAAAAATGGCATATTGTAAAAGGTAATGGAAAAGTATTTATAGAAGATAAAGTTTTTTCATGCAAAAAAGGTTCATACTTTGAAATAAAAACAAAACAAATTCACAGCATTGAAAATACTGGCTCGAAAGATCTTGAAATAATTGAAATTCAGTTAGGATCAAAGTTACTTGAAGAAGATATCATAAGACTAAAAGATAAATATGGAAGAATCTAAGTTGAGGAAAGCAGAAAAAGTCTATGTAATCACTGGTGGAGAAGGGTTTATAGGCAGTAACTTAATAAAAAGAATTAATTTAGAAAAAAAAAATGCAAAGATCATTTCAATTGATAGTAATTTATCAAAGCAGAACAATAAAATTATTCCTGTAAACAAAAACAAAATAATTTATTTGAGGGGTCATACCAAAGATATAAAAAGAATTTTAAAAAAAGAAAAAAAAATAGAATGCATTTTTCACTTTGGAGAATTTTCAAGAATTGTGAAAAGTTTTGCACATCATGAAAAGTGTTTTTCTTCCAACCACACTGGAACTCTTCAAGTAATAAAATTCTGTTCTGAAAACAAAATTAAACTTATATATTCGGCATCCTCAAGTAAATTTGGCAATCAAGGAAAAGATGAAAATTTATCACCTTATAGTTGGACTAAGAGTAAGAACATAGAGTTAATAAAAAACTACTCAAAGTGGTTTGGTTTAAATTACGAAATAGTTTATTTTTATAATGTTTATGGTCCTGGACATATTAGAAAAGGGGATATGGCGGCAGTAATTGGAATATTTGAAAATTGTTACTTATCCAATAAACCTATCACGGTCATTAAGCCTGGAACTCAAAAAAGGGATTTTACACACGTTGATGACATCATAAATGGAGTAATGTCAGCCTGGAAAAAGAACCTCAATGGAGAGTTTATGCTTGGAACAAATAGAAATACTAGTGTTATAGATATAGCAAAACTATTTAATCATCCAATTGTTTATATAGAAAAAAAACCCGGAGAGAGGTTATCATCAACAATTCCTGATTTAGAGTCTCAAAAAAAATTAGGCTACAAAGCAAAAATCAGGATAGAGGACTACATAAGGTCTTTTTTAAATGAGAATAAAAAATAGAATTCTCGTTGTTGGATCTGGATTTGCAGGCTCAACTATTTCTAATATTCTTGCCGAGAATGGGTACGAAATTGATTTGATAGATAAGAGAGATCACGTTGGTGGAAATGCTTATGACTATGAAGATCCTTCAGGTATCAGAATTCATAAATATGGTCCTCATATTTTTCACACAAATAATTATAGAGTAGTAAATTTTTTATCTAGATTCACAAATTGGATTCCTTACAAACATAAAGTAAAAGCGCTTTTAGAAAATGGAGAATTTGTTACATTTCCTCCCAATAAAGAGACTTTTGAAAAAATAGGAGCAGAAAATATAGAAAAAGTTCTATTCAGGCCTTATTCAAAAAAAATGTGGGGATTACCTTTGGACAAATTAGATAAATCTATAATAAATAGAATTCCCATAAGAAAAGACCTCAATGAATTTTATTTTCCAAAAGATAAATTTCAAAAAATGCCTAAAAATGGATATACGAAATTGTTTGAAAATCTATTAGACAATCCATCTATCAATCTTAATTTAAAAACCGAATTCGATAAGTCTATGGAGAGAAATTATCATCATATATTTAATTCAATGCCAATTGACGAATATTATGAATTCCAATACGGGGAGTTGCCTTACAGATCAATAAAATTTCATCACAAAATCGTAAATAAACAAAATGTTTTTCCAACAGCCCAGATAAATTTTACAGATAATAAGAAATTTACAAGGGTGATTGAATGGAAAAATTTTCCTTTACATGGAAAGTCAAAAAATACGATTCTCACTTATGAGGAACCTTGCGATTACAAAGATAATTTTATGGAAAGATACTACCCAGTTAAGGATTTAGAAGGAGAAAATAGAAAGCTTTACAATAAATATTCTAGAATAAAAAATAAAAAAACTACTTTTATTGGCAGATGTGGAATGTACGTTTATATAGACATGCATCAGGCTGTATCTTCATCAATGGCAACTGCAAATAAATTTTTAAAAAAAAATAAAAATATTTAAATTCCTTTCAGAAATTCACCTATATTTTGAATCACATACTTTTCGTTATTTTTTATCACATCTATGTAATTTTTCATTTTTTCTTGATGTATTTCGTAATTTTCAAAAATGTCATTACATAAGTTTTCAAAAATTCTATGAAAATTTTCAGATTTATGATCAATTTTATATTTTTCATCGATAGGAATATCTTCATCATTAGCTGATGAACCTCTTCTGCCTGTAATAATTATGCATCCGTTTATCACAGCTTCTCTAGGGATCCTATCTCTACCCGGGTGATTTCCAAAGTCTATATAAATCATAGATTTTTTCATCAATTCAAACATTTCATACTCTTTTAAATTTATTAGAGGAATGAATTTAAAATCTTTATTTTTTTTTATTAAAACATCGGTTATGAAGCGACCTTTTTTTGGGTTGAATAAAATAATTTTCTTCTTTTTTGTCGATTCATCAATTTTAGGAATTTTCTTTATGTAGTCTCCTATATAAAAACCATTAAAATCATACTTTTTTAGAAAATCTTTAGAGTATTTACTCTGATAAAGATGAAAATATGACTTCATTTTAAAAATGGGTAATCTAGTTTTATATAGCAATCTTAGGCTTTGAAAAAAGTTTTTAAAATTGCTTTGGTGATCTTTTTTTCCAAAATAATTGTCTATCGATAACCAAAAAATTCCCACTTTACCTTTCTTGATTTTAAGGGCAGCTTTAGTAAAAATTTCAGGAAAAATATGTATAACACTTTCGCCATCAAAAAATTTTGATGGTTTAACTTTGTAGGAATTAAATTTAGCTGGTACGGAAAAACTTTCTTCATAAGGGTAATAACACATATAAGCTTTTTCATTTAATTTATTTATACCATCTCCTAATTGATGAAGAGATTCGACTCCTCCTGCTTCAGAATCGCCGGGACAATGTATTAAGAAAGTAGGCATTAAATTAAAATATATTTAATTTAGTGTATTAAATCACCAATTTACCTAAAAAACAGATAGAATCATTCTTTTTTGACTGTATGAAGTACACAATAGGCATTGTTGGAAGGGGCTTTGTGGGTTCTGCCGTAGCTCATGGATTCTCATCCGCGGTAGGGTACGATTCAAATATTCTTATATACGACAAAGATCCAAAACGCTCTTTGAATTCTCTTAATGAAATAGTCACACAGTCTGACATCGTATTCATATCAGTACCAACTCCATCTGACGAAAATGGCGCTATTAACCTTGAAATTTTAGATACATGTTTACAAGACATTGAGGAAGAATGTAGTAAGAACGGATCTTTTGAGGCGATTTATTTAGTGAGGTCTACAGTTGTTCCAGGAACTACAGAAAATTTCCAAAAAAAATATAAAAAACTAAAATTGGTTTTTAATCCTGAATTCCTGACAGAAAGGGCCGCTCACTTTGATTTCATATCACAAACACGTATTGTCTTAGGAGGAAAAAAGGAGAATGTATCAAAAGTTAAAGAACTCTATCTGGACAGATTTGGAAATAATTTATCAATTTTGGAGACTAATTTTCAGTCGGCAGAACTAATTAAATATGTATGCAATAACTTTTTTGCAGTAAAAGTTTCTTTTCTAAATGAGATGAGACTAGTCAGTGATTCAGTAGGAGCAAATTGGCAAGATGTTGTAGAAGGTTTTCTTAGAGATGGGAGAATTGGAAATTCTCACTCGCAAGTTCCAGGACCTGATGGAAAGTTTGGTTTTGGAGGTAGTTGTTTTCCAAAAGATATTCAAGCAATGATCAATTTTGGAGATTCCAAAAATATAGATTTATCAACACTCAAAGGAGCCTGGAAAACAAATTTGAATGTTAGGCCAGAAAAAGACTGGGAGAAACTTGTTGGCAGGGCAGTTTTAAAAAAAAATGTCAAATAAACCTTTGCCCGGGTGGTGGAATTGGTAGACACAAGGGACTTAAAATCCCTCGAAGGCAACTTCGTGCCGGTTCAAGTCCGGCCCCGGGTACCAAAATTTAGATAAATAAAATGGAAATAATTGCGGAAATAGGATGGAATCATATGGGAGATATGACCTTAGCCGAAGAAATGATTATTCAGGCAAAGAAAAGTGGAGCTACAACAGTAAAATTTCAGTATTGGAATCCTAAGACCCTAAAAAAAGGTTCTTGGGATGAAGACGGTAGACGAGAAATTTATGAAAAAGCAGTACTAGATGAAAAAAAAATTAAATTCTTAATAAAGATATCAAAAGAAAATGGCTGTAAATTTTTAATAAGTGCTTTTGGATCAACGGGTGCTTCTTTTTTAAAAAATCTTGGTTTAGATTCCTTGAAAATACCTTCTCATGAAATTGCAAATCAAAAACTTCTGTCCTTTTGTTCAATAAATTTTTCTAATGTTTATTTATCCGCGGGGGCCGCTTCATCAGAAGAAGTTACTAAGGCAGTGGAAACTTTAGAAGATGGAAACTGCGAATATAATCTAATGCATTGCGTTTCTTCATATCCTTGCCCTTCTGAGAATGTAAATATTAATAGATTGAAATGGCTTAAAACCTTACACCCAAATATTGGGTTTAGCGACCACTCGCAAGGCACCTTAGCTCCTGCTATAGCTGTTCTATATGGCGTATCAGTAATTGAGAAACATTTCACAATCGATAAAAATTTACCGGGAAGAGACAATAAATTTGCTTTAGAGCCATCTGAATTCAAAGAAATGAGTAACAATATCCTTTTTACAAAAAATGCTTTAATTGAGCATGGAAATGATTTTCAAGACATAGAATTAGATACTATTAATAACTACAGAGGAAGATGGGAACCAAAAGATTATGAATAAACTTGAAAAACAAGATGGATTCAGCGTAATCATAAGATCAAGAAATGAGGAGAGATGGATAGGGCACTCAATTCAATCTGTAATAGAAAACATTCCCTGTAATGAAATCGTTTTAGTGGATAATAAATCTCATGACAATACTCTTATGAATGCATTGAGGTTTCAAAGAGATCCAAATTATAACGATTTAGATTCTAACTACACTGAAATAAATCTTTTAAATATTGATGAGTATCTGCCAGGGAAGGCCCTAAATTTGGGAGTAAAAAATTCTAATTACGAAAACATAATTATTTTATCAAGTCATTGTATTTTGAAACAGATAGACTTGAAGTCAATTTTAAGCAATCTAGAAAGTTATGATGGTATTTTTGGAAATCAGATCCCCATCTATGAAGGAAAAAAAATAAAAAAAAGATACCTTTGGAACCATTTTAAAGATTCTCAAGAAGAAAATATGTTCTCTGACATGGAACAGAGATATTTCTTTCATAATGCTATTTCCTGTTTTAAAAAGAAAACCTTGGAAAAAAATCCTTTTAATGAATCCTTAAGCGGCAAAGAAGACAGATATTGGGCAAGAGATATAATCGAATCTGGAGGAAAAACATTATATGATCCAGAAATTATTGTTGATCACCACTATACTCCAGAAGGAAATACGTGGAAAGGAATTGGCTAGATAATTAAATTGATAAAAGAAAAAAAGGTTTTAGGTGTGACTCTTGCAAGAGGAGGGTCTAAATCAGTTCCAAAAAAGAATATAAAAATTATTGCTGGAAAACCTTTAATTGCCCACACTATAGAACAAGTCATTTCGTCTAAATATATAGATGACTATATTGTTTCAACCGATGACAAAGAGATTGCAGAAATTTCAAGGAAATATGGAGCTAAAGTACCTTTCTTGAGACCTTCAAGATTAGCTACAGATAAAGCTACTTCTGCATCTGCTTTATTACATTCCTTAAACTTCATGGAGAAAGATACTTCATATGATTATGTTGTAGAAATAATGTGTACAAATCCTTTAAAAAATACTGAGGACATAGATAATTGTATTTCTATATTAGATAAAAAATCTGCAGATAACGTTATTGCTGTAAATAGAGTTCTTGATCAACATCCAGCAAGAATAAAAAAAATCATTAACGGAAGGATTGTAGATTTTTCTATGAAAGAGCCTTTAGAAGCAAGAAGACAGGATCTTAAACCAAAAGCGTTTATAAGAAGCGGATCTATATATGCAATGAAAACCAATTTTTTGAGAAAAACCCGAGCAAGGTATGGTGGAAAAAATAGTTACCCATATATCTTACCTGAAGAAAGGGTAATAAATATTGATGAAAAAAATGATTTTAAGCTTGCAGAAATAATTTTAGAGGATTTGAAAAAAAGATGATCAAAATTCTTTGCATAACATCTTTAAAGTTTATACCTGATGTTCAGAAGAAACTTGAAGAATTAGGTCAAGTAGATTTTATAGAAAATCCTGATTTAAATTCAGTCAAAGAAGTAATTTCAAAATATGATGTATTGTTTACAAATCCTAATAATTCAAAAGTATTCCTTGGAAAGGAAGTTCTAGAAAATTCAAATTTAAAATGTATTACTACAGCTTCAACGGGTACTATCCATATCGATATGGACTATGCCAAAAAAAAAAAATATCAACATAATTAATCTTTCAAAAGAAATCGATGTATTGGAGAGGATAACTTCAACAGCAGAGCATGCTTTCTTATTGATGCTCTCTGGTATAAGAAATATATTTCCCGCAGTTAGTTCGGTTACAAAAAAAAATTGGGATTATGAACCTTTCGTAGGAAGACAATTAACTTCTCTTGAAATTGGAGTAATGGGGTACGGAAGATTAGGAAAAATGTTTGCTAATTATTCAAAAGCTTTTTCTGCTAATGTCAGAATTTATGACCCATTTGTAAAATGTGATGATTATCCTCAATATAAAAATCTTAAGGATTTTTTAAATAACTTGGATGTTTTGTCGCTACACATTCATGCTTCTAAGGAAAATCTAGAAATAATTAATAAGGATTTTCTTTCCAATTGTAAAAATGGATTATTGATTGTTAACACCTCGAGAGGAGAAATAGTTAATGAGTCAGATCTTTTATCTTACTTAAATAAAAATAACAAATCTAAGTATTTCACTGACGTTTTGAGTTCTGAAACTAAAGGGCTCTCTAACAATAAACTCCTTGAGAAATCACTAAAAGATGATTCAATAGTTATAACCCCTCATATGGGAGGAATGACCATAGATGCCCAAAAAATAGCCTATGCTCACGCTGTAAGACTGCTTAAAGATTACGTAAGAAAGGAGTTTAAATAAATTAAGTTTTATGAAGAAAAAAAGAAACGTTCTTGTTACTGGATCAAGCTCAGGTATAGGACTTAGAATAACAAAAGCATTTGCTAAAAAGAATTATAGAGTAATAGCTTGTTCAAGAAGAAAAGACCTGATGGAGAAGGAACTTTCTGATTTTAAAAATATTCACATTTTTTCTTTGGATTTGTCTAAACCCAAAAATATAGAGAAATTTATATCTCCTATTATCAAGGATTTTGGTTCAATAGATATTTTAGTAAATAACGCTGCTGTCCTTCATTCAGGGAAGATAGAAGACATACCTGTAGATGACTTTACGACAAGTTTTTTAACCAATGTCGTTTCTATTTTTGCTTTAACAAAGTTTGTTTTGCCGCAAATGAAGAAGAATAATTTCGGACGGATTATCAATATATCGTCTGGAGGCGCAATAAATTGTTCTCCTGAATTTTCTCCATATTCTTCAAGCAAAGCTGCAATAAATGCATTTACTAAATCTGTTGCGAATGAAATTGAAGGCACTAATGTAAAAATAAATTCTATGAGCCCAGGACCTTGTAAGACAGAAATGTTTCCTGATAACCCATTAGATCCTGATGCAGGAATACCAACAGCTTTAATGCTAGCTTCAGAAAATGAAAAGCTATCAAATGGTAAATTTTTTTGGATGGAAAAAGAAGTAGAAGTTTTTGCAGATGTTTCAAATATCGATTGGTCTGATCCAAATTCGATATAGAATTAAAAAATGAAAAAAAAAAATTTCCTTTTTAGAAAGAACTCTTGTTAAAAATATCCTTAGCTCAAACAAGGATTTAAAAACCAGATTTCAACTTATTTCTGATATTTCAAGACTAAATGCTCTCTCGGCTGTTAAAAAAGCTGGATCAGGTCATTTAGGAACAAGCTTTAGTGCAATAGATATTTTTACTTTCTTATTTTTTAAACATTTAAATTCAAGAAATCCATCACTTGAAGACAAAAATAGGGATATTTTTTTTTCTTCCAAAGGTCATGATTCACCTGCTTTATATTCAATATTTTATTCTTTGGGTATTCTTTCTTTAGAAGACCTCCTTATGTTTAGAAGACTTGGAGGACTAGATGGCCATCCCGACATTAGTATTAATGGAGTTGAAGCAAATACTGGTTCATTAGGAATGGGTATTTCAAAGGCGAAAGGCATGGCTTGGGCTAAAAAATCAAGAGGATCATCTGGCACAATTTTTGTCATGACTGGAGATGGCGAATTACAAGAAGGTCAAATTTTTGAATCCTTACAGACAACAAAACATCAAGAACTAAATAATATTGTTGTCATAGTTGACCATAATAAATGTCAAACTGAAAACATGGTTGAAGATACAATCTCTCTTGGAAATTTAGAAGATAAATTCAGTTCTTTTGGATGGCACACTGAGAGATGTGATGGACATAATTTTGAGGAGTTAGAAAAGGTATTTAGTAAATTTCAATTAATCGATGATAAACCAAAAGTTTTAATTGCAGATACCATTAAAGGTAAAGGCATTTCCTTCATGGAACACCCTTTTGTTCTAAAGAATAACAATGGTGTTTATAAATTTCATGCAGGAGCTCCGTCCGATCAAGATTACTTAGATGGTTTGGAAGAATTAAAAATAAAAATAGAAGATCAATTAGAAAATTTCTCTAGCTTTTCTGTTGAATATATTGATACAACTCTTCCTCAAAAAGGTAAAAGCGGTGTATCTGATGAATTTATTGCTGTGTCCTTTAAAGATGCTTTAATAAATCAAGCATTAAAAAACAAAGAGATAGTCCTTTTAGATGCGGATTTACTAGGTGATGCAAGATTGCAAGATTTCAAAAAAAGATTCCCCGAGCAATTTATCGAAAACGGTATAGCTGAACAAGATATGGTATCAACTGCCGGAGGATTAGCTCTTCAAGGGAAGATCCCCTTTGTAAATTCTTTTGCAGCTTTTTTAGCGTCCAGAGCAAATGAACAAATTTATAATAATTCTACAGAGCTGACGAAAATCATATATATCAACCTTTACGCAGGGCTTATTCCTGCAGGTCCTGGGAAATCTCATCAAAGTCTCAGAGATATAGCTTTAATGGGGTCCATACCTGATATGGTTGTTGTGCAGCCTTCGAATGAAAAAGAGACACACGCATTATTGAATTGGATGCTCAATGAGTCAGAAAATTCGTGCTCAATACGCTTGAATATAGGACCCTCTCCAAGAAAAATTCATTACGATGACAGCTGGAAGCTAGAATATGGAAAAGGAACAGTGATTCGTGAAGGAAATTCGGGAGTAATTTTCGCTTATGGACCTGTCATGCTAAACGAGGCTTTAATAGCAAGTGAGATTTTAAATAAAGATTCCTATTCTCTAAAAGTTATTTCTATGCCCTGGCTTAATAGGTTTGATTATGAGTGGGTTAATTCTGAATTAGAGGGAATAAATGAAATTTATATTCTAGAAGATCACACTACATTTGGAGGTCTCGGCGACTCTATTCTTAATTTAATTAGTGAAAACATTTTTCAAGAGACTAAAAAATTTAATAAATTTGGAATTGACGAAGTTCCTAAATGCGGCACACCAAACGAGGTTCTTCAATACCATCATGTGGACGGAGCCTCATTATCGGAAAGAATTCTTAAGATTTCTCAAAATAATGAAAAAGAATAAAATTACTTTGGGTTTAGTTGCCTGCAGAGGAGGCTCAAAAGGAATTCCGCGTAAAAATCTTCTAAAAATAAATGGAAAGGAATTGATAACAATTGCTGCAGAAGCAGCTTTATCTACTCCAGAAATAGATCAAGTAATTTGTTCAACCGATTCTGAAGAACTTGCAGATATTGCAAAACAGGCAAATTTAAGAGTTCCATTTATAAGACCAAAAGAATTAGCTTTAGATGATACCCCAATGATGCCCGTTATGGAGCATGCTTTAAATTGGATAGAAAAAAACGACCAGGTAACTGTAGAAAGAGTTGTTATTGTTGACCCAACTGCTCCGTTAAGGACTTCAGAGGATATTTCAAAAGTTATAAATTTATTTTCTTCTAAAGAGGCTGATCTTGCATTGTCTGTTCATTTAAGCCACCAAAACCCATATTTTAATATGCTTGAAAAAGGCGAAAATGATTTTTTTAAGCTTCCTCTGGGGGATGAGGCAAATTATGGTTCTCGACAATCTGCGCCTATAGTATACTCAATAAACACTTTATGTTGGGTCTACAGCAGGAATGCCATCGTTAATGAGAAGAAAAGGATTCCTAAAAAAACAATAATTCATGAATTTCCTGAAAACTTATCAATCGATATAGATACTTATGAAGATCTATCAAGATTAGAATATCAAATTAATAAGAAAGATAACTAGGACTATGAAGAATGAAACTTTCAAAATTTTAAGTGACCCAAAAGAAATTTTTTCTTTAAATGATAAGGTCATTTTAATTCTTGGCGGTGCAGGCAAAATGGGCCAAGAATTTTCTTCAATTTTATCAAAGTCAGGAGCAACTGTTTATATTATTGATCTTGATCAAAAAAATATAGATAAGATTTTGAAGGATTTTTCTAATAAAAATATTTCGAGAGTTAAAGGATTTAAATGCGATCTAATGAACGAATCGGACATAAAAAAGTGTTTTTCATCTATTTTGAAAGCTGAGGGTAGAATCGATGTGATGATTTATAATGTTTACTCTAAACCAAAGGACTACTATAAACCTCTTGAGGATTATCCCGTAGAAACTTGGGAAAAGGCAATTTCTGCAAATGTCAAAGGTGCTTTTATATGTTCAAAAGAGATTGTAAAAATCTTTAAAGAAAAAAAAATAAGTGGAAACATAATCCTTACTCTATCTACTTATGGTTTGGTAAGTCCTGATCATAAAATTTATGAAAATCTTGACTCTTCAAAAAATATTTATGGCGCTGAAGATTCCTTAACCTCTCCAATGGTATATTCTGTTTCAAAAAGTGGCCTTCTTGGAATGGTAAAGTGGCTTGCTGGAGCTTATGGTAAACATAACATTAGAGTGAATGGACTTACACCTGGAGGAGTATACGATGGTCAAGAAGAAACTTTTCATAAAGCTTATTTAGAAAGGGTTCCTTTAGGAAGGATGGCAAACTGGTCTGACTATAATGGTGCTATATTATTTCTTTCAAGTGATGCCTCTCAATATATGACAGGGTCTAACTTAGTTATTGATGGCGGTTGGACGTGCCTCTAAATTTATGGAAATAGCTGGAAGAAAAGTAGGAATAGATCATCCTCCTCTAGTTATTTGTGAACTTGGAATAAACCATGGCGGATCATTAAAAGTTGCAAAGAAAATGGTAGATAAAGCTGCTCTTTCTGGTGCAGAAATAATAAAACACCAGACTCATATTATTGAAGATGAAATGAGCTCTGAAGCAAAAAAAATTATTCCGGGTAATGCAGATATTTCAATTTATGAAATTATGAAATCTTGTGCTTTATCTGAATCTGAAGAAATTGCCCTTAAAAAATATGTTCAAAAAAAAGGAATGATATTTATAAGCACTCCTTTTTCGAAAGCAGCTGCAAATAGACTTGAAAAAATGAATGTTCCTGCTTACAAAATTGGATCTGGAGAATGTAATAATTATCCACTTGTTGAACACATTGCTTCTTTTGGCAAGCCAATTATTTTAAGCACCGGGATGAACGATATAGAATCCATTAAAAAATCTGTAAGTATTATTGAAAGAAAAAAAATTCCTTATGCTTTACTTCACACAACCAATATATATCCTACTCCAAATAATTTAGTAAGATTAAACTGTATACAAGAATTACAGCAAAACTTCCCAAATGCCATCGTAGGGCTTTCCGATCATACCCAATCAAATCATGCTTGTTTTGGAGCAGTTGCATTGGGCAGCTCGATTTTGGAAAGGCATTTTACGGATTCTATGAGAAGAAAAGGTCCTGATATAAGTTCTTCAATGGATCCAAAATCTTTAAAAGAACTTCTTGATGGAGTAAATATTCTTTTCCACGAAAGAGGAGGAAATAAGGGACCAGTAAAAGAAGAGAAAAAAACAATAGCTTTTGCCTTTGCCTCCGTTGTTTCAATAAAAAATATTTCAAAAGGAGAAAAGCTCACTGTGGATAATATTTGGGTAAAGAGACCTGGATCAGGAGATTTTTGTGCAGAAGACTTTGGTAGTTTGATAGGTAGAGAGGTCTCAAAGGATATTAAAAACAACAAGCAAATAAAAAAGACAGATTTAAAGCCCATTAAAAAATGAAAAAAATTTTATTTCTGACCGGAACAAGGGCTGATTTTGGAAAATTAAAACCTTTAATAAATTCTGTAAAAAAAAATAATAAATTTGATTTTAAAATTTTTGTTACTGGCATGCATATGCTTGAAAAATACGGTTCTACATACTTAGAAGTCCAGAAGCATTTTTCTGAAAATATTTTTTTATTTGATAATCAAGAAAAAAAAAATTTATATAACCTAGATTTAATTTTATCTAAAACAATAATAGGTCTGAATAGAATTGTAAGCTCTTATAAGCCGGATTTAATTATTCTCCATGGAGACAGGGTGGAAGCTTTATCTGCTGCATGCGTAGGCTCATTAAATAATATTTTGACATGCCATGTTGAGGGAGGAGAAGTTTCTGGAACAATAGATGAACTTATGCGTCACGCTACTTCAAAATTATCTCATGTTCATTTTGTTGCAAATAATGATTCAAAAAAGAGATTAATTAATATGGGCGAAAATAAAAAAAGGATTTATGTAATAGGTTCTCCTGATATTGATTTAATGCTATCAGATAATTTACCTACATTAGATGAAGTGAAGAAACATTACGATATAAGTTATTCTGAATATTCAATATTTTGCTATCATCCTGTAACGACAGAACTAAACTTCTTAAAAGATAAAATTGATCATATCTGTTCTGCTTTAGGAAGTTTTGATGAGAACTTTATAGTCATTCATAGTAATAATGATCCAGGCTCTGAAATTATTTCTTTGGCTTTAGAAAAGTTGAAGAAAAAAGATAATTTTATTTTTTTTTCCATCTTTGAGGCATGAATATTTTTTAACTCTTCTCAAAAATGCAAAATTCATCATAGGTAATTCGAGTTCTGGAGTTAGAGAAGCTCCCATCCTCTCAACACCGACTATTAATATAGGATCTAGACAAAATGGAAGATACTCTTATGACTCAATCTTAAACTGCAATGATAATGAGAAAGACATATTAAAGAGTTATGAAAAACTTAAAAAATTAAAAAATGTGAAACCGTCTAGGTATTTTGGAGACGGGAAAAGTGTTAAAAGATTTAAAAAAATATTAGAAGACGATAAGTTTTGGAAAACGGATTTGCAAAAAGTCTTCATAGATAAATAATCACTTGGACATAGAAACAAGAAATGAAATTGTAAAAGTTTACAATCTTCTTAATAAAGACTTAAAAAACATCAATAAAATTTCGATGGTGTTATCTTTTTGGTTAGAGATATTTAGTTCTTGTATAGAAAATGAAATAAGTCTTAAAGAAAATACTCTGTCTATTTTAACTGAGCTTGAAAATGAAGAAGGAATAATCCAAGAAAGAAAATTAAATAGCTCAGTAAATATTTTCAATAGGTTTAAAAGACATATTTTAAGATATTTAAGATTTTTTCCATTAAAAAATGGAATTCTCATCTCAGGCTATTCAAAAAAAATAGATTTTTTAAAAAGAATAATCACAGAGCAAAAACTCATGAAAATGGACTTAATTTTTGACGAGCAAAAAAAGGAAGTTTTTTTTAAGGACCTTAAGTTTTTAGAAAATCATAAAGATTTTTTAAAATTTAAAAAAAGCTTACCAAATGTTTTTTTCTCAAAACCTATTAAACCTATTAATTTTCCTTCAAAACTCTCTGGATCTCCCGTAAGCTTTTTTAAAGAGGATATTTTTAAAATCCTATTTTTAGATAAAGAAATTTACTTTATTGGCATTCAACACGGCGGTGGATTTGGAGAGCTAAATAGCTTCAAAATAGAGGATTTTGAAATATCTTTTTCTGATAAATATTACTTTTGGGGATTAGGATCAAAAAATATCACCCAAAATAGATTTAAAATAAAGAAAATTGAAAATAGAAAAATTGAAGAAATATGTTTTTTAGGAACTACCAAGTTATCTAAAACCTATTCAAAAATCATTGATATAGAAAAAATAGAGTATGAAGAGGTTCTGGAAAGAAGAAAAAAAATATCTAAATCTTTAGATTTTCTATCTGCAAAGTTTATGGTAAGTCCAAAAAATAAAAATCGTAATCATGGGGTTCCTCAAAATATCAAGGAAGAAAATATGTTTCTTCAAAGTGAGGTCAATGAAAAATACCTAGAAAATAAATTATTTATAATTGATTGGATAGGGCATACCTTTTTTTATCAGGCTATTTATGGCTCAATTCCTTTTATTATAATTTTTAAAAGATCTTGGTTAGACAAATTATCAAATAATTTTTTAGAAGTAATTAAAATACTTAGAAGTAAAAATATACTTTATTTCACCGATGAAGAAGAAGCATTTCAAATGAGAATTTATGATCTCTATGATAAAAGAAAGTATAATTCGGAAGTTTTTAGCACTTTAAGAAACTATCTTTCAAATAAAATTGTTTGACAGTTATGGATGTAATACAAAAAAAAATATTTAAAGAAGAAGGTTATATAACTTTAAATGAAGAATTTTTTTCCAATTCAGAATTAGAAGTGTTAAGACAAGAGGTAAAAAAGACACTTCCTTCTTGGGAATCAGGATCTGTCGATCCAAAAACTATTAATGCAAGAGAAGATTTTAGATTTTCAGAACAATTTAATATTGGAAATATAAAATTTAAAGGCATCGCAAGATCTCATAGATACACAAGAGGCAAGGGAGCTATCAAAAATGAAGACAATACCAATTGGCTTTATGGTAAGAGGGCTACTTTATTGGCTCAATATTGGCCAGAAAAAATTGTTTCTCTGATTGAGAATAAATCTATTATAAAGGTTGCTAAATTTTTTCTAGATACAGATGAATTGAGTTTCCATAATGGCTCAATATCTGCCGTATATCCTGGATGTACCGGAGAGGAAATGAGTATTCATGCTGATACGGTTGGGTTTTCAGAAAGTAATGAAAAGGCATTTACGCATTATGAGAAACAAAATTTTCTTTTAAACATAATGATATATTTGGATGATGTAGATGAAAATTTAGCTCCCACAAGGATATTTCCAAAAACGCACTCAAAATATAAAGAAATAAATACTCATTTTGCAAATTGTTTTAATGGTTCAACAAAGAAGAATTATTATTTCAACAGCGGTTCTCTTTATGATGAATTGCTACCACCAAATTTAGAAAGCCCAATATTCTTCTTAGGAAAAAGAGGTTCCGTTAATTTAATGAATAGTTCTGTATTACACAGTTCTACAGAAAATAAAACAAAAAATAATACTAGATATGCAGTAATCTTAAACTTTTCAAGAAAGAAAGATAAACACTTCAGTAAAAACTATTCAATTTCTCCAAATGATTTGGCATTATTTAGATCAAGAATAAAAAATAAAAGCTTAATTGAAAAAACTTTTGATGATAAAAAAAAGAAACTTTCTTTTAAAGATTTCTTTTTTAATGCTTTAAAGTCAAGACTTTCAAAATTTGTTCTTAGATACCCAACAGGAGAAATAATTTCTCCGATAAATATTTTAAAATCTTTTATACCTTCTAAAACTAAAGAACCTTCAAAAAAAGATTATTTGAATCTGGGAGCAGGACCAAGATGGAGACATAATAATATTTTGAGCTTAGATTTTGATTCTCCTTCATTTCCAGGGAAGTCTGAGATTTCTCATAATTTAAATATTAAAAAACCTCTCCCGTTTGCCAATGACAGGTTCAAGGGCATATATACCTCCCATAACTTAGAACACCTTCAGGAAAGCCAAGTACTTTTTATACTATCGGAACTCCATCGTTGTTTAAAGTCTGAAGGAATCTTAAGAATAACTGTACCCGATATGATGGCGCATTTTGATGCATACGAAAGAAGAGATATTTTATGGTTTGATTGGATTAGAAATAAGGGATTTTATAAATTTGATTCCTGGTTAAGGTTGTTAGTAAGATCTTTTGCAGGTTCAATCGTAGATAATTATTCTAATGATGAACTCCATGATCTTTACAAAAAACTTCCTAGGAAAGATTTTTTAGATTTTTTTACAAAGAAAGTCGATTTAATTAAGAACGAAGAATTTCTTTCTCCGGATATTCACAAAAGTTGGTGGTCAAATGAAAAAATGATCGAAGCTTTGTTAAATATAGGATTTTCTTCAGCAAAAAAAGTTTCTCAATTTGAATCTCATGAATCAATATTCGTTGATAAAACTTTCAGATCTGACAATAAATATTTCAACATGACAAGACCTGAAAAAAGTATTTTTGTAGAAGGAATAAAATAATTTTTATTTAAAGAATATATTTTAACCCCCTTATGGAAATCCTAAGATTAATCTACAGCTTTGTTCCAATAGAAATGAAGGCAAAACTACTTTTGTTAAGCTTTGCCTATTTAATTGGTATGGTTCTTGACCTATTAAGCATAGGTCTGATTCTTCCTTTCATTTATTTTATTACAGATTTTGAATCTGTGACTTCAAATGAATATTTAAGACCTGTCTACATTTTTTTGGGGCAACCAAGTCAATCTAGTATGATAATAATTACTTCTTTTATTTTTATTTTTCTATTTTTTGTAAAAAATCTTTTTTTAGCTATTCTGGCTTTCTACAAGGAAGATTTCACTTTCACTTTAAGAGGTAAAGTTGCGAAGAGATTATTTAAGAAATACTTAGTTGCGAATTTAGATTTTCATACAAGCAATAATACTTCTTTTATTCAAAGAAATATTATTCAGCTTTCTCAAGAATTAGCAAAATCTACTCAAACTCTCTTAACGGCTTTAATGCACTTAGTTACTATCGCTGGAGTAATGATTTTTCTTATTTACATTGAATCTCTTGGAGTAATTCTCATTGGATTATTTTTAGGATTTTTTGGATTTATTATGTTTTTTTTCTTAGATTCTTACATTGCAATTTGGTCAAGTAGAAGATACGAATATTCTCAGAAATATATTCAGATTGTTCAGGAATCGCTCGGAATGATTAAAGAAATGAGAGCATTAAGAAAAACAAACTATTTTTTAGATATTTTTTCAAATATTAATAATTCTTACGCAAAAGTTTCTACAAGAGAACATACCCTAGGACAGATCCCAAGATTATGGATGGAATTTGGAATGGTTTTCTCGATAATGATGCTTGTTATTTTTTTATCTTTCAACAATCCTAGCCTATCAAGCTTACTTCCTACTATAGCTATTATTACAGTTGGTGGTTTGAGATTGATTCCTGCCTTATCAGCTATATTAGGTACACGCAATGAATTAAAGTTAAAAGATTCTTCTTTAAGAGCTCTTTATTTTGAAATAAATAGAAAATTTAAGACCACTTCATCGTCTAATAAGAAATTGTCATTCGAAAATAGTTTTTCTTTTAATTCAGTATATTTTCGATATGCCGCTGAAGAGGAATATGTTTTCAAAAACTTGAATTTTAACTTTAAAAAAGGGCAGAAGATTGGAATTATTGGTGAGAGTGGCTCAGGAAAAACAACTTTTCTCAACTTATTATTAGGATTAATTGAACCCTCTGAAGGTACTATAGAAATAGATGGCGTGAAAATAAGTAAAAAAGATAACTTATTAAATTCGATAAAATTTGCAATTGTTCCTCAAGATATTTTTCTTATTGATAGCTCAATTAAAGAAAACATATCTTTAGAAGATAAGGATGAGAATATTGACTTTGATCACTTAGATAATGTGATTAATAAATCAAATCTTTCTGATTTTGTATCTTATCTTCCTGAAGGTTTAGATTCTCTTACTGGCGAGAGAGGTTCTACAATTTCAGGAGGAGAAAGACAAAGAATAGGTCTCGCAAGAGCGCTTTATTCTAGACCTCAAATACTAATTCTTGACGAAGCAACAAGTTCTCTTGATAAAAAAAATAAAAGCATGATTATGAATACTGTTTATGATTTAAAAGATATAACTACAATTATCGTAACTCACCAAGAGGAAACTTTATCAAAATGCGATAAAGTATTTAAAGTTTCAGAAATGAAACTGGAAGAAATATAAGTTAGAAAATACAAATCATGAAAAAAATTTATTTGGCACTAAGAAAGATAATATTTTTTTTTGAAGAAAAAATTGGATTGAGGATTTTATTATTCAAAAATATGCAATTTTTTACTAGATCTCATCCTCATTCTCGATATCTCAGAATAATAAAATATTTATTTAAGAAAAAAGATTTAGTAATTTTCGAGATAGGCGCTTATAGAGGTATTAACATAGATGTATTTATCAATGGACTTAAAAATTATAATTTAGAAATATTTGGCTTCGAGCCAAATAAAGAATGCTATGACTTTTTAGTAAATAAGTATTCAAAATTTAAGAAAATAGATTTCTATAATTTTGCGCTTGGTAAGGCTGATGAAAAAAAAATACTGAACATTACTAATAATGACAATTTGAGCTCTTTTTTTAATACAAATGAAAATTATTATAAAGACTCAGAAAAAAATAATGCTTTCAAAAAAGACTTGTCATTAAATCCACTAAAAGTTTTAAGAAAAGAAGAGGTATATATTAAGAAAGGTGATTCTGTTTTAAATAATCTTCATGTAAAGGAAGTTGACGTTTTATCTTTAAATGTTCAGGGTTTTGAGATTGAGGTTTTAAATGGTCTTAGAGAATCTCTTTCATCAGGAAAAATTAAATCAATTATCATAGAAGTTGATTTTTCGTCACGCTACAATAGTTCTTACAGCCTTAAGGATATAGAGCTCATTGCCTCAGAATGTGGTTTTGAACTATTTGACATTAATTCAATAAAAAATTTTGATGAAGTAGGGATATACATGTTGGATTTATTTTATGTACATAATTCTCTCAGCGTCGTCCGTTAGTTTTTAGCTTAAAAGTTTTCTTAGTCTTGTTAAGACATATTCAACGTCTTTTTCTAAATAGACATTTATTTCTCCAAGCAAATTGTCTTTAAAGATATTTTTGATTTTCTTCATAAACAAAAAGTTTAACAAATAATCATGATTTAGAGTTGCATTAAGAATGCCTTGTTTTTGATTTTTAAAACCTTCTTCTGCATACAGAGACGGATACCAAGATTTGATAGGCTCATTTGAAAGATAAAAATCAAAGCCTTCAAAATGGATTTTTTTTGCATTAAATTCAGAAATAACTATAGTTGTAGCTCTTTGAAGTCCCATCAAACTTCCAAAACCAAAGGTTGGTATTTTTTTAAAAGAATTTGAATTATAGGTTTTTCCCAATATGCTATTTGGAGAGAAAATAAGCGAATCTTTATTAAGATTTATCCAGTTAGACACCTCTTTAATTTTATGATTAGACCAAATATTGTTAAGTACTAAAATTATTTTTTTTGAATCAATATTTAGTTTTTCTGTATTTATTGGCTTCGTAATGCATAAAAAATCAAAATCATACTTTTCAATATGATTTATATCAGCAGATGGTCCGAAGAATAAAATATTATTTTCTTTTTTTTTTGATTCTTTTAAATAAAAGTTTGTTTTTCTTTCATGTAAGTATTTTTTTTCATAGAAACTTAAATCAAATAAATCATGACACTCAGGATGCCAAATCAAATCAAGATAACTTCTATCTATGAGTTTTCTTTTTTCTAAAAAAATAGCTTGCTTAATTCTCGTAGAATATGCCTTGAAAAAATCTTTAGATTTGTATGAATATTTAAATTTGTATTCAAGGTATTTATTTTTTCTATAAAAGAAGTTTGCATCTTTTTTAAAAAGTTTAAGCAAGAAACCTAATTTTAGTTTGCCTAAAAAGAATATAAAACTATAAAGGACATAAGCAAATAAACCGTTATAAGAGTCATCGAAAACTTTTTTAAGATTACTTTCTTTGAACCTATTTTTCTTCAACATTATTAAAAGAATTGTAAACAGTTGATATTAGTTTAATATTTTACAATCGTTGGGGTCTTATGGATAATTCTTTTATAGATAAAGAAATTTTAAATTTTAAAAATTTGTTTTTAAGTTTTTATCAAGAAAAAATTCTCATCATTACTACTACATTAATTTTTGCGTTATTTTCGGTTTTTTATGCTTTGAGCATAGTAAATAAATACAGTTCTGAAGCAAAATTGATATCTTCTTTAGAATTAGATTCTTCATCAGGAAATATCAATTTGTCAAATATTGATCTAGGCGGTTTAGCAAATTTGGTCGGTGGAGGACGGTCTAATATCGATTCAAATCCAAGAACAAAATTAGCAAAAGAACTGTTAACTTCAAAAGAATTTATAAATCAGTTTGTGAAACGACGAAATATCTTAGTTCCTCTTATGGCTGGCAAATCGTGGAACGTAGAAAAAAATAAAATAAATATAAATCAAAAAATTTATGATGAAAGAACAGAATCCTGGCAAAGAGAATCAACTTTTTTAATTGGCTCAGCCCCATCCAGAGATGAGGTTTTCAATAAATTTATCTCAAATTTTCAAATTCAAAGAAGTAAGGAAGGAATTTTTCTAATTTCATTAATTTCTTTAAGTCCTCTAACATCTCAACAATGGCTAAGTTGGCTAATAGAGGATGTAAATAATGAGATAAGGAAAAAAGAGGTTTTACTCAGCGAGCAAAGAATAAGCTTTCTGCTTAATGAATTAAAATCTGAACGGATTGCATCAACTAAGGAAGCTATAAGCGCCGTTCTAAAAAAAGAATATACTCAGCTCATGCTTGCTAATACAAGAGAAGATTTTGTTTTTACATTGATAGATCCTCCTAGTCGAGCATCCTTTAGAGATGGAATTCCTAGAAGTATAATCTGCATATTAATTACTACTTTAGGATTTTTTTTCTCATTGTTAATAGTTATTTTAAAAAATTATATAAAATTTTTTAAATGACAAAAGTTAGTAAACAAAAAAAATTTTTGATCACAGGTTCTGCCGGATTTATAGGCTTTAGTTTAGCAAAAATTATTCTTGATAAAGGTCATTTAGTATTTGGAATAGACAACCTTAATTCTTACTACGATGTTAGTTTAAAGAAAAAAAGACTATCTATATTAAAAAAATACAAGAACTTTTATTTTGAAAAAGTTGATATTTGTGAAGAAAAAAAAATGAGTAAGCTTTTTTCGAAATGCAAGCCCGAAATAGTTATTCATTTAGCTGCTCAAGCGGGAGTGAGATACAGTATCTCAAATCCAGAAGCATACATTAAATCAAATATTTTAGGTTTTTTTAACGTTATTGATATTAGTAGAAAAAATAATATTGAGCATTTTGTTTATGCAAGTACAAGTAGTGTTTATGGCGAAAATAGTAATTCAAATTTTCGGGAAGATCACAATACTGATCACCCTATACAACTTTATGCAGCTACAAAAAAGTCTAATGAAGTTATAGCGCATTCTTTTAGTTCAATCTATAAATTACCATGTACTGGATTAAGATTTTTTACAGTTTATGGTCCCTGGGGTAGGCCAGATATGGCTTTATTTAAATTTACTAAAAACATATTAGAAGGCAAACCGATTGATATTTTTAATAACGGAAATCATTCAAGATCTTTCACTTATATTGACGACTTGATAGATTCTATTTATAAAATATCTTTAAAGCCTGCTAAAAAAGATAAAAATTGGGATACAAAAAAATTAAAATCATCTTCTAGCAGACATCCTTATCGAATTTTGAATATTGGATCTGACACGTCAATCGATTTAATGTTCCTGATTTCTTTGATAGAAAAAAATTTAAAGAAGGAAGCTATAAAAAATTTTTTACCTCTTCAACCGGGTGATATAAAAGATACAAAGACAAATACTTTAAAACTAAAAAAGATTATTAAACACACTTCAAGAACCTCTATAGAAAATGGGGTTAAGAGCTTTATAGATTGGTATAGAGATTTTTACAGATAGTTGATATGTATATTTCAGTTATTTGTCCAAATTTACTTGTCGGAGGGGCAGAAAAAATGACTGTAAATTTAGTAAATGAGTTACTAAATTTAGGTTATAAGGTTGACCTTATTCTCCTTAAAAAAGATGGATCATTTAATAAAGAATTATCAAGTAACTGTAATTTAATTTTATTAAACAAAAAAAGATCTCGATTTGCTTTTTTTTCATTATATTTTTATTTAAAAAAATCAAAATCGGATGTTTTATTAAGTACATTAAGGGAAACATCTATCTTAAGCGGCCTTGTGAAAAGATTACCTTTCATAAATCAGAAGCTTGTTATTAGAGAGGCAAGTCAATTTGAAAAAAGATCCATTCTTTACGATTTTTTCCTTAAGGTTGCTTATGAATCAGCGGATTTATTTATAGCTAATTCAAATTTTACAAAAAAGTCTTTTGACAATGAAATTTTTAAAACTTTTAGAAAAAAAATTAAAACTGTAGTAATCGGAAATCCTGTCATAAATCAAAATTTTGCAGAAAATCTTCAAGAAGAATTTGAGCACGAATGGCTAGATAATAAATCTTTAAAAACAATAATTTCATGCGGAAGATTTGATCCCATAAAACAGTTTTCCATTTTGATTAAAGCTTTTAAAATATTATATGAATCAGATAAATCTTTAAGACTAATTTTGATTGGCAATGGAGAAGAATATGACAATCTTGTGAATCTCTATCTTTCTCTTGAATTAAAATTTGTTGTTGAAATTATTAAATTTGATAAAACTCCCTCAAGACTTTTTAAAAAAGCTGATTTATTTGTTAGTTGTTCTAAAACAGAAGGCTTTTCAAATGTTTTAGTTGAAGCCTTAGGCTCTGGAGTAAAAGTTTTATCTTCAAATTCAGGAGGACCAAATGATATTCTTAATCAAGGAGAGTATGGAAAATTAGTTAAAATTGAAAACGAAGTCGATTTAGCAGAAAAAATATTTTGTTCATTGGGTGAGGATCAAGATATTAAAAAAAATATAAAAAGAGCCTATTCTTATTCTTCGAAATCAATAACTCAAAAGTACATAGAAAATATAAATGCTATTTTATAAGGTATGTTGAGAATAAATAGAATTCTCATTTTGTCAGTAGTGTTTTTCACTCTAGGCCTTTTTCTTTCTACAGTAAGTTACCAAAGCTTAGAGCCAGCATTGATAACTACTTTTTTTACAATAATTATTTCCACCGTTTCTTTTTTTATAATTAAGCAAAAAGGAGAGTTTTATTTTTACTTTTTTTGTTTCTTGATATTTGTATTTCTAGGAGGTTTTGCCTCAATTTTTAATAATTTATTTGAGAGTATAGATAACGATGAAGAATTTTTTTATCTCTCTGCTATTGGAAATAGACAATATCTAGATTCAATAATTGAAAATTTTGATGGATATGGAGCTGTAAGTTTTTGGGCATTTTTTTATGATCTTTTCTCAGAACTAGGTTTTTCAAAAATCCCTCATATTGGCATTACGATAAACATTTTACTTATGACTTTCTCAGGGGCATTAATTTTTAAAAGTGCTCTAAAAATATATTCAGAGGAGGCTGATAGAGCAAACAGATTATTCTATTTGTACCCGTTCAATGGTCTTATACTATTATTTGCTCTTACTCATTTGAGAGACGCTTTTTCCTTCTTTTTAATCAGTCTTTTACTTTTTTCTTGGATCTCTCTTATAAAAAACAGGCAGTTTTTAAATTTTCTAGGGTTAATACTTACTAATCTGATTTGTATCTTTTCTTTTAACTACATAAGGCCTGAATTTTTGTTAATACCACTTGCTTTGATACTTTCTTTCTTTGTATCAATAGTATTTGTAGGGGAAAAAAATAATCCTTTTTACTTCCGAGGTATAAAAAGTTTAGGGATAGTAATTGTTATTTCTGGATCAATTGTTTTATTTCAATCGGGAATAATAAATTTTGTTGATGAAGCATATCAAGCATATATTTTATTAAATCAATCTTTACAAAACTCCTCTTCTCTTGGCACAACATTAATAGTTGAAGCTCCTCTACCCATAAGATTAGTATTAGGGAGCATTTACTTGTATGTTTTTCCTATTCCATTTTGGGCTGAATTAGATTATCGATCTTTGTATCACTTCTTTAAATTTTTGAATCTTATCTATTTTTATTTTTTTGTACCGCTGATGATTCTATCGATCTATTATTTTTTTAAATTAAAAATATATAGATCTTTAATTAACTATTTTCTATTACTATCAATAGTTGGATTCACTGTCTCTGTTGCGCTTACCTCATTGGAAACAAGACATCTAGGGCAATTTCTTCCCTTTTTAATGCTTTTCTCTTTAATTCCACCTTTTAAGGATAAAATAGAATACCTGAATTATTATAAAATTTTTCTTTTTTACATATCTGGAATCTTATTGGTCCATATATTGTGGATATATTTAAAGTTATAGTTTAAAAATTTTAAATTACAAAAATTAAGGAAAATATATCAACGTTAGAAAATAATATTTGCTGAGGGAACTATTTTGTGTGGATTTGTTGGTTTGGTCTCTCATACTCAAAGAGAAGACCAGTTAATACATAAAGTAAAATTGATGAATGATTTATTGTCTCATCGTGGCCCAGACGATGAGGGATATTTCTTTCATAAAAATATTGGCTTAGGGCATAAAAGACTAAGCGTGATAGATACTTCAAAAAAAGCATCTCAACCTATGATTGATTCATCCACAGGAAATGTTTTGATATTTAATGGAGAAATTTATAATTTTAAAGATCTAAGAGAAAGTTTAAAAAAAAATGGTGAAGTTTTCTTTTCAGATAGCGATTCAGAAATAATCCTTAAGCAATATAAAAATTATGGAATTGAGGGCTTAAAAAATTGCGAGGGTATGTTCGCCTTCGCTATTTGGGATAAAAGTAAAGATAAAATAATAATTTTTAGAGATAGGCTTGGAATTAAACCTTTGTTTTATATAAAGGAAAAAAACTTTTTTGCGTTTTCTTCAGAAATAAAATCGTTATTGGCATTGATCGATAAAAAAGAGATCAATGACCAAGCTTTTTCTGAGTATATTTTTTATGGAAATTCCTATAGAGACGAAACTATCTATAAAAATATAAAGTCTTTAGAACCAGGAAAAATTTTGACCTTTGAAAACTCTTCTAAAAAATTATCCGTTAAAAATTGGTGGAAACTTGAAGATTGGATAGAAAATTACGATGAGATATCTAACAATGTAGATGACCATTTTTTTGAGAAAAGTCTTCAAATCGCAATAGATAAGTCTGTTGAAAGACAACTAGTTTCAGATGTTCCCTTAGGTTTATTTTTAAGCGGAGGCCTAGATTCCTCAACCATAGCCGCTTCTGCAAATAAATTTTCTAAAAAGAAGATGAAAAGTTTCATAGCAACTTTTGACTATGCTAAGGGAGTAAACGAAAAGGAAAAATCTTTTCTTGTAGCCAATGAGTTGGATTTAAATCATGAAGAAATAAGCATATCAGGAACTCAAAATTCTATAATTCAATCTATTGAAAAACTCGCATACATTCATGACGAACCCTTTGGCGATGCTGCAAATCTTCCCTTATACCTTATGACTAAAAAGCTAAAGAGCTCTATTAAAGTAATCCTACAGGGAGATGGTGGAGATGAGTTATTCTCTGGTTATAAAAGAAATAAAATTATTGCAAATCTAGATATTTTAAGACTCATACCAGGCTTTATTTCCTTACCTAATTTAATGTTTAAAAAAATTTTTTTTCAAAGAATAAATAGGATTTTAAATGCTGTAAGTTCTCAAAACTTTGGAGAAATTATGGCTAAGCTTCTTACAACGGAAACAATTAAAGATCATCCATTCAATTTATTTAAAGAAGAAAAACGAGAACACCTCTTTAAAAATACAAATCCATTTAAGGCATATATGTACTGTAATGATAGATTCAAAGGTTTCAGTGAATCTAAAAAGATGATGTTAACTGATCTTACCCTTCAACTACCTTCACAATTCTTAACAAAAGTTGATAGATCTTCTATGGCGAATGGTATTGAAGTGAGAGTACCTTTGTTGGATGAAAACATTTTAAAATTATCTTTGAATCTTCCTGATTCAAAACTTTTTTCGAGATCAAATGACAAAATTTTAATTAGGAATATTTTAGAAAAAAGACTTAGCAAAAATATTTCAAGACAAAAGAAAAAAGGTTTTGGAGTGCCATATGAATTTTGGATGAGAACTTCTCTGTACGATTATGCAAACGAACGTCTTTCAGATAAGTCTTTTTTAGAGTTTTTCGATTTAGACAGAAAAAAAGTAGAGGATATTTTTTTTGATCACAAAAATAGAATAAAAGAGAGAGGGTTCATGCTCTGGAAACTTTTACAGCTGTCTTTATGGAAAGAGCAGCACTTAGAAAAACAAACTTGATTAAAGATATTTTGAAGAAAAAGAGAATAATATTTGTGGGAGCTTTCCCGGAGAATTCAAAAATATATGGAGGAAACATAACAGCTTGTAACGCTTTAATGAAATCTGATTTTTCAGAAAACATAGATGTAATAAAACTTGATAGTACTCAATCTTCTCATCCATTACCTAGTTTTTTTACGAGGTTACTAACAGCTTTGAAAAGGTTAAAGCTTTTCTTATTTATTCTAAGAAAAGAAAAAGTAGATTGTGTATTGATTTTTGCAGCTTGGGGTTTAAGTATTTTTGAGAAGGGTGTAATGGCTAGACTTGCAGTTATTTTTAAAAAGCCAGTTCTTTTTTTTCCTAGAGGAGGGCACTTGGTTGAACATTTCCATTCATCATTTTTTGCAAGAATTCTTACAAAATTTGCCTTAAGTAAATGCTCTAAAGTTCTTTGTCAAGGTGAAGCAATAAAGGAGATTTCCATGAATCATCTGCACTTTAGCCATGAAAATTCACCAATAATCAGAAATTGGACAGCAACAAAAGAACTTTTAAAAATTGGAAAAAATAAAAAAATTAAAAGAAGTTCAACTCTAAATTTTTTATTTGTAGGTTGGTTAGATTTTGAAAAAGGTATAAGGGAAATCATTGAGGCTTTTGATGAGTTGTCATCCATTTATCCTGTAAAGTTAAACTTAGTTGGTGAAGGTAATGCAACGAAATATGTCGAAGAATATATAAAATATAATCCTAATAAAAATTTAAAAATACATGGATGGGTTGAACCAAAGGACATAAAATTTTTTTACAAAAATGCAGATGCGCTTCTTTTGCCTTCTTGGCTAGAAGGTTTTCCAAACGTTATTGTTGAATCAATGGCTTCAAAGGTATTTGTAATCTCAACAAGCGTAGGAAATATTTCTGATGTAGTTATTCATAATGAAACTGGATTTTTGGTAGAGAAAAAAAATTCAAAAGATTTATTTTTAAAAATGAAGGAAAGTATTGAAAATTATCAATTAAGAAAAATATGTTCATATAATGCCTACAAATATGCTGAAGAAAATTTTTCATCTTCAACTGCTTCTCGAGAAATCATTAGGCAAATCAACGAAGCAACCTCAAAAAACAAATGAAGACTTTTTATGAAAATTTTTTAACCTTTTTAGGAATCTTTTCTAGTGGTTTTTTTAACAAATTAAATTATTTACCTGAGCAGGAAATAGAAAAATACCAAAAAAAATTAATTAAAAAACAAATAAATTATTGTATTAAAAACATTGAATTCTATAGAAACCTTGAAATTAAAGTCAAAGATAATCCTCTAGATACACTTAAACAGTTTCCAATAATTTCAAAAGATGACGTTATTAAAAATCCTGAAAAATTTAGACCAGCAAGAATATCTAATTTTTTATCATCTTCTCATAGTACTTCAGGAATCACGGGAAAGATATTAAAGTCTGATTGCTCACCCTTTGCATGGATTATTGAGCAAGCAGCAATTTGGAGCCACTGGAGATCAGCCAACTACAAATTCAGAGACAGAATACTAATTTTAAGAGGATATAATCCTCAACCAGATGAGCCTATCTTTAAAAAAAATAGAATAAAAAATTGGCTTTATTTTTCACCTAGACACTTAAACGAGGATGATCTTAATGAAAAGATCAAAATAATTGAAGATTTTTCTCCTTTATTCATAAGAGGATATCCTTCAACAATAAAACAATTAGCTTTTTTTTGTTTTAAAAATAATATTTCTTTTCCAAGCCTTAAAGGAATCCTATCCGCTTCAGAGACTTTTATAGAAAAGGATAGAGAATTTGTCAAAAAAGCTTTTAATGCCCCTATATATGATCACTATGGTCAAGCTGAAATATCTTGTATGTTTCATGAGTGTGATGCTCATAAAGGGATGCACTTGATACCTTATTATGGTTATGTCGAATTTCTTCCTGACAAGTCTGGAAATTTAAAAATAATTGCAACGAATTTAAGAAATAAGTTTTTACCTTTGATCAGATATGATACCGGTGATTTAGTGGAAAGTTTTACTAAAGAAAAATGTGAATGTTTAAAGACTACTTTGCGAGTCCCATCAATTGTAGGTAGGGCAGATTCAATGCTGTATGACTCAAACAATAATAAATTTTCTTCTACTAGTATGATAACCTTTCTGTCATCCTTTCCATTTTTAAAAAGGTTTCAGATAATCCAAAAAAAAGATCTTAAAACAGAATTTATTTATGAGTATGAAAAGGGTTTAGACAATATAGAACTAGAAACTTATCTAAAGAATATTTTTGGAAGAGAAATTGTCTTTAATCCCAGTAATAATTTCATTTTAAGCAGTGAAGGAAAATTCTCTTCAATAATTACTTCAAAATAAGATCTAATTATTTTTTTCTACCCATAAGTAAAAGTGACTTAAAGTTAGGTAAGAAAAAAATTTATTTTCGAAGAAATATCGCCCTGTCTTACCAAGGCTATTGAATGTTGACCAATTTATTTTTAAATCATGAAAACCCTGTTCTTTTAAAATGTCTATCCAAATATTTGGCTCCTGGTGAATTTTCCAATCAATATCCCCAGCAAAAGGATTTCTTATACCCAAATCCCCAAATAGATTTTTATTTCCACAGTCAGCAATCAAAATTTTTCCGTAGGGCTTGAGAATTTTTGAAAATTTGTGAAATATTTTTTCATATTTCTTTTTACTTTCCGGATTTTTGTGAACATCAATGCATGCTTCTTCATTGAGATGGTTTATAACATTATAAGTAAGGATAAAATCATATCTTTCATTTTCACAATCATATTCTTGGAAAGTTTTAGAATAAAAATTAACATTTTCAGCTCCAAGTTTTTTTTTAATCTCAAAAAAGTTTTGTTTCATCTTAGAGGAGCTTCCATCTAATTCAGGTTCAATACAATCTACTAATGACGCTCCCTCTAAAAAAGCATGAAACGAATGTAAACCTGATCCTCCTCCTATATCGAGAACTGATTTACTCTTAAAATTTATGTCTTCAAAAATCTTATCCAAATGAATAGTTAAATTTTTTCTATTGGGATAAACTTTAAGATCAGAAATAATCCTGTAAAAGTCTTTTCTTTGCTTACACATATTAGAACTAAGAATTTAATTTAGCATTATGAAAGTTTCAGTAGCAATGACAACCTATAATGGTCAAAAATTTTTAGACATCCAGCTCAAGAGTATTCTTTGTCAAACCATTAAACCTGATGAATTAATAATCTGTGATGATCATTCTACAGATAATACTCTAGAGATTTTAAGAGATTTCAAAGAACAGGTAGATTTTGATGTAAAAATTTTTGAAAATAAAAAAAACATTGGATTCGTTAAAAATTTTGAAAAGGCTATAAGCCTTTGTACCAAGGATATTATTTTTATATCAGATCAAGATGACTATTGGTTTCCGAACAAAATAGAATTTATGAAAAATTTACTAATTTCTAAAAAAAATTGTTTTGTTGCTATAAACAATGCTGAATTGACGGACATTAACTTAAATCCAACAAACATTCTAAAATTAAATCAGGTAAAGGATTTTTCAGGTGACGACATAGGATATATACCAGGCTGCTGTACAGTTTTCAAAAAGGAAATTTTAGAAATAATATTGCCAATATCTAAAAGTATGGCATACGATAGCTGGATTCACTTTATTGGCATGAATACCAATTCAAGGATAGTTTCAAAAAAGATTCTCCAATTTTACAGAAGACATGATGATAACGCATCAAACCATCCAGTAAGTAGACTAGTAAAAGTCAATAAAAAAGAAAGGTACTTTAAGGCACTAAAAAGATTTTTTTCTTTTAATCCAAGTTCCGAAAGACATATCTATAATAAAACAAATTTAAATGAATCTTTGATTTTAAAGAAAAGGCTGCAAAAAACTTTTTTTTCTGAGGAAGCAAATGACGTTTCTTTTGATAAAGCAAAAATGAAAAAATATCTTGAAAAGAAAATCTACATTTATAAATTGACTTATGAACTTCAAAATAAAACAATGTTTGTAAAATTTTTCTCATCTCTTTTAAATTTGTTATGTAACAAAATTAAATTCAAAGACTTTGTATTTATAAATTTTTAAGACAAAATGAAGATAGATTTTCACTGCCATACTTCCTTGTCTTATGACGGCTTTTCTTCTTATGAAGGATTGGCAAAAGCTGCTGAAATAAAGGAAATAGATGTAATTTTCATCACTGAACATGACAGAATAACTGCTCGAAGAGAAATGATCTCCCACATAGAAAATACTACTTTCATAAAAGGATGTGAATATACTACTCAAAATGGTGCACATGTAATCGGTCTATTTATAGATAAAGAACTTTCAAAAAAAAATAATACATATCAGGATGTTTTCAGACATATCAAAGATCACGGTGGACTGATATCTATTCCGCATCCATTTAAACCTGGTTCAGGCCTATTCAGCGTTGAAAATAATTTTGAAGATTTAAATTTAGAAGATGTTGATTTAATTGAGCTTTATAATGGAGGCTACAAAGAATCTGATATTGAAAGAAATTCTGTTATTCAGCTTGCAAAAAAAAACAATATTAAAGTTATTGGTTCAAGCGATGCTCACAAGGAGGTTCAACTAGGATATTACGTTACGAGTTATGATACAGAAAGTAAAAACATTAAAGATTTAATTAAAAATTATCAAGGAGAAATTCTTCATGATTCTTCGTTTAAATCCTCTCCAAGAAAAATAAAAAAAATACAAAAAAACTCTTTTTTTATTTTTTTTAGAAATCTAATCAAATTTAAATACAGAATGATAATAAAAAGATTTTTTTATTTTTTTAAAAACAAAAAAATTTATTCCCCTATTTATATTCTCAAATACTCTAATGATTAAACCTGCCAGTCATATCCTATCTCTTGAACCTTACAGCCTCTCAAAGAGAGATTCATTAGAGGATGATTTTATAAAACTAGACTGGAACGAAACGCTTTATCCTCTCAACTCTAAGTTAAGAAATTTTTTGATAGAGCAAATTTCTGAATCTCATCTCAATCTTTATCCAAAGTTAATAAATAATGAATTGCAAAATAAGTTATCTGAATACGCGCAAGTTGATTCCGAATGTATTTCAGTTTTCCCTGGTTCCGATGTTGCACTAGATTATGTTTGTAGAACTTACTTAGAAAAAGGAGATTATGTTGTTTCAATTGGCCCAACTTACGATAATTTTAGAATTTTTGTTTCATCTACTGGAGCTACGCATGAGACAGTTTTACCTGATTCTTTAGATGAATACTCTTTAGAAAAACAAATTTCAAAGATTACAAAAAAACCAAAAATTATATATTTCTCAAATCCTAATAATCCAATGAGTTTCTATACAGAAAAGATAGAATTAGAAAGATGTCTAGATTCAAATAAAGATATTTTATTCATTTGCGATGAGGCTTATTTTGAGTTCTCAAAAAAGTCCATGACAAGCTTAGTAAGTAATTACGAAAATATCATTTTTTCTAGATCTTTTTCTAAGGGTTTGGGTTTAGCTGGACTCAGGATTGGATATTTAATTACTAATTCCCAAATCATCGAAAATATTAATAAGATAAAAAATTTTAAAAATTTGACTTCTATTTCTCAATCTTCAGCAATTTTTGTTCTAGAAAATTTAAATATTTTAGATGAAAGAATCAATGACTTAGAAAAATCTAAAGAAATTATTCTAAATTTTTTAACTGATAGTCAATTGAAATTCTTTTCTGGTGACACAAACTTTGTTTTGATTGATTTAAACAATAATTCTAAAATTAAAAAAAATCTTTATCTAAAAAAATTTATTATCAGAGAATTTAATTCTAGTATTTTAAATGGATTTATTAGAATTACTTTCCCGCAATCAATTCATGCAAATATGCTTTGTAAAACAATTGAGGAATCATTTTGAAAATAGCACTTAAAAATTTCAAAAATGGCAAAGTTTCTTTAGAAGATGCTCCAATTCCCAGTATTTCAGAAAATGAATTATTAATTAAAAATTCTTTCTCTGTAATTTCTCCCGGTACAGAAAGAATGTTGTTGGAATTTGGGAAATCAAATTTACTTTCTAAAGCTATTAAGCAACCCGAGAGAGTTAAGCAAGTTATTGAAAAAATAAGTAATGATGGCCTAAAAGCAACATACGATAGCGTATCTACAAAATTAAACGAGTGGACTACATCCGGATACAGTAGTTGTGGAGAAATCATTGAATCGAAAGCCGATGGTTTTAAAGCCGGTGATTTTGTGATTTCAAATGGTCCACACTCTGAATATGTTGCTGTTAATAAAAATTTATGTGCCTTAGTTCCAAAAAATGTTTCTCATGAAGAAGCTTCATTTACTGTTATTGCAAGTATCGCTTTACAGGCACTCAGATTAGCTAAACCCACACAAGGTGAGACCTTCGTAGTATATGGATTAGGTCTAATAGGTTTAATTTTGGTTCAATTACTAAAATCTAATGGATGTAAGGTAATTGGAATTGATCTTGATGAAGATAGGTTAGAACTTGCAAAACAATATGGAGCAACTTCCCTTGGAAGCTTAGACGATTCGACTTTGATTGATTCAAGTTTATCTTTAACAAAAAATCTAGGCGTAGATGGAGTGTTCTTAACTCTTTCAAGCAAATCTAATGATCCAATTAGTAATGCAGCTAAAATGTGTAGAAAAAGAGGAAGAGTGATTCTAACTGGAGTCACAGGCCTTAAAATAAATAGACAAGATTTTTATGAAAAGGAAATAACTTTTAAAGTCTCCTCAAGTTATGGTCCAGGCAGATACGATCCTTCTTACGAAGATAAAGGTATAGACTATCCTTTTGAATATGTTAGATGGACAGAAAAAAGAAATTTTGAAGCTATTTTAGATTTGTTATCAGAAAAAACAATTTCTTTTCAAAAATTAATTTCTCATAAATTTAGCCTAAATTCTATTGAGGAAGCTTATGACACTTTAGTGAATGATAAGCCCTTAGGCATAGTTTTAAAATATGAAACTAAAGAAGAAAAAAACCAAAAGAAAATAAATCTTCCAGTAAAATTTAAGCCTAAAGGAGTTTCGAATCATAGTTTAGCTCTCATTGGCGCAGGATTGCATGCTCAGAAATCAATTCTTCCTTATTTAGGAAAAAGCAATTTCACATTAGACACATTAGCATCAAAGAAAGGAGTTTCTTTAGTAAAATTAGCAAAAAAGTTTAATTTTAATTCTGTAACAACCAACTTAAATGAAATATTTTCTTCTGAAGAAATTGACACTGTAATTATTTCAACAAAACATGATTCTCATGCTGAATTAGTTTTAAAGGCGATTCAAAACAACAAAAATGTTTATGTAGAAAAACCTCTTTGTTTGACATTAGAGGACATTGAAAAAATAGAAAAAAAACTCGATAATTTTTCAGGAAAATTATCAATTGGGTTTAATCGTAGATTCTCTCCTGCAGTAGATATAATTGAAAATTTACTAGGTAATATTAAATCCCAAAAATCATTTGTTTATACTATAAATTCTGGAAAATTAGATAAAGATCATTGGACTAAAGACTCTGCTATTGGAGGAGGAAGAATCATTGGTGAAATATGCCATTTTCTTGATTTGTTAGTTTTTTTAACCAAAGAAAAAATAATAGATTTCGCAATAACTTCCATGAGTGATAATTCCGAAGAGTGTTATGTAATTTCTTTGAAATTTGCAGATGGTTCCATAGCAAGCATTAATTATTTTTCAAATGGTCATAATAAAGTCTCAAAAGAAAATTTAAAAATATTTACTGAGGGAAAATATTTAGAATTAAATAATTTTTTAAAACTTTGGGGTTATGGTTGGAAAAATTTTTCAAAAAAAACATTCTTAGTACAGCAAAAAGGCCACAAAGAGAGCATTAGAACTTTTTTAAATTCTGTTTATAAAAATGATATAGCTCCTATAAATTTAGATGAACTTTTACACGTATCAGAGATGAGCATAAAAATAAATAATGCTTTAAAAAAATGATAGATATTATTGCTGGAGCAAGACCAAATTTTATGAAGGTTGCTCCATTAATCAGAGAATTAAAAAAAAGAAACAAAATAAACTTTAGATTTATTCACACTGGGCAACACTTTGATTCAGGTATGTCAAAGGTCTTTTTTCAGGACCTTAATCTTCCAAAGCCAAATATTCACTTTAAAATTTCGGGCAATACTCAATCAGAGCAAACGGGCCAAATTATGTCTTACTATGAGAAGGTACTGAAAAAAAAGTCACCATCTTTAGTAATTGTTGTTGGTGACGTTAACTCTACTCTAGCAGCATCAATTGTTGCAAAAAAAATGCAGATTAGATTAGCTCATATTGAAGCAGGTTTAAGATCAAATGATCTTTCTATGCCTGAAGAACTTAATAGAATTTTAACAGATTCAATATCTGATTTTCATTTTACTACAACGAAATCAGCTTCAAAAAACCTTGAAAAGTCAGGTGCTAATAAAAAAACAATATTTCATGTAGGAAATATCATGATTGATTCGTTGAAACTGAGTATAAAAAAATTTGAAGATATAAAATTGTTAAAAAAATATGACCTTTCTCCAAAAGAATATTTTATTTTAACTATGCATAGACCGCAAAATGTGGATTCTAGAGAAGATTTTTATAAATTGTTACAAAAAATTGAAGATTCGGTTAAGGATAAAGTAGTTTTGTTTCCGGTTCATCCTAGAACAAAAAAAAACTTACCCTCTATCGAGCATATTTCTAACAATCTAAGAATCATTGATCCCTTACCATACAATGATTTTATTTATTTAATGTCTAATTCACTTGGAGTTTTAACAGATTCTGGAGGAATTACTGAAGAATCAACTCATTTGAATATCCCATGTATTACTTTTAGAAATTCCACAGAAAGGCCGGAAACCGTAACTCTAGGCACAAATGAGCTAATCGGAACCGACCCTTCAAAGGAAAATTTACAATTCTTTCTAGATAAAATTATTTCAGGAAAATGGAAAAAGAGAAAAACTATATCTAAATGGGATGGAAAAACTGCAATAAGAATATGTGACATTTTAGAAAAAATTTATTTTTAAATTTATGATATCTAGATACTTTCATACGATAAGATTCTTAAAGGTGTCGCAAACTTTTGGAAGAGTTTTTTTCAATGTTTGTAAGCTTTTTCTAAAAGAGGAAAAAAAAAATAATTTTAAAATAAGAGAATTTAATAAAAAAATATTTTTCTTTCCAAAAAAAATAAGTTATCTGGGAAATAATAATTTCATTTTTCTAAATAAAAAAAAATACATTGAAAGTTATAGAGTTTCAGATTATCCAAGAGAAGAACTCTTATGGAAATACAATCTTCATTACTTTGACTATCTAAATCAGAAAATTTTAGATAAAAATGAAAATTATGAAAGCCTGATCAACAAATGGATACAAGAAAATAAATTTAAAGAAAATTTATCATGGGACTCTTATCCCTTATCTTTAAGAATTGTTAATTGGGTAAAGTGGTTAATTAGCAATCAAATTAATAACAATCAAATAAACGAAGTTCTTTTTGAGCAAGGCAAATATCTATCAAAGAGAATCGAGTATCATCTTGGAGGAAATCATTTAATTTCTAACGCTAAAGCAATGATTTTTTTTGGACTATATTTTAAATGTATTACCGGAAGAAAAATTTTAAAAAAAGGCAAAAATCTTTTAGAAAAAGAACTTGATAAGCAAATCCAAGCTGATGGTGCGCATTACGAAAAAAGCTCTATGTATCAATCAATAATTATTGAAGATTTGTTAGATATATATTCGATATCTTTAGCATTTCCAAATCTAATCAATTCGGAAATTCTAAAGAAGATCATACCGAAGATGATAACTTTTCAATTAAATATGACTCATTCAGACGGAGGTTTCTCTTATTTCAATGATTGCTCTTCTTCAAGTTCTTTAAAGATCGATCAGTTAATGAATTATTCAAAAAAATTAGGATTCAAGGATTTTAACTATACTGAAGGAATAAAGTTTCACAAAAACTCTAATTTTGTATCGTGTAAAAATTCTTCGTCAAATTTTATTTTTTCATTTGGATCCATTGGGCCTAATGAATTGATGGCTCATTCTCATGCAAATTCTCTATCATTTGAATTATCTTTAGATAATCAAAAAGTATTTATTAATTCAGGAGTTTCGAGTTATCAAAATCAAAAGAGGCGAGATATTGAGAGAGCAACTTCTTCCCATAATACGTTGGAGTTAAACGAAAAAAATTCTAGCGATGTTTGGGCATCTTTTAGGTGTGGTAAAAGGGCAAATTCTAAATTAATCAAAAATTCTTCTACAAAAGATGAATTATGTGTTTATGCAAAACATGACGGTTACTCAACAATTTTTAAAAAAAGAATTCATTTCAGAAAAATTACTTACAATAAATCTTCTTTAATTATAGAAGACTCTATAGAAGGAAGTTTTAATAAGGCAATTGTTAGAGTTCATTTGCATCCAGAGGTTGATGTTATAAACGATTGCTTATTTTTAAAGTCAGGTCAAAAAATCAAAATTAAAAAAAGAAATTGTAATCTAAAAATTAAAGAAAATATTTGGGCTAAAGGATTTGGAGATTTAAGAGAAAATAAGTCTTTAGAATTTGAATTAAATTCAAATTTTTCTTGTATAAAATTTTCATGGTGAAATGAGAATACTCATCTTAAGTTACTACTATGAACCTGATTTAGGAGCAGGGGCTTTTAGAAATACTGCTTTAGTTAATGCATTAAGAGAAAATTATCAAGAAATTAACATTGATGTATGCACCACAGCACCTACTAGATACGATTCATACAAAAAAACATTTAATGAATGCGAAAAAAGAGGAAACTTACAAATTATGAGGTTCAAAACTTCTATTTCTTCTTCTAATTTCATTTATCAAATTACCTCTTTTTTAATTTTTTTCTGGAAGGTTAAGAAATTTGTAAAAAATAAAAAATACGACTTAGTATATGCCAGCTCTAGTAGATTAATGACAGCATTTTTAGGAGCACTGATTTCTAACTCAAAAAAATGTCACTTGTATCTAGACTTTAGAGATATTTTTAGAGATGTTTTAAAAGAAATGAATATGTTCCTATTCATACTTAGTTATCCAATATTATTTTTTATCGAAAGGTATACTTTAAGAAAAGCAAAGAAAATAAACCTCATTTCAAAAGGTTTCCATAATTATTTCAGTAACATATTACCTAACTCCAATTTTTCTTTTTTTACAAACGGGATAGATAAAGATTTTTTGCATAACGAAATTAGAATTAAAAAGGAAAATCCAAAAATAAGAATTCTTTACGCAGGAAATGTAGGTTTTGGCCAATCTCTAGAAATGATTTTACCTGAAATAGCGAAAAAATTATCTGCCTCTCATGAGTTTTTAATAATTGGAGATGGAGGAAAAAAAAGATACTTTCAATCGTTATTAAAAAAAGAAAAAATAGACAATATTATTTTGAAAGATCCTATAGAAAGAAAAGATCTTATCAAAGAGTATCTTAAAGCAGATATCTTATTCTTGCATTTAAACAACATCAAAGCTTTTGAAAAAGTTTTACCTTCAAAAATATTTGAGTATGCTGCGATGAATAAACCTATTCTTGCTGGAGTATCTGGTTATTCGGAATATTTTATGAAGAAAGAAATAACAAACTGTAGTTTTTTTTCTCCAGGAAATTCACAAGAAGCTCTTAAAAGAATCTTCGAGATAAATTTAGATGAAAAAGTAGACAGAACATATTTTATTAATAAGTTTTCAAGAGATACAATTATGAAAAATTTTTCTAGAGATTTAGTTTTAACATTAGATAAATAAGAATATATGTCAAAAATTATAATTCAATTCAACGAGGCAAATTTTGACTTCATATCAAAATATTGTAAGAAATATCATCTTCCAAATCTGAAAAAAATTATTAATTTCCAAACTAAAGTACTCACTTCTTCAGAAAAAGAATATGAACATTTAGAACCATGGATTCAATGGTATTCATTTTACACTGGAATGAAATATGCAGATCACAGAGTAGCTCATCTTGGAGATTGCCTAAAAAAAGATCATATTTCTTTTTTTGATCAAATAGCTTCGAAGGAAAATAAAGTGGGTCTTTTTTGTGCAATGAATCACAAATTTAACTCAAATTTTGAGGTATTTATTCCCGATCCTTGGACTAATACTACTTCTGATAATTCCATGAGTTCGAGGTTAGTATCTTATGCTCTTCGTTTCGTAGTAAATAATAACGTAAGATTTAAATTAAATTTCCTATCTTTATTTGGACTATTGATAATCATTTTTCCCTCAATGTTCAACTTACGTGTCATTTTCAAATCAATTGTCAGTTTTTTAAACAAAGATAGAGCATCTTTAGCTGCTTATTTTGACTTATTTTTTTTACGATATACTTTAAAAAGAATAAAAAAAAATGAGTTAGACCAATCCTTGATTTTTCTAAATGGGTTGGCTCATATTCAACATCACTTTTTAAAGACCTCAGAATTTTTGTCTGGAAATCAAGAAGAAGATAAAATTCTAAAATGCCTAAAAATTTATGACACAGCTTTTGATTTCTTAAATTATTTCCAAGATGATAATGAAATATGGTTTATTACGGCTCTGACACAAGAAAAGTTTACAAAAGATCTAAACTACTGGAGGCTCAGAGACCATGATCGGCTACTAGAAGAAATTATTGAATACAATTTCAGCTGTGCTCCAAGAATGACCAGAGATTTTGAGCTTACATTTACAAATAGAAAATATGCAGAACTTGCAAAGGAATCATTAAGCGAATGTTTCATATTTGATGGTGAAAAAAAAGAACCAGCATTTGGTTTTTTTGATTTAGAAAATAAATCTCTTTTTGCCTCATTTATATTTTCTGGAGCAAACAAAAATGTTGACTTAATTTATAAAAATAAAAAAATTAATCTTCAGGAAAAGATTGACTTTATTGCAAAAAAAGATGGCGGTCATATAGGAAAAGGATGGGCATTTTCAAATGTTGAAGTTAATTTCCTTGAAGACAAGCCTTTGCCTATTTGGGAAATAAATAAACTAATTCTTTAATTCAAATTGAAAACTTTAAAAAAAGTAATAATACCAATAGCCGGCTTAGGAACAAGAATGCTACCTGCCACAAAAGCAATTCCAAAAGAGATGTTGCCAGTAGCGGGCAAACCAATAATTCAATATATTGTCGAAGAAGCTGTAGAAGCAGGATTTAAAGAAATCATTTTTATAACTCACTCTAGTAAATCCTCTGTAGAAAATCATTTTGATACAAGTTTTGAGTTGGAAGCTGAATTGGAGAAAAGAGTAAAAAGGTCTCTTTTAAAAGAGATAAAAACAATCTCGAAATTGAATGTTTTAATTCACAGTATTCGTCAAGGGAAGGCCTTAGGACTTGGGCATGCAATACTATGTGCGAAATCAATTTTAAGTGACAAAGAACCTTTTGCGATTATACTGCCGGATATGTTGATTGATGGGTCTAATAAGCTAAACAACTTAGGAAAAATGAAAAGTCAATATGAGTTAACAAATAAATCTTCTATTCTTTTAGGAAAAGCAAATAAAAATGAAATCGAAAAGTATGGAATAGCAAAAGTCAAAAAGAATAATCAGTCTGGTGGTATAGGGTTTATTGAACAAATGATTGAAAAACCTTCTGTTAAAAAAGCTCCTTCTAATTTATTTGCAGTTGGTAGATATGTCTTTTCTTATGAATTAATATCTTTTTTGTCAAAGACTAAGGCAGATAAAAAAGGAGAGGTTCAACTTACAGATGCCATTGATGATTTTTTAAAAACATATGAAGTGGTAGGGCATCAGTTAGAAGGAAAATTTTATGATTGTGGAAATAAATATGGTCATCTAATCGCTAATATTGAATACTCATTAAAAGATAATGAAATCAAAAGAAAAATAATGTCGTATTTCAAGTAGGTATTATTTTTTAATCACTTTATTTTGAAATAAATTTAAAAATGCTTAACTTTTTTTTTAGATTTTCATCAATATTTAAAAAGACGAAAGACATTTTCTACATAGAGAATGATAATCAGTTTCTGATAGCTAAAGAAGTAATCAGCAAAGAGAAACTTCTTGGTTTAGACACTGAATTTGATTGGAGAAATACTTATTTTCCTGTCCTCTCAATGTTGCAAATTTCTACTCCTAAAAGCATATTTTTGTTTGATTGCTTAAATTGTAAAAATATTGACTCTCTTAAATGTATTCTTGAGGATGAAAATAAAATTATTATTTTTCATGCTGCTAGAAGTGATACAACTGTATTAAGTTCAAATCTTAATATAAAAATAAAAAATGCTTTTGATATACAAGTAGCTGAGAAATTAATAAATTCAGGTGACATTAAAAGTTATTCCTCAATTGTATTAAAATATTTTGGAAAGATTTTAGATAAAAGCGAAACCAATTCTAATTGGTTAAGAAGACCTTTGAATGAAAACCAAATTTCCTATGCTGCCAGCGATGTTGAATTTCTTTTAGATATTTTTAAATTTCAAAGAAAGAATTTATTAAAAATAAATAAACTAAAAAATGCATTTGAATTATCCCAAAAAGAAGCTTATTTTGGAAATAGAGATATAAAACTATCAAGACTAGAAAGAAACAAATATAAATTATCCAAACGAGAAAAAGAAATTTTTCTTTGGAGAGAGGATATGGCTAAGCTTGAAAACATTCCAACAAGTTTTTTGTTCAAAGATAAGTATCTAAAAAAGCTTTCTAGATTGAAAGGAAACGATAGTAATTTAAAATCACAAATTATAAAAATTTTAGGCGACACAAAGCTAACAGAAAATTTTATTTCAAACTTTTTTTAAAATGTCATTTTGGTTAATTTATATTTTTTTTTTCATTAATAATATCTTTTCTAATATCAAGATTCTTTAAAAGAAAATTTTTGAAAATTTTATTTTTTTCTCTTATCTTGGCAGCTTTTTTAAGTATATGGTTTAAAGAACCAGGATCGACAAATTTGGCTCCGATAATATCAATTTTTATTCTAGAGAGCTCAATCTTAGAAAGTCATGGATTGATGAGAATTTTAAGGCCCTTCTCACTTTCAATACTTTTTGCTTTAATTTTTTCCGGGATTTATTGGCTCTTTAGATCTAAAAATTGAAAACCTCTGGTTTTAAATTTTTTCTTCCTAAATCTATCAATCCAATTTGATTTTTTCCTTTTAAGAATCCTGCACATTCTCCCGGATTAAACACATAACAATTATTTATTTTTTCTAATCTATATCTATGAGTATGACCATGCAAAATGAAATCATGACTATGGATCATTTCTTCATTTATAAGATCAGGATGATGTAAAACTGCAAATTTTTTGTTATTAACCTTGATGAAGTAGGGCTCATCAAAAATTTTACAATCGAAGTTTCGGGAGGCTTCTTCTAAGCTTTTTCTTTCTTCAATATCGTTATTTCCTAATACTGCAATGAGAGGGCAATTAAGATCCCTAAAGGCAAGCAAAGATTTGGCTAAAGAGATATCCCCAGTATGAAAAACAATTTCTGCAGCATTTTCATTGAAAATACTGCAGATATTTTTTATATTTTTGAGGTTATTATGCGTATCTCCTGTTACGCCAATAATCACTGATTTAGACTTTTTCTAAAATATGTATGCCGCAAGCAGTACCAAGTCCAATCACGTGAGTCATACCCAGTCTTGCACCTTCAACCTGTCTTTCTCCAGCTTCACCTCTTAAGTGAGTACAAACTTCATAAATATTTGCTATTCCAGTTGCTCCTAAAGGATGACCTTTTGAAAGAAGACCTCCAGAAACATTAACAGGTACTTTCCCCCCGAGCTCGACATGACCTTCATCAATCATTTTTCCTGCTTCTCCATCTTTACACAGTCCCAGATTCTCATAATGAAGCATCTCAGCAGTTGCAAAACAATCATGCAGTTCTACAAGATTGATATCTTCAGGACCTACTCCAGCCATT
>MDTE01094950.1_pt1 | contig 50228 bp, 45 predicted proteins | sample 811231 | NCBI WGS metagenome assembly MDTE01 (sample SAMN05326651, study PRJNA326480) | marine metagenome | isolation source: seawater | place: Indian Ocean: Red Sea | collected 2010 | reverse complement strand
TGTCCTTCCCGTCCTTCATCCTCAGGATGTAATTCCTGCTGAACCAGGGGACTATCTCCTTGATCTTGTTGATGTTCACGATGTGCGACCGGTGCACACGCCAGAACACCGCCGGGTCCAGATGCGAGTGTAGCTCATCCAGGGTCCGATAGTTCGAGGTGCCTCGCAGCGCGGCGGTGACGACCGTGATCACTTCGTCGGCAAGTGACGCATAGACGATGTCGTCGGCCTGCACCAGCAGGTAGCGCTCGTCGACCTTGACCGCCAGGCGCTCGCGCCGGCTTTGTCGCTCCGCAACATATTGGACGATGCGCTCGAGCTCTTTGTTTGCCGGCGCCGGATCCGCCTCCTCGCCGCCCACGTCGACCAGGCGCCGCACGCGCTGGATGGTTTGGGCCAATCGCGACGGCTCCACCGGCTTTAGCAGGTAGTCGACCGCGCACACTTCGAACGCCTCTATCGCGTACTGGTCGAAGGCGGTCACGAAGACAATGTGACTCTCCACCCCGCGGTCCAGCAGCTGTCGGGCGGCGTCGAAGCCGGTCAGGCCGGGCATCTGGATGTCGAGAAACAACAGGTCCGGCTCATACTGTGTGGCCAGCTCGACCGCCTGTGGTCCGTCGGCCGCCTGGTCCACGATCTCGACGTCGTCCAGCCGTTCGAGCTGAAAACAGAGCTCATTTCGAGCCAGTGCCTCGTCGTCCGCGATCAGAACCCGCAACGTCATGATGCTCGGGTCAGGCCGACACCGGTTGGGGGACGGCCAGCTCGGGTATCTCGATGCGGGCACAGGTGCCCTCGCCAGGCGTGCTCGTCATCTGCAACTGGTAGTTCTCGCCGTAAATCACGCGAAGCCGCTCGTCGACATTGCGCAAGCCGATGCCACCCGTCCCGGGCGTCGAGCCTTCCACCGTCATGCCCACTCCGTCGTCGGTGATCTCGATGATGGTGTGCTGGTTCTCCCGGTCGCTCGAGATCGTGACCTGCCCGCCGCCCACCTTCCGCGAGATCCCGTGTTTGATCGAGTTCTCGACCAGCGGCTGCAGCAGCATGCTGGGCACCATTTGATCGAGAGTGGCGGGGTCTATCCGCTTCTCCACTCGAAGCGTCGGACCGAAACGGATCGTTTCGATGTCGAGATACTCGTCGATCGCGTCCAGCTCTTCCCGCAGGGTGACGAAGTGCTCCTGGCTGCGGAGCAGCCGGCGCAGCAGCCCGGAGAGCTTCCCGATCAGCACTCGCGCCGTTTCGGGATGCGAGCGGATCAACGACGAGATCGAGGTGAGCGTGTTGAACAGGAAATGCGGGTTGATCTGACTCGCCAGCGCTTCGACCCGGGCGGTCATAAGCAGCTTTTCCTGCTCCTGGAGCCGATGCTCGATGCGAGCCGTGTTCCAGATCTTGATCGGGACCGCCACCGAGAGCACCGAAGTGAGGACGACGAGCCCGCCGAGCCACCAGACGCCGCCCGGGTCGAGGAAGAAGAGACGCTGGATGCCGTATCGGAAGCCCAGGACCTGTCGGAGCAGCTCCAGGCTGATGGGAGCGGCCATCAGGGTCAGCTGCCAGTCGATCCGGAAACGGCCGAACAGCGTCCAGATGTCGCGCTTGAGGGCGGTCACGAGCAGCGGCGTGATGTGCCAGATCGCTTCCTTGGGTGCCACCTCGCGAAGGCCGCCGCCGGCGAAGCCGCAGCCGACCGACAAGATGATGGCAATCCACTCGCCGGCGCTCAGCGCTGGCAGGCCCACCAGGGTGCCCACGATGGCTCCGGCGTAGGGACCCGCGATCAGGCCGGCCAGATAGGAACCCGAGAGCGACAGATCGGCCGCGTCGTAGTTGAGCAGGAGGCGGGCCGACACGCCCAGACTCAGCGGGATCCCGAAGGCGAAGGCGAAGGTCAGGCGCTCCCGCCAGGCCCGTGTTTCTGTGAGCAGAATGCGTCGGAACTGACCGAAGCGGACGAGCATGGTGGCCAGGGTGGCCGCCACGGCGACCTTCACCACCAGGGTCGTGAGCAGCGCCTGCTCGGGTGGGAGTAGACGAACCTCCTCTGGCACCAAGGTATTATAATTTAAAGAGTTACGAGAATGGACTTCCTCGAAGCGCTCAACCAGCGGGTCCTTGTGTGCGATGGCGGGATGGGCAGCGTGCTGTATGCCCGCGGCGTCTTCGTCAACCAGTCATTCGAGGCCCTGAACCTCCGGCAGCCAGAACTGGTGACGGCGGTGCATGCCGCGTATGTGCAGGCTGGCGCCGACCTCATCGAGTCCAACACCTTCGGGGCCAACCGCCTCAAGCTGGCCGGATTCGACCTGGTCGACGAGCTGGCCGCCATCAACTGGGCCGGCGTACGGATCGCCCGCGAGGCCGGGGCCCCCTTCGTCGCCGGGGCGCTCGGACCGCTCGGCGTGCCAGTTGGGGCAGACGGCGGCATGTCGCGTGAGGCCGCGGCCGAGGCGTTCGACGAACAGGCGGCGGCGCTCGTGGAAGCCGGCGCCGACCTGCTCTTGCTCGAGACCTTCTCGCGGGTCGCCGAGTTGAGAGTGGCCGTGGAGACGCTACGGCGTCGCTCGACGCTTCCGATCGTGGCTCAGGTGTCGATTGCGGAAGACGGGTTGACCCAGGACCACGTGACCCCCGAAGAGTGCGCCCGCGGGCTGACCGAGGCGGGGGCGACCGTCGTCGGGGTCAACTGCGGCGAAGGCCCGGCCGCCACCCTCGAGTCGGTGGAACGGCTGGCGGACGCAACCGCGGCGCCGCTGTCGGCCCAGCCCAATGCAGGGGCCGCACGCGAGGTCGAAGGGCGCCGGCTCTCTCTGTCGTCCCCCGACTTTCTTGCGTCCTACGTGCGGCGGTTCGTGACCGAGGGGGTCGGGATCGTCGGCGGCTGTTGCGGGACGGGGCCGGAGCACATCGCGCGTATCGCGGAGACGGTTTCGGGCCTGGCGGCGCCCCGCAGGGTCGAGATCCCGGCCGACGTCTCTTCCTGAAGATCGACGCACGCGTTTCTTGCCGAAGCGACCCCGACAAGCTATAGTCGGACGATTGTCGTCCCGGAGGTCGGGCCACTACGCCCAGCGCTTCCAGTCGCGGCACGAGTCACGACACCGTCACGCTGCTGAGCGCGAGCCCATGTCCGCACCCTTCAATGAGCGCGACCCCAAGGTGCTTGGGGGCTCCGACGCGGCGACGCGAATCCTCTCGGTCACGGAAATCGAAACCCCGTTCGTCGAGGACGTCTACGAGAAGGCGTCGCTCTGGTACGACTGGTGGTTCGGTCCCACGCTGCACGCGGGCCGGCTCGAGTCGATCGGGCGGCTGGGTATTCAGCCAGGCGATCAGGTACTCGAGGTTGGGGTAGGGACTGGTATCAACGCCTCGCTGTATCCCGATCATTGCCAGGTGACCGGCATCGACCTGTCGATGCGGATGTTGCGGAAGGCGGCCAAGCGACTGGGGCGACGGGGCGTCACGAATGTCCGGCTCCAGCAGATGGATGCCGAGGACCTGTCGTTTCCGGACGATTCGTTCGATGTGGTCTACGCCCCCTACACCATCAGCGTCGTCTCGGATCCGATCAAGGCGGTGCATGAGATGCGCCGGGTTACCAAGCCCGGTGGACGCTTCGTGTTCCTCAACCACTTCCTCAGTACGAATCGTCGCATTGCCTGGATCGAGCGGTTCATCTCTCCGGTGACCGTGCACGTGGGCTTCAAGGCCGACCTCGATCTGCCCGCCTTCCTCGTCCAGGCAGGCCTCGAGCCGGTCTCGATCGAGAAAGTCAACATCCCCCGGATCTTCTCGCTCGTCATCTGCGAGAAGGACGACTAACCCTCGAGCACGCCGTCCAACCCCTTCGCCACGACCTTCGCGCCATCGGTGCGCGTGGTAGGCACGTCGGGCGCCGCGAGTACCCGTTCGATCGTGGGGCCCCATCGGCCGTCGAAGAGCGACGTCTGTTCGAGATACGCGCTCCGCAGCAGCGTTGGCATCGCGTCGACCAGCACCTGATACTCGGCGAAGTCTCCGCGAGAGGTATAGACCAGGGCCGTCCGGTGCGCCGTGCACTCCGCGATGATGCCGTAGCCCGGCTTGGTCAGGACCACGTCGGCCGCCGCGACGAGATCCGCGTAGCCGTAGCCGCGAGCGAACAGCGTCGGAAGGTCGACGACCGACACGACATCGGGGCCCTCGATCGGCGGTACCGTCGGTCCGGTGTCTACCACGTCCCGCGTGACCACCACCGACCAGTCGGCGTGCCGACGTACGGCCGCCCAGTCGATGGCCGACAGACCATAGCGGCCGAACGACACCAGCACCAGGGGGCGGTTGGCGGGCAGACCGAGCAAGGCTCGTGTCTCCGCCCCCGGATGGGTCGCGTGGCGGGCGACGACGGGTGCGTCGTGTACCTTCGGGAACGTCTCGAACCCGGCGGCCATCCCCAGTCGCCAGGCGGCGGCGGCCGTGGCATAGGTTCGTTCGAGGCACGGCAGGAGCCGGGGCGGAAGCCTGGCCCGCGCCGCGTAGTGGCGGTAGATCCAGTCCCACGTGAAGTTGCCGAGCCCCACGGCCGGGACCCCGAGCCGCTCGGCGGCCGCGAAGGCCAGCGGCGGGATGTCGGCCGCGACCAGCACCGTGCCCTGGTCAGCGAGCCAGGCGGCCTCGGCGTCGGCCCGCTGGTCGAGCGTCTCGTGGAACGTCCATGCGTCACGCACCGACGCGTCGACATCGACATGCAGGCTGTCGATCTGGACCACGCCAGTGTCGGTCGGGCCGGAGCGGACCGGCCAGACCGGCTTCAGCGACGTCTCAAAGAGACCGGGTGGCGCATCGGAGCGGACGCGCAACCTGAGATCCGGTCGACGGGCGGCCAGCGCGTTCATGATCTCGATCTGGCGCACGGCGTGACCGTAGCCGTGGCCGGAGACGTAGAAGACGACGGTGGGGGAGGGTGGCATCAGAGCAGGTCCGGCGGCGGAGGGTATGATCTTCCCATGTCACGCCACGAACGCGACTTCTTCAACGAGAAGGAAGAGCTGAAGCCCGCGACCTTCTCATGCCCGAAGTGCGGTCATCGCGCCGAGTACCAGGTGCGGTGGATTCGCCGACTCAAGAAGGACAAACCACCCCGAGGCTCAGACGCGCACGATCGTGAGATGTATCGAAAGCTGCGCGACTACATGGTGAGGGTGGACGACATGCTGAACTGCGAGCGGTGTCGGCGGCGGTTCGAGATCCCGTCCCAGCAGTCGGTGGCGTTTCTGTAGCGGCCGTCATCAAACGCCGCCCGCTATAATCGACAGACCGATGGCAGTCACAGTGTGGGGGAGCGGTATGGCCCGATGGGTCGTCGGTCTGACCAGTCTTCTGCTCCTGGCGCCAGACTCGGGTGCGGCCCAGACCGGCTACACCACGGCGCAGGAGATCGAGTTCCATCGGGCCGCGACGCGCGCACTCGCGCGCGGAGACCATGACGCGGCGCGGTCGCTGGCCGAAGAGCGCTCGGCCGAGGACCCGGCCGGAGCGGCGCTGCTGGCCCGCCTCGACATCCTGGCGGGCGACTACGAGGCCGCCGAGATACGATTGGCGCCGATCGCCGAGCGGAATCTGGTCAGCGCGGCCGGACTTGAGCTGGCGCTGTTGCAGCACTATCTGGGTCGTCGTGACGAAGCCGAACCGCGCTTGAACACCATCGCGATGCAGTTCCAGCGCTCGCGCAGCCCGCTCCACATCTACTACGCCGCACAGGCGGCTCGGGTGCTGGGCGAGCATCGCCTGGCGAACAGTCTGATGCGCCTGGCCACACAGGAGGCGGCTGATGATCCCGCGCTGCAGACCTTCTGGGGAGAGCTGTTCGGCGAGAAGTATGACCAGCTCGAAGCGTCGCAGTCGTTCACCGACGCACTGAATCTCGACGGCGAGTGGGCCCCGGCGCTGCTCGGGATGGCGCGGGCGCTGGCCGACACCAATCCGCCGTCGGCGCGTGAGGCTGCGGCGCGCGCTCTCGAGATCAACCCGGAGTATCTGGACGCCCATCTGTTCCTGGCGCAAGGCGAGCTCGACGATCGGAATCACGATGGCGCGGCGTCGTCGCTGGAGCGGGCGCTCGAGATCAACCCGAACAGTCTCGAAGCGCGGTCGCTGTCCGCCGCCGTCGCGTATGTCGAAGACCGCCTCGACGACTTCGAGGCGGAGGTGGCGCGGGTGCTGGAGCTGAACCCGCGCTACGGCGAGGTCTTCCGGGTGGCCGGAAATCTGACCGCGCGCAACTACCGCTTCGAAGAAGCCGTCGCCCTGGTGCAGCGCGGCCTCGAGATCGATCCGACCAACACGCGGAGCTACGCCGAACTGGGGATGCACCTGCTTCGCACTGGCGATGAGCCGGCGGCCCGGGCCGCGCTCGAGCGTTCGTTCGAAGAGGATCCGTTCGACGTCATCACCTTCAACCTGCTGAGCATGCTCGACTCGCTCGACGGTTTCGAGACGTTCATCGACGGAGACGTCGTCGTCCGACTGCATCCCGACGAATCTCCGGTGATGAAGGACTACGTCATGTCGCTGACCCAGCAGGCGATCGACGATCTGTCCGAGCGCTACGAGTTCCGCCCCACGGGGCCGATCCTGGTCGAGTTCTTTCCGAAGCACGACGACTTCGCGGTGAGAAATCTGGGGCTGCCCGGGATGATCGGTGCCTTGGGCGCCTGCTTCGGCAAGGTCGTGACCATGGACTCACCCCGGGCGCGCACCCCCGGTGAGTTCAACTGGCAGGCGACACTCTGGCACGAGATAGCGCATGTCATCACGTTGCAGATGTCGAACCAGCGCGTGCCGCGTTGGCTGACCGAAGGGCTGTCCACCTTCGAGGAGAAGCGTCACCGACCCGATTGGGCGCGTGACCAGGACCTCGGCTTCGCTACCCAGCTCAACGCCGGTGAGGTGCTCTCGCTGCGCGATCTGAACGGGGGATTCTCCCGCCCGGACACGATCTCGATGGCCTACTTCCAGGCCTCGGTGCTGGTCGAGCACATCGTCGACGAGTACGGCGAGTCGACGATCCACCAGCTGCTCCGCGCCTATGGCGATGGGCTGAACACGGAGGAGGCGCTCGAGCGTGTCGGTCTCGACTTCGACACGCTGCAAGCGTCGTTCGACATTGCCGTCGAGGCGCGGTTCGGCGACCTGCGGCGCGCGCTCGAGGGGCCGGACGAGTCGATGCCGCAGGAGGGGGACGCGCTCGAACGCCTCCAGGAACTGGTGGTCGAGTATCCCGACAGCTTCCCGGTGCAGATGGCGCTCGGGCGCGCCGAGCGTCAGGCTGGCAATACTGCGGAGGCGCAGGCGGCCTACGAACGGGCGGCCGAGCTGGCCCCGATGGCCACCGGGGCTAGCAGCGCCCATGTGCCGCTCGCCAACATCGCGCTCGAGCAGGAGAATCCGGCGCGGGCGATGGAGCATCTCGAGCGACACCTCGACCACGACCACCGTGACATCGAGGCGGCGCGGCGGTTGGCGGCACTCGCCGAGGAGGCGGGGGACGAGGCGCGGATGCGGCGGGCGTACGAGCTGGCGATCGAGATTGACCCGTTCGATTCCACGCCGCACGAGGCGCTCGGGCGACTGGCGGTGGAGCGCGAGGATCACGTGGTCGCGGCGCGGGAATTCGAGGTGGCGCTCGCCCTGGGGCCGATCGACCGGGTCTCGGCACACGTCCAGCTCGCCGAGGTCTACCTCGCCGCCGGACGGGGCGACGATGCGAAGCGTGAGGTGATGGCCGCTCTCGAGATCGCGCCTACCTACGAGCGGGCGCAGGACCTGCTCCTCGACATCGTCGGGGCCGGTCTGTGACGGGTGGCGGCCGGTCGACGAGAGCCGGCCTGGGGCTGGCTCTCGCGGTGGCGTGCCTTCTGGCGCTGCCTGGCCTGACCCGAGCCCAACCTCCCGGCGCCCTGATCACCGACATCGATTCCGGCACCCCGACGGTCCAGCTCGACGGTCTCGAGTGGACGTTCGTGCGGATCAAGTACACCTCCTGGGAAGAGCAGCTCCGGGCGTTTCGCGCCCTGTACTGGAGCGACCCCTGGGCCATCGACGGCCCGGCCGCCGAGCAGAACCTGTCGCGCCGGCTCGGTCGTGTCACCGCCATCGAGGTCAACGACCCGGTCGTGATCACGCTCGACGACGAGCGGCTCTGGGAGTACCCCTGGATCTACTTCGTCGAACCGGGCAATCTTCGGCTCACGCCGAGGGAGGTCGAGATCCTGCGCGAGTTCCTGCTGCGCGGCGGCACCGCGACGTTCGACGACTTCCATGGCCCGGTGGAGTGGGACACCGTCAGCGCGGAGATGAAACGGGTGTTTCCCGACCGCGAGATCGTCAAGCTGGGCCCGGACCACCCGATCTTCAGCTGCTTCTACGACCTGTCCTCGTACCCGCAGATCCCTGGACTGGGATCGTTCTTTACCGGCGTGACCTGGGAGAAGGGCGGCTTCGAGGCCGGACTCTATGCCATTTTCGACGACGACGAACGGGCGATGGCGCTCTTCAACTTCAACACCGACATGGGTGATGGCTGGGAGTGGTCAAACGCGGAGGATTACCCCGGCTACATCACCTACACCGGGCAGGCGTACCGCATGATGATCAACGAGGTCGTCTATGCCCTGACCCACTAGACGCGATGGAGAGCACGGTGACAGACGCCGCGGCCGAAGTGGAGCGGCTCGCCGAACGCCGGACCCGCATCCTGGACGAGCTCCGGAAGGTGATCGTCGGCCAGGAGGCGGTCGTCGACCTGGTCCTGATGGCGTTGTTCACGGGCGGGCACTGTCTGATTACCGGGGGGCCCGGGCTGGCCAAGACGCGGCTGATCAAGTCGCTGGCGGCGATTCTCGATCTGCGATTCAAGCGGATTCAGTTCACTCCCGACCTGATGCCGGCCGACATCACCGGCACCGAGGTCCTCGACGAGCGCGAGGGTCACCGCGCCCTGAACTTCGTCGAGGGGCCGATCTTCGCCCAGATCGTCCTGGCGGATGAGATCAACCGCACGCCGCCCAAGACCCAGGCGGCGTTGCTCGAGGCGATGCAGGAGTATCACGTCACGGCTGGTGGCCGGACCTACCCGCTCGAGCGCCCCTTCTTCGTGCTGGCCACCCAGAATCCGATCGAGCTCGAAGGCACCTACCCCTTGCCCGAGGCGCAGCTCGATCGGTTCATGTTCAACATCGCGATCCGCTACTTGTCGGAGGACGACGAAGTGCAGGTCGTGACCGCGACCACCGGCGACGACGAGCCGGAACTCGAGCGCGTGCTGGACGGCGAGGAGATTCTGGCCGCGCAACGCCTGGTGCGTCGGGTGCCGGTCGCCGAGGAGGTGGCTCGCTACGCGGTGCGACTGGTCGACGCGTCTCGTCCGGGCCAGCCCAATGCGCCCGAGTTCATGGCGCGCTGGGTGAAGTGGGGCGCCAGTCTCCGTGCCTCGCAGGCGTTGGTGCTGGGCGGCAAGGCGCGGGCGTTGATTGACGGGCGCTACGCGGTGTCGGTGAGCGACGTGCGGGCCTTGGCGCCAGCGATTCTTCGTCACCGGATCGTGACGAACTTCTACGCGGAGTCGGACGGCGTCGACGCCGACGAGATCGTGCGGCGACTCCTCGAGGCGGTACCCGCGCCTTCCAGCGGCTTGTAGGCACGACCGGTCGACGGGCCGTGCGTCCAAGCCAGGCCAGTGGCGCGCCCGCGGCGTCGCGCCACAGCCGTGGCCACGGGACGAGTGATGACGACATCCGCGGGACGCGAGCCGACGTTGCTGGAGCCCGAGTTGCTCGGTCAACTGGGGTCACTTGAGCTGGTGGCTCGCACTGTGGTCGAGGGGGTTCTGGTCGGGCTGCATCGCAGTCCGTTCAAAGGCTTCAGCGTCGAGTTCAGCGAGTATCGGCCCTACCTGCCCGGGGACGACCCGGTCGCCATCGACTGGAAACTTGCCGCGCGGTCCGATCGATACTATGTGAAGCGGTTCGAGGAGGAGACCAACCTCGAGTGCCATCTTCTGCTCGATGTCAGCGCTTCGATGGGCTACGGGTCGGGAGGGCTCACCAAGCTGCGGTACGCCAGTCTGCTGCTCGCGGCGCTGGCCTACCTCGTCCAACGGCAACGCGACGCGGTCGGGCTGACGCTGTTCGATCATCGGGTCGTCGACGCCCTTCCGGTCGGTTCGAAATCGAGTCATTTGAGTCGGGTGCTGGCGCGGCTGTCCACCGTGACCCCGGGCGAGCGGTCGGACGTCAGGCGGCCCCTCGACGCGCTGGCGGCGCGCCTGACGCGACGGGGACTCGTGGTCGTGGTCTCCGACTTGCTCGACGAGCCAGAGGGCATCATCCAGGGGCTGAAACACCTGCGATTCCAGGGGTGCGAGGTACTGGTTCTTCAGGTGCTCGACCCGGCCGAACGGACGTTTCCGTTCGAGGGGCCGACCCGCTTCGCCGATCTCGAGTCGGATGACGAGGTGCGCGTGGTGCCTGGACAGATCCGCGAGCACTATCTCCGGCAGATGGCGGCGCTGCAGGAGCGGTACCGCAGCGAGCTACGCCTAGCCGACGTCGACTATCAGCTCATCGATACCTCAACGCCGCTCGATACCGCCATTCTGGGCTATCTGGAGACGCGCGGCCGGCGCTGGTGATGTTCGGTTGGTCCGTGCTCGCCCCGGCGTTCCTGCTTGGCGGCCTGGCCGTCGCCGTGCCGATTCTGCTGCACCTCATGCGTCGGGAGCGGCTGCCACGCGTGCCGTTCAGTGACATCCGGTTCCTGCGCCAGCGCGCGCCGGAGCCCCGTCGTCGACGCCGACTGCACGAACTGCTGCTGCTGGCGTTGCGGGTGGCGGCCCTGCTGCTGCTGGCGCTGGCGTTCGCCCGCCCCTACCTGGCCGACGCGAACGAGCGGCGTCCTCTCACCGTAGTGCTGGTCGATATGTCGTTCAGCGTCTCGAGTCCGGCGCAGGTCGCCGAGGTCCGACGGCTGGCCGCCGGAGCGATCGACGCGGCGCCCGCCGGGCATCAGGTGGCCGTGGTGGCGTTTGATACCGAGGCCCGCGTGGTGGCCGACGTCGACAGCGCGCGCTCGGTTGCGCGCGCCGCGGCAGGTCGGCTCGAACCACGCCCGAGGGCCACCCGCTACCAGGCCGGGCTCTCCGCCGTCGCGGAGCTCGCTGCCGGCCGTACGGGTCGTCTCGTGCTGGTGACCGATCGCCAGCTCACCGGGTGGACCGTGGGGCGGCCGGCGCCCGCAACCGGGCTGACGCTCGAAGTGCTGGAGGTGCCGCCGCCGCCGTCGAACACGGCGGTAGCCACCGTTGGGGGTGGTCCCGATGGGGTCGTCACGACGCTGACGCACGTGGGTGAGCCGGTCGAGGCTCGCGTCTCACTCGAGCTCGATGGCGAGACCGTGGCCGACCTGGAGGTCGCCATCGAGTCCGGCGCCACGACGGTCCGGTTTCCGATGGCGGCGCCGGACGATGGGGTGGCGATTGTGCGGGTCAGCGACGAGCAGGGCTTTGCCGCCGACAACGCCCGCCACCATCTGTTCGAGCCGCCGCCGCGCTCCCTGGTCACACTGGTCGCGACAGAGGCCGACGACGGCGCCGTGCTGTTTCTGGAGCAAGCGTTGTCACCGCGGGGGGAGGAGGGGCCCTTCACCGTCGAGGTCCGGGCCGCGTCGGCGCTCGCCGACGACGGCGCGGTGGACCTGGCGTCTGGGGTCGCCATCCTCACGGGAACGTCCCGGCTGACCCGACGGGGGCGGGAGCGGCTGGCCGCCGTGGTCCGGTCGGGGGGTGGGCTTCTGCTGGCTGCCGGACCGGACGTCGACCAGACATTGGTCAACGCGCTGTTCGAGGGCGAAGCGGATCTCGGCCTCGGCGAGGTCGAGTCGCTCGACTCGCGCCGAAGCCTCGTTCTGGCGGCGCGTCGGCATTCGAGCCTGGTCCCGCTGGGAGACCTGGCGTCATCGCTCGATCGGGTGCGGTTCGATCGTCGCCGGGCGATCGGCGCCGGCGATCTCGTGGTGGCTCGCTTCGACGATGGCGCGCCCGCCCTCGTCGAGCATCGTATCGGCGAGGGGCGGGTGCTGGTCTGGGCCTCGGACCTGGCTGGAGCCTGGAACGATCTTCCTCGTCAGCCGGTGTTCGCGCCGTGGCTTACCGAGACGGTCGCCTCGCTCTCGAGCGCGACCTCACCTGCTCGCGCCTTCGTCGTGAGCGAGGCGCCGCCCGGCGTACCGGACCGTCCCGGGATCGCGGCGCTCGCGAGCGAGGGCGGCGGCCAGCGCACCATCGTCGTCAATGCGGCACCGGCCGAGTCGGCGCTCGAGCGGTTGGCGCCCACCGAGTTCGACCACCGAGTGGACGCCGGGCTTGACGGGGCGGTCGCGGCGGTGTCCGACGAAGGTCCTGACGACTGGGTCTGGCGTTATCTGCTGGCCGCCATGCTGGTGGTGTTGCTCGCCGAGGGGCTCGTAGCCGGCCGGGTGGGGTGAGAGAATTGGGCATGCCAGAGGGGCACCCGGCCGAGCTGCGGCAGCAGCTGCACGGTGTTCGACGACGCTGGGCCACCGCTCGGCGCCTGCGGGCCTTTGCGCGCTGGGCCGCCCTTGGCGCCGTTGTGCTGCTGCTGGTGACGGTGGTTGACGCCGCACTGGCTCCCGCTGACACGGTGCTGCTGGGGTTCGGCGGTGCCGGCCTGCTTGCCATCGCGGCCTTCGCGGTCTTCGAGATCTGGCGGATTCGCCACAGACCCACGGACCGCCAGGTGGCCCGACTGGTCGAGGAACGGTGCCCGGACCTCCAGGACCGGGTGGTGACCGCCAGCGCCGTCGCCGACGCGCCGGAGGCGCCGTATCGCACCCTGCTCTTGCGGGACGCGGTCGAACGATTCCGCCAGATTGATCCGGATCAGGTGGTGCCGAGCTCGCAGATGTGGGCCGCGCTCGGTAGCGGTCTCATCGCTGGCGCGGCGTTGATTCTCGTCGGCGTCTTCAGTCTGGACGCGGTCGGCCGGGCCGTGTGGGTCGCCTGGCTGTATGCCGCCCCGGCTGAGTTTGCACTGGTGGTCGAACCAGGGGACACGCAGGTTGGTGTCGGGGAAGCGGTCACCGTCCGGGCGCGTCTGACGGGCGGGAGCGCCTGGCTGGTCGAGGGCGGTGTCGAACGCTCGGCCGCGACGTTGCGGATCACCGATGAGACAGGGGTGCGGGAGCTGTCGATGGCCCCCGACCGCGGCGGCTGGGTCAGCGAGCTGACATCCATCGAGGAGGACCTGGCGTATCGGGTACGGCTGGCCGGCATTACCTCCGCGCAGTTTCGGATCGATGCGCTCGTGCCGCCTCGGGTCGAGCGGGTCGGGGTGACCTACGACTATCCGGCCTATACCGGTTTGCCATCCCGGGTCGAGGAGGACGGAGGTGACATCTACGCGCCGGTCGGGACCGACGTGCGTCTGCGGGTCCAGACGGACCAGCCGGTGGCGTCGGGCACGCTTCGGTTCGACGACGGGCGGGAGATAGCGTTGGATGTCGCCGGTGGGGGCGTCATCAGCCCGGTGCTTGGGATCGAGACCGACGGCAGCTATCGGATCGAGCTGACCACGGCCGAGGGGCTCGCCAACGTGGCGCCGGTCGATTACTTCATCCGAGCCACGACCGACCGGCCTCCGCTCGTCACCGTGCTGCGGCCAGGCGGCGATCGGGAGATCACGTCGCTCGAAGAGGTCACGATCGAAGCGCGGGCGAAGGACGACTATCGGGTGGAGCGGCTCGACCTCGTGTACACCGTGTCCGGGGCGCTCGAGCGGACTCTCGCCTTCGACGTCGCCACCGGGGCGACCGTCGACGGCGCCAGCACCCTCTATGTCGAGGACCTCGATGTGGCGCCCGGCGACTTCATCGCCTACTTCGTCCAGGCGGCGGGTCCGGACTCGGCTCCGCAGACCCGCGCCCGGTCCGACATCTTCTTCCTCGAAGTGCGGCCGTTCGACAACGAGTACGAAGAGGCGCAGAGCCAGTCCGGCGCCGGACAGGCGATACAGGAGCTCGGGCGCCTGGCGACCGTGCAGAAGGAGATCATCGTGGCGAGCTGGCGCCTGGAACCCCAGCCGCGAAGCGACAGTGTCGACGGCGATATCCGCGCGGTCGCCGAGGCACAGGCCGAGCTGCGCGCCGAGGTGGAACGCGCGGCCGGACGCGGGTCGGGGCCGACGGTCGGGAGCGTGCCTGGCGCCGCCGACCAGGCTTCCCAGAACGCGGCGATGTCGGCGGCTCTCGACGCGATGGGGAGGGCACAGCAGGCGCTCGAGGCCTACGCGGTGGCGGGCGCGCTGCCGCACGAGATGACCGCGCTTAATGAGCTGCTCCGGGCGCAGGCGGCGATCCGACGTCGGCAGGTGTCTTCGCAGCGAGGGGGCGGCGGCGCCGGGACCGGCGCCCAGGAAGACCTGTCCGCGTTGTTTGATCGAGAGCTGCGTCGCGATCAGGAGACGAACTACGAGACCGAGCGGCAGGCGGGCGACCAGTCGACGCCTGATCGCAGCGAGGTGCTGGCTCGTCTCCGGGCGCTGGCCGAGCGGCAGGCCGAGCTGAACCAGGAGCTTGAACAGCGCGAGGCGGAGGCAACCGAAGCCAGCCGCCGCGAACTGGCGCGATTGCTGCGCGAGCAACAGGCGTTGCGCGATGAGATCGACCAGATGCGGGAGCAACTCGGAGACCCTCAGTCAGCGGGCGGGCAGTCGGAGCAGGCGAGCGGAGGCACGCCGGGTCAGGCGGCTGACGAGATGCAGCGCGCGATGCGCGAGCTGCGTCGAGACAACGTCGAGGGAGCACGCGCCAGCGGCGACCGCGCGCTCGAGGCGCTTCGTCGTCTCGAGGCCGCGCTCGGCGGCGGCGCCGACGACGAGCAGCGTCTCGGCGAGTTGCAGTCGGATGCCCGGGCGTTGGCGGATGCCCAGCGAGACCTCGCGCGTGAAACCGAGGCGGCAGCCGAGGATCGTCGGAGCACGGCGTTCGGAGACGAGCTTGCCGAGCGCCAGGAGGCGCTGGCCGATCGGGTCGGAGACCTGGGCCGCGAGCTGGAGGCGTTGGCCGGCGGCGAAGGGGGCCATCCGGCGGCGGAGGCACGGCGTGCGATCGAGGAGGACGCCCTCGAAGAGCGGATGAGAGCCGTCGCTCAGCGTCTGGGTGAACGCGTCGACGCAACCGGGCCGGGTGAGCCGGTCGTCGTACCCGCTCTCGACGAAGATGCCGCCGAGGCGGCCGCATTGGCGGCGGCCCTCGATGAGGTGGCGGGGGCGTTGCGAGTGGCCGCCACGGCAGACGAGGAGCGCCGGCAGCTTGTGGCCGATCTGGAGACCGCGCGCGCGTTGAGAGAGGCGCTCGACGCCCTGGACGTCGGGCCGGAGGCCTCGCAGCCCCGGGCGGAAGGCGCGGCGGCAGGGGGTTCGGCTGAGGCGGGCCCGTTGCCGGACGCTCCGGCGACCGGGGGGGCGGAGGGCGAGGGGGAGACCGCGCAGTCGCCAACCGAGTCTGGCGCCGGCTCTTCGGCGGGCGATGGCGACACGGAGGCGCGTCAGGCGCTCATCGATCGCCTGCGCGCGGCGCCAGGCCTGCTCGATGCCCTCCGTGGTCAATCACCGACGATCGACGGCGACCTCGAGCCGTGGGCGCGGCAATGGGCATCCGGTTCGGCGCCAGGGACCGACCCGGCCCGAATTGATCCGGCGGTGTGGAGCACCCTGCGTCGTCACCTCGACACGGCCCTACGTCAATTCGAGGCCGAACGGGCCGCGGCCCTGGCCGAGCGCGATGCCGCGGAACGGCTGTCTCCCGGCGTCGCCGACCGGGTGCCTGACCGCTATCGCCGGCTCGTCGACGCGTACTACCGTGGTCTGGCCGAGTCGGCGGCCCGGACGGGTACTCCCCGCTGATGGGGTTCGCCGCGCCCCTGCCCCCGTGGTTGACGGTGCTGCTCGTCGCGCTGGCGGGGGTGGTCGCCTATCGCGCCTACGCCCGCCCCTCGGTGCCGCTCTCGACCCCGCGTCGGTGGGGGCTTGGCGGCGTTCGGATGCTCACCCTGCTGTTCCTGCTGGCCTGCCTCGCCCAACCGGTGCGGCTGATCTCGTCTGGCGCGGAGCGGGTCGTTCCGGTGCTGATCGACCATTCCCGGAGCATGGCGGTCGCCGACGTCGACGGACGAGAACGGCTCGCCGCCGCGGTCGCGTGGGTCGCCGACGAGCTCGATGATGGCGCTGTGTCTCTGGCGTCCTTCGGCGTTGGCGACGGGGTGAGGTCCGATGACCCGTTGAACCTTCGAGCGGAGGCGCCCCGTAGCCGGCTGCGGGATGGGGTGCAGGACATCCGTGAACGATTCCCGTCCGCTCCCGCGGTCGTGCTGCTGACCGACGGTGGCGAAACCGCGCGGGAGGCGAGCGCCATCGGTCCGGGGCCGCCGGTGTTCGCCGTCGGGGTCGGCGCGCCAACGCTGATCCCCGACCGCGAGGTCGTCGAGCTCCGCGTGGGTCGCGCCGTGACCGCCGAGGCGGCCGCCGAGCTGTCGTTCACCATCGTTGCACGCGGGGAGGAGACGGCCCTCGAGGCGCGCGTGCTCGAAGACGGGCGTCTGCTGCGGGTGGTGTCGGTGGCCACGGCCGACGGTGTGTCGGCGGTGCAGCGGCTCACGGTGACGCCGCATCCGGATCGGGCAACTCGCTATACCGTCGAGCTGCCGGTACGGTCGGACGAGGTCGTCGCCGGGAATAACCGTCGGTCGGTGTTGGTGCCGCCGGCCGGCCGGCCCCGCCGGCTACTCCTGGTCGAAGGTGGCCCGGGCTACGACCACAGCTTTCTGAAGCGGGTGCTGCGGGCCGACGCCGGCGTGGAGGCGGACGCGGTCATCGAGAAAGGGCGGAACAATCGCGGCGAGCGGACGTTCTACATCCAGAGCCGGGCGGCGGCGGCCGGATCCCTTGCCGAGGGGTTTCCTGAGACCCGGCAGGCGCTGTTTCGTTACGATGCGGTGATCCTCGCCAATCTCGACGTCGCGTTGCTGCGACCCGTGCAGGCCGAGATGCTCCGCGCCTTTGTCAGCGAGCGAGGCGGTGGCCTGCTGGTGCTCGGGACCCGTTCGTTCGAGGGGCGCGGGTGGCGCGATCTCGGACTGGCCGACCTCTTGCCGCTGACGCCCGGGGCCGGCGCGCGATTCGCGCGATTCGGCGGGGCGGGTGGCGACAGCCGGGCTCGACCGGTGTCGCTGACCCGGGATGGCGAGAGTCATCCGGTGATGCAACTCGGGAGCGGGGCCCTCTCGGAACGCTGGCGACGGGTGCCGCCGTTGGGTGAGGTGGCGCGGCTCGGTGCCGCGGCGCCGGGCGCGAGCGTGTTGCTCACGGCGCTGGGTGAGGGCGACGGTCCGTTGCCGGCCGTCGCCGTCCATCGGTTCGGCCGCGGCCGGGTGATGGCGTTCCCCGCCGATGCCTCCTGGCGCTGGCAGATGCTGGCCGGGTCGGAGGACGACACCTACGAGCGCTTCTGGCGACAGACGGCGCGATGGCTGGCCGACGAGGCGCCCGAGCCGCTGGAGGTCGAGGTGACGGGCGGGCGCGCTGACGGCGATCGCATCGAGGTCCGGGTGCACGCTCGAGACGCGGAGTTCGTGCCGCGGACGGCGGCCGACGTCTCGGTGCGGCTCGAGGGGCCGGATGGGAGGGTGGTCCGCCAGCCCGCCCTCGCCGTGTCCGATCAGGCGGGGCGCTATGTGGCCGCGCTGGACGCGGTCCCGGCCGGCGTCCATCGGGTGAGCGTCGAGGTGGGCGTCGGTGAAGAGCGCTCCGAGCGGGTGGAGTCGGTCGTGCTCGTCGGCGGCGCCGATCCCGAACTTGCCGAGCCGGCCCGCCAGGACGACGTCCTGGCTAGCATCGCCACCGAGAGCGGCGGCCAGTGGTTCGGGCTGGATGAGGCGGCGGCGTTGCGGGACGCCCTGGAGGAGCGGCTGGCCGTGGGAACCAGCGTGACGCCAGTCGACATCTGGAACCAGCCCTGGGTCTTTCTGGTGGTGGTGGGCCTCTTGTGCGCCGAGTGGGTGCTCCGGCGACGCTGGGGGCTGAGATGACCCGCGTGCCCTGTGGCCTCCTCGCGCTCGCCCTCCTCGTCGGCGTCTGGCTCGCCGGCGCGGCGCCGGCGTCGGCGCAGGGGGTCGAACGGTTCACGCTGCTCGTTACCGGGGCATCCGGCGAGGCGCGGTACGAGTCACGACATGAGGAGTGGCGCGGGCGGTTCATCGCGGCCTTGCGCGACCAGCCGGGATTCACCGATGAGCACCTGGTGGTACTGGGGGAAACGCCCGGGCCGGGCGTGGGGCGCGCCTCACGAGAGGGGGTGCGGGCGGCGGTCGACCAGCTGGCGGCCCGGATGACGGAGCGGTCCGTGCTGCACGTCGTGCTGATCGGGCACGGATCCTTCGACGGGGTGGACGCGAAGTTCAACCTGGTCGGACCGGACCTGTCGGCCGCCGAGTGGGACCGCTGGCTGGCGCCGTTGCCTGGTCGGGTCGTCTTCATCAACACCGCCAGCGCCAGTGCGCCGTTCCTGCGTCACTTGTCCCGGCCGGGGCGCACCGTGATTACGGCCACCGAGTCCGCGGCGCAGCGTTTCGAGACGCAGTTTCCCGAGTTCTTCGTCGAGGCGCTGGCAGATCAGGCTGGGGACGCGGACAAGGATGGCGCGGTCTCGGTGCTCGAAGCGTTCGAGTACGCCAGCCGCGGCGTGCGGGAGTGGTATCGACAGGCGGGGCGCCTGGCGACCGAACGAGCCCTGATCGATGACACCGGCGACGGGCGAGGTCGCGAGGCGGACGCGCCGGGGCCGGACGGACTGATGTCGGCGCGTGTGCTCCTGGGGGCGGGGCCGGTGCGCGACGAGGCGGAGCGGGATCCGTCCGTCGCGCCGTTGGTCGACCGACGAGAGCAGTTGCTCGAGGAGTTGGCTCAGCTGCGCGCCCGACAGTCCTCGTTCACACCCGACGCCTACGCCGACGCGCTCGAGCGCCTGTTGGTCGAGCTCTCCACCGTGTCCCGGGACATCCGCCGCCGCGTCGGGAGTGACTGACCCGTCAGTCCGGCAGGGTAGAATCTCCCACCGCATGCAGTGCAGCCAGTGCCAGACCGAGATCGATGAAAACGCGCTCATCTGCTTCCGATGCGGCGCCGCGACCGCGGCCCGCGCGCGCGAGCCGGTGGCGGAAGCGAGCGGCAGACAGCCAGTCGGGCGGTGGCTCGTCGTCGCTGTCGTGGTGGTCGTCGTTGCCGCCGTCGCCTGGTGGGTTGGCGGCTGAGCGAGTGCGGTATGATGCCCTCCAGTCCACCCTGACCGCTCATCCGGCGCACCCATGTCGCAGGCTAGGCTCGAAGTCAACGATCAGCTCGGCCCTCGGGTAGTCGAGATCTCCAAGGACCCGTTCGTCATAGGACGGCGGGCAACCTGCGATCTGCACCTGCCCAGCGGCGAGGTGTCTCGTGACCACGCGGAGATCGTGAGTGCCGACGGAGCCTACCAGCTTCGTGACACCGGTTCCCGCTATGGCACCTTCGTCAACGGCGAGGAGGTCAAGGAGCACACGCTCGTCCACGGCGATCGGATCAAGCTCGGACGGAGTGGCGGCGCCGAGATGGTGTTCCGCGCGTCGGCTATCGGCGAGATGCATCAGGTGGCCGTGCTCCTCGAGGGGCTCCGCGCGCTGAGCTCGGGGAAAGTGCTCGACGAGGTGCTGGCGCTGGTGATGGATTCGGCCATCGCGGTCAGCGGCGCCGAACGCGGTTTCATTATGCTGGCCGGCGAGAGCGAGGGCGACGAGCTCGAGTTCAAACTCGGACGGTCGCGAGACCGAGCGACCCTGCCGGGGAGCCGATTCGAGACGAGTCGGAAGATTCCGGAGCAGGTGTTCCGGACCGGCGAGTCGCGGATCGAGGCGGACCTGCTCGACGGCGACCTGGCCGATCAGCATCTTGGCACCGTCGCGCTCGGGATACGGAACGTTCTTTGCGTCCCGCTGCGACTGGTGCGCTATGTCGAGTCGGCCGACTCGACGACCGAAGATCGACGTATCGGCGTGCTCTATCTCGATAGTCGCGAGAAGGGCACCCTGATGACCGACGAAACCAGGGCGACGCTCGATACCCTCGCCGCCGAGGCCGCCGTCGCGATCGACAACGCCCAGCTCTATCGCGACGCGCTCGAGAAGGCCCGTCTCGACCAGGAGATGGCCACCGCGGCCCAGATTCAGCAGGCGCTGCTCCCGACTCGCAGTCGCGCCGGCGCGTTCTTCGACGCCGCGGCCGAGATGATGGCCTGTCGCTCGATCGGCGGTGATTTCTTCGATTACATGGACATGCCGGACGGGCGGTTCGGTTTTGCGCTGGGAGACGTGGCCGGGAAGGGGCCGCCGGCCGCGCTCCTGGGCGCGCTCCTGCAGGGAAGCCTGGCGGCCCAGACCGCGAGCACATCAGGGCCGGCTGACGCCCTGAGCCACGTCAACACGGCGTTGATGCATCGGGCGATCGAATCCCGGTTCGTCACGCTGTTCTATGCGATGCTCACGCCGGACGGCGAGCTGACCTTTTGCAACGCCGGTCACAATCCGCCGTTTCTCGTCGGTGCCGACGGGATCAAACGTCTGGAGACCGGTGGGATGCCGCTGGGACTGTTCGAGGGAGCGCCGCTCGAAGAAGAGACGGTGCGGATGGCGCCGGGCGATTTCCTGGTCACCTTCTCCGACGGGGTGTCAGAGGCGCTCAATCCCGAGGGCGAGGAGTTCGAGGATGCCCGGATTCTCGAGAGCATCAAGGGATCGGCCGGGCGTGACGCCCAGAGTCAGCTCGAGCATCTCTTCGCCAGTGTGAACACCTTCACCGCCGGCGCGGTACAGAACGACGATGTGACGGTTCTCGTCGTCAGCTACCGTGGTCCGGATTCGGCCGACCCGGCCTGACCCACCCCTCGCGTCTAGGAACGGGCGTCAATCGGCACGAAGTCGCGCTCGTCCGAGCCGGTGTAGATCTGTCTCGGGCGCGCGATCTTCCGACTGGAATCGCTGATCAGCTCCTCCCACTGCGCAATCCACCCGGCCGTTCGGCCAATGGCGAACAGCACCGGGAACATCGCAGGGTCGAAGCCCATGGCCTGATAGATGAGTCCCGAGTAGAAGTCAACGTTCGGGTAGAGCTTCCGTGAGACGAAGTACTCGTCTTCGAGGGCGATACGTTCCAGCTCGAGGGCCACGTCGAGCAGCGGGTTGCGGCCCGTGATCTCGAACACCTGGTCGGCCGTTGCCTTGATCACCTTCGCGCGTGGGTCGTACGACTTGTAGACCCGGTGGCCAAAGCCCATGAGCCGCCCTTCGCCGTTCTTCACGCTCTCGACGAACTTTGGCACGTTGTCCACCGTGCCGATCTTGTCCAGCATCCGGAGCACGGCCTCGTTGGCGCCGCCATGCAGTGGGCCGTAGAGGGCGGCGGCCGCGCCGGCCAGCGAGACGTATGGGTCGGCGTTCGAGCTGCCGATGTTCCGCATGGCGCTGGTGCTGCAGTTTTGCTCGTGATCGGCGTGCAGGATGAACAGCACGTCCAGGGCGCGCTCCAGGACCGGATCAGGCCGATAGACCGGCTCGGTCCGTTTGAACAGCTGGCTCAGGAAGTTGCCGGTGTAGCTCAGCTCGCTGTCAGGGTAGACATACGGCTTGCCGACGCTGTGGCGATACGCGTAGGCCGCGATACTCGGGACCTTGGCGATCAAGCGAAGCGTCTGACGCCGCCGGGAGGCCGGGTCGTCGATCTCCTTGGCCAGTGGGTAGAAGGTCGAGAGCGCGCCGACGGTGCTCAGGAAGATGCCCATGGGGTGGGCGTCGTAGCGAAAGCCCTCCATGAACTTCTTGATGTTCTCGTGCAGCATGACGTGGTTGGACAGGTCGTCCTTCCACGTGGCCAGCTCCTCGTGCGTGGGGAGCTCGCCGTAGACCAGCAGATAGGCGGTCTCCACGAACGTGCTCTTCTCGGCCAGCTGCTCGATCGGGTAGCCGCGATAGCGGAGGATGCCCTTGCCGCCGTCGATGAAGGTGACGGAGCTGCGGCACGACGCCGTATTCAGAAACGCCGGGTCGAAGGTCATCATCCCGAAGTCCTCGGGGTTGACCTTGATCTGTCGCAGATCGGTGGCCCGGATGGTGTCGTCGGTAATCGGGACCTCGTACTGCTTCCCGGTGCGGTTGTCGGTAATCGTCAGTGTGTCAGGCATGTCACTCCTGCGGGGCGCCGTTGTCGTTGCCCTGGCTCGTGGGGTCCCCCGCCACACGATAGCGCCCGTCCACCCAGTTCTGGAGGTCGAGCAGCTTGCAGCGTTCGCTGCAGAAGGGACGCCACGCCTTTGCCACCGGTCGAGCCCGGCACTGCACGCAAACCGTCTCAGCCATCGCGATCAGCGTCTGTGGACTCGCCCGGCGTCCGGGCAACCGTGCAATTGTACTCGACCGACCCGTGCTACTGACCGGTGACCAGCATCGACACCCGATAGAGGGACGTTCGAGCGGTGATGAACAGGGTCGTGCCGTCGATGCCGCCGAAGGTCAGGTTGGCGGGTGGTTCCGGCACCCCGATCGAGGCGATCGCGTCGCCTTGGGGGTTGAAGACCGTGACGTCCTGGCCCGTCAGATAGATGTTGCCCCGGTCGTCCATCGTGAGGCCGTCACTGCCCTGGGACACGAACACCCGCTTGTCGGTCAGCGTGCCGTCGATGTCGATGCGATACGCCCACACGCGGCCGGCGCCATGGTCGGCGACATAGAGCCGCGAGCCGTCGGGTGTCCCGATCAGGCCGTTTGGTTGCACCAGGTCGTCAGTGACCTGGGTCAGCAGCGACCGATCCGGCGACAGGTAATAGACGTGCTGCCCGTCGAGCTCAACGTCCGCCGTCGAACCATAGCGCGGGTCGCTGAAGTAGATACCGCCGCGCGGGTCGACCCACAGATCGTTCGGGCTGTTCAGTCGCCGGTCCTCATAACGGTCCGCCAGCACGGTCAGCACGCCGTCACGGTCGATGGCGGTCACCTGCCGGGTGGACATTTCGCAGACCAGCAGCGTGCCGTCCAGATCGACACGGAGCCCGTTGGCGCGCCCGGTCTGTTCGCGAAACAGCGTGACCCCGGTGTCGGGTGACCAGCGATGGATCCGCTCCTGGGCCACATCACTGAAGTACAGGTTGCCATCGGCGTCGGCGGCCGGCCCCTCGAGGAAGCCGAAGCCGGTGGCGACGCGCTCGACCTTGGCGTCCGGTGCGACCAATCCGGCATCCTGTCCGGCCGTCGACGCGGGCGTCAGGGCGAGACAGGCCATCAGGAAGCCAAGGTGCTGCAGGGGTCGCGACACCACCGTCTACTCGCTCGCGTCCGACCCGGCCAGGGGCGGAGAAGACGCTGGCTGGCTTGGACCTGCGATCTGCCGTCTGGGCCGCGGGCCCGCCTCGGGCGCGGCCTCGTTGGTCGTGCCGCCGAGCAGCTCGAAGCGGATCGGGTGTTTCAGGGCTTCTTCGAGCGGACGCACCAGGCGCTGGGCGGACCAGAGCTCGAGCTCGGTGTCGCCCCGGGCGCCGATCCGCACGAACCAGGAGTCGCCGACTTCCGAGAGTACTAGGTCCCCGATGCTCTGCTCGTGACTGCGGTCAAGGCCTTCCGCGAGCCGGAGCAGCGCCCCCAGCGTGCGGACGGCGCGTCTCAGCTCGCTCGGCAACTCGCCGTAGCCAGGGTGCGTTTTCTTGGGTGTGCCGCGGCGGTGGTAGCGCGCCGTCAGGGCGATGACCTCCACCTCGTCTGGCTCGAACCCGCGGAGGTCGCCGTTCTTGATCAGGTAGTACGAGTGCTTGTGGTGCCGGGTGAAGCTGATGTGCACGCCGACATCGTGCAGCAGCGCGGCGTACTCCAGCCATTCGCGTTCCCGGGCGCCGAGTCCATGGGTGGCCTGGGTCTGGTCGAACAACGAAAGCGCCAGGCGGGCAACCTGGCCGGCGTGGGCCGGCGAGTAGTTACACCGCTCGGCGAGCTCGATGACGCTTCGACGCCGCCCGTCCGGATACTGTTCGACCCGGGCGACCTTGGTCTGGTTTCGGTCGATGTAGTCGAGCGCGAGCCCGGCTCGCAGTGACAGGTCGCACAGGGTGACCTCCTCGGCCCCGAGCTCCTTGAGGATGGTGTCGAAGAGCACCGCGCCCGCCACGATGAGGTCGGCGCGGCGGGGATCGAGGCCAGGCACGCGGAGCCGTTCGGCCAGGGTGAGCGCCGCCAGCTCCTTGCGGACTCGGCGGAACTGCTTCGCCTGGACTTTGAGGTTGCGCAGATCCTCTGGAGCGCTCCGGCCGTCGCCGCTGGCCAGACCGCCCAGGCTGAGGATGGTGCCAGACGTGCCTATGACCCGCTCGAAGCCCAGGCTCTTTATCTGGGCGATCGGCTCGGCGATCGACTCGGCGACGTAGCGGGACATCGCCCGTTCTTCTCGGCGCGGGAGCGGGTCGCTGCTGCCGAAACGCTCGGTAAGCCGGATGACCCCGATCTTCAGGCTGCGAGCCAGCGCGGCGCCTTGGGCCGAGCCGACCGTGAGCTCTACGCTGCCGCCGCCGATGTCGATGACCACCGCCGAATCGGTGCCGACGTCGACGCCGTAGACAGCGGCCCGATGAATGAGATGCGCTTCTTCGGTGCCGGAGATGACTTTGGGGCGGATACCGGTCGTGTCCCGGATGCGGTCCAGGAACTGGCGACCGTTCTCGGCTTCACGGACGGCGCTGGTGGCGGCCGCGATGATTTCGTCGACTCGGTGCGAGTCGGCCAGCCGCCGGAATCGGGAGAGGGCCTGCAGCCCGTTGTGCATGGCGGTCTCGGTCAGGGCACGGCCGTCGAGTCCGCCCGCTCCCAGCCGGACCATCTCCTTCTCCCGGTCGACGATCTCGATGGACAGGTCGGCCCGAACCCGCACCACGATCATGTGGACGGAATTCGTTCCGATGTCGATGGCGGCTATGCGCATGTGTCACACGTGCGACGTCCAGGTGACGCCTACGTTTCGCATTCGCTATACTTTTCGATTCGGCTGGGCAGGCCCTTCCGACGAGTCGACGCCATCCTACCATGCCCCGGATTCACCCCTTGGAACGGCCGTTTCGGCGCTATGTGCGCTCGTTCCAGCGCCATATCGAGCCGGCGCTCGATGGCGAGGTGGAGCCGCTGCACCAGGCACGTGTCGCGACCCGTCGGCTGCGCGAGCTGGCGCCGCTCCTGGCGGCCGAGCTCGGCGACAAGGCCACGAGGAAGATGGTGGCGCGACTCAGGGATCTGGGGCGCGCGCTCGGGCCGGTGCGCGAGCTCGACGTCTCACTGGATCTGCTTGGCGAGTTGTCCCGTGATGGGGCGACGCCGGAAGATGCCGCTGTCCGCCTGCGTCAGCACCTGTCTGATCTTCGCGACCGCGGTCGTACCCGGCTGCTGCGCGCCGTCGACCCTCAGCGCGCGGTCAAGCTCGGTCGGCGGATGCTGACGCTGAACGACGACCTGCGCAAACACAACACCGGCGCCTGGACCCGGGCGCTGTCGTTGCGGATGAGCCGTCGCGCGAAGCGGCTGCATGAACTGGTCGACGCCGCTGGCGCCGTCTACGTGCCGGATCGGGTGCACGCGGTCAGGATCGCGTGTAAGAAGCTGCGATATTCCTTCGAGCTGGCGGCCGAAGCCGGGGCGACGCGGAAGCGGGTGCCGGCGCGGCAGCTGAAGGCGGTGCAAGACGCGTTGGGACGGTTGCACGACATCGAGGTGCTCACCCAGTTCATGCAGGAGCAGCCGCTACCTCCGCCTCCCGCGCCCCCCTGGGTGGTCCATCTCGACGAGTTCCGGATCCGGCTCGAAACCGAGTCGCGGCAGTTGCACAGCGATTTCATCGTGGCGCGTCGGCAGGTGGTTCGAGCCGGTGACGCCGCGATAGATACGGCCGAGCGCCTGTGGGGGCGTCGCCCGTCCGCCGGGGCCCTGCCTGCGCCTCTCAAGATGGGACTGGCGGACGACACGCCCAAGACTGCGTCTCGGCGGCGGTCGGCGAGCGGTCGCTAGCGCCCCTACCAGCGCGGTCCAGCAGCCTTGCAGCTTTATCTCGTTCGACACGGCATCGCGGCCGAACGCGGCTCGGCCTATCCCGATGACACCCTGCGTCCGCTGACCGATGTCGGGCGCGTCCGGATGCGGGTCCAGGCCAGAGCGCTGGCCTGGCTCGCCCCCGAGCTGGCCCACGTCCTGACGAGTCCGCTCGTCCGCACGCGCCAAACCGCCGAACTCGTGTCGGCCGCCCTTGCCACCCAGCCCCCGGTCGTGGAGCTGGCCGCGTTGCGACCTGATGGCACCCCGGAGGAGGTGCGCGCCACCCTCGGCGCCTACTCGGCGGCCGCGTCCGTGGCGCTGGTCGGGCATGAGCCCAACCTGTCGGTGCTGGCCGCCGCGCTGACCCGAAGCAGCGTCCAGTTGGGATTCAAGAAGGGGGCGATCTGCCGGCTCGATCTGGATCCGCTGCGTCCCGTCAGGCCGGGGACGCTGCGCTGGTTCGCCACGCCGAAATTGCTTCGTCTGGTCGGGCGGGGACGCGCGCCGAAGTCCTGAGATCAGCTCCCGAGCACCCATCCGGCGACCGCGCCGCCCACCACGAGCCAGGTGGTGTTCAGCCGTGCCGTGAGCAGTAGTCCCGCCGCAGCCAGGGCCAGTCCGATGGTGATCGGATCGATGAGCACCGCGCGACCCAGATGGACCGTCACTGCCGCCATGAGGCCGAGCGACGCCACGACCACGCCGTCGAGCACGGCCGAGGTCAGCGCCGAGGCTCGCAGGCGAGGAATGAGCGGTTGCGATAGGGCGACGAAGAGGAACCCCGGGGCGAAGATGCCGATGGTGGCGAGGACGGCCCCGGCGGTGCCGGCCAGCAGGTAGCCGATGAAGGTGGCGGTGGTGAAGACCGGACCCGGCGTCACCTGACCGATGGTGATGGCGTCGATGAGCTGCTGATCGGTCAACCAGCCCCAGTTCTCGGTCAGGTCCGCCCGCAGGAAGGCAAGTAGGACGTAGCCGCTGCCGAACAGGACCGACCCGACCTTCAAAAAGAACAGCGTCAGCCGGGTGAGCGTCACCGGTACCGCGGCGGTCGCCGCGGCCTGCGCCAACACCGTGGCCGAGCCGCTGGCGAGGGCGACGAGCGTCGTGACAATTCCCGGACGCCCGGTGCGTGCCGCGACCATGACTGCCGCCCCGGCGGCGAGCAACGCCAACTCGTTCCATCCGGCCAGCGAGAGTCCGGCCGCCAGAAGCGCCACCGCCCCGGTCAGCGGGCCCTTGATCGCGGAGCCGCCGAGTTTCCAGAGCGCGTGGAGCACCACGGCGATGATGACCGGTCCGACGCCATACATCAGCCAGCCGACCTGAGGCGTGTTCCCGTAGTGGGTGTAGCCCCAGGCCAGGAGCCCCACCATCACCGCCGGTGGCAGGATGAAGCAGCATCCGGCCACAACGAGCCCCCACCGTCCGCCCCGCTTCAGTCCGAGATGAATCGCCATCTCGGTCGAGTTCGGACCGGGAATCAGATTGGTCGCGGCCAGCAGATCGAGGAACTCGTCGTCGGCGAGCCACCGGCGCCGTTCGACGACCTCGTCGCGCATCATCGCGATGTGGGCGGCCGGTCCACCGAATGCAGTCAGGCCGAGCCGCAGGAACAGGGACGCGAGCTCACGGATGGCTCCGGGCGTAGGCACGTGGCGCATTGTAGCGGAGCCGACGAGGGGGCGGCCGATTCCCCCGGCTGGTACCATCGGAGCATGCTCACCGTCGAGCTCCATGCCCACACCGCCGACGATCCGGAGGATTACATCCCGCACACGGTCGAGGATCTGGTCGACCGGCTTGCCGAGCTGGGCTACGACGCGGTGGCCATCACCCTGCACAGCCGACAGCTCGACCTGACGCCATACCAGGCGCACGCGGCCTCCCGAGGCATCGTGCTGATCCCGGGCGTGGAGCGGTCGATCGAAGGACGTCACACCTTGCTGATCAACTACCCCGCGGCGGCGGCCGAGGCGGTGCGGACGTTCGATGATCTGGCTGAGTTGCGACGACGGCACACGGGGCTTGTGGTCGCGCCCCATCCGTACTTCCCGGTGCCGAACTGTCTGCAGTCGACGATTGATCGGTCCCCGGAACTGTTCGATGCCGTCGAGATGCATGCGCTCTACACGCCCTGGCTGAATTTCAACCGTCGCGCTCTGGCCTGGGCCAAACGCCACCAGAAACCGGTAGTAGGGAACGGAGACATTCATCGCCTGGGGCAGCTGGGGACGACCCGATCGCTGGTGGATGCCGAGCCCACCGCCGACGCGATCTGTCTGGCAATCAAGGCGGGGCGCGTGACGGTCGACACCACGCCGGTATCGTTCGTCCGGCTCGTCTGGTTGCTCGCGTCGGTACTGCCCAGCGGACTCCTACGCCGCCTGGGGCTGAGGCATCGAGTCGAGTGACCTTGTTGCTGTCCGGCGTGGTCTTGGGGGTGACGGCGGCCGTCACGCCAGGGCCACTCCTGACGTTGATGGTGCAGAGGACGCTGTCGCACGGCGTCGCGCACGGGGTGCGAATCGCGCTGGCGCCACTCGTATCCGATCCGTTCATCGCCGGCGTCGCCGTGGTGGCTCTCTCGATGGCCAGGCCGCCGGAGCCGGCGCTGGGCGCGTTGGCCCTGGGTGGCGCCCTGTTTCTCACCTACATCGGGCTCGCCGCCCTCCGGGCCACTCCCGGCCCCCTCGACGAGGAGACACCGGCGTCTCGGTCGCTGACCGACGGAGTGATCGCCAATCTGCTCAATCCGTATCCCTATCTGTTCTGGATCGGCGTTGGAGGACCACTGGTCGTGCGCAACTGGGCCGAGCGGCCGGCGGCGGCGATCGGCTTCGTTGTGGCGATGTATGGCGCCCTCGTGGGGGGGAAGGTGGTCTTGTCTTACGGGGTCGGCCGGGGACGGCAGGTGCTGACGAGCCGCGTCTATCGGGTGGTGCTGCGGGCGCTGGGGGTGGCGATACTCGGGTTCGGGGCGGGCCTGCTCTGGGACGGGCTCGGGCTTCTTGGATGGCGCTGACGTGCCAGGCGTCGTTTGCGCGGACCTACAGCGCGGCCCCAACTCGTTCGATGGTCCAGGCGAGCCCGATCAGTCCGATGACCGCGGACGCTGGAATGACGATGCGACCGATTTCGCCCGCTCACACGAGGTGAGTTATCCGGCCTCCGAGATCTACCACTTCGAACCGCTCGATGAACGGGTCGAGGTCTACGAACAGCCGTTCCAGCTGGTGCAGGAAGTCACGATTCCGATGAGCCGCGAGATCGGGGCGATGGCGGCCGAGCCGGGGGCGACGCTGGCCATCAAGGGCGCGTTGGAGTATCAGGCGTGCGACGACGCCATCTGCTACACGCCGGTTGAGATGCCGGTGAGCTGGACGCTGGAGTGGAGAGTGCTGGTCCGCTAGCCGTCAGGGGTTCTGTAGCTGGTCGAACGCTGATGGTTGGACGATGCGGGCGTTTACCATGCCCAGCTCGACCCGCCGGTTCTTCGCGTGGGCTTCCGGGCTGTTCCCGTCGTCGATCGGCTGCGATTTTCCGAGACCTTGCACGGTGAACAGCTCGGACGACAGTCCGGCCTCGATGAGGTAGTCGGCCACCGCCTGCGCCCGGCGCTCGGAGAGTTGCTGGTTGTACTCCTCGGCGCCACGCGCGTCGGTATGTCCGCTGACCGTGATGGTGAAATCCTCGGCGGTGTAGAGGATGCCGGCGATGCGTGACAGCAGCTCTCGACTCTCGGGCCGCAGATCCGCCTTGTCGAAATCGAACTTCAGGTAGCCTTCGTCGAGGCTCATCACGAGCCCCAGCGCGGTCCGGCGGGTCTCTGCGATCCGGCCCAGCGCTTCGGTCAGCCGGTTCATCTCCGCCTCGGCGACACGGCGGATCTCGTCGGCGCGCTCCTGTGCGGCCTGCGCCTGGGCCTGCGCCTCGACCGAGGCCTCTTCTGCGGCTGCGGCCCGGTCGTCGGCGACGCTGGCGCGCTGGTCCGCGTCCGCGGCCTCCTGTCGGGCCACCTCCGCGTCGTCTTCAGCGAGTACACGCGAGCGCTCCGATTCGCGAGCCGACTGTTCAGCCGTCTCGGCGCGCTGAGTGGCCGCGTTGGCGGCGTCGGTCGTCTCCGTCAACGACTCTTCGAGCGAACCGATCTGCGAGTTGAGCTGGTCGATGTGGTGGAGGGTGCGGTTGACGACGTAGCCGCCGCCACCCACGACGAGGAGCGCCAGCACCACGAGCGCCGCCCTGGTCCCTATGCTCATCCTGTTTTCATTCTGCCGGTCGATGGTCATAGTTTCAAGCGACCATCGACCTTACGGAGTTTGCCGGTCGCTGAACTGCCGGTGATTCAGCGACCTTACGGAGTTTGGCGACCCGAGGGCGTTCGCCAAACTCTGGGCGTCTGTCCTCTACAACTCCCGGACCCGCTTGTCGAACCCAAGAAAACCGGCGGCGACGACAGACAGCAACAGGCCGTTGGTGGCGATGACGATCGGGGCGGAGAACTGCGAGATGAAGTAGCCGCTGAGCAGGCTGCCCAGCGGCATGCCGCCACGGAAGGCGACCAGGTAGATGCTCATGACCCGTCCGCGGAGCTCTTCCGGGACGGCGAGCTGTACCAGCGAGTTGGTGAGCGAGAAGATCATCAGCAACGCCGCGCCGCCAAGAAAGAGCAGCACATAGCTGAGCACCGATGTCGGGACGAGCGCGAACGCGGCCACCAGTCCCCCGAACACTATCTGGGCTAGGAGCAGCGTTCGGCCCATATGGGTGAACGAGCCGAGCCAGGCGACAACCAGCGCCCCGGCCACCGCACCGATACCCAGCGTGGTCATCATCCGGCTGAGATGCGCCGCGTCAGTAGCGAATACCGGGAGAAAGGCGCGGATGGGGAGCGCGAGCGAGGTGGTGGCGAAGGCCAGCACCGTGAGCGCCAGCAACGCGCCGCCGTGCCGGACATACGACAGGCCACCTCCCAGCTCGGCCAGGATCGGTTTGCGGGGGCCGGGGGTCGGTCGAGGCACCTCCATCGAATGGAGCACCACGATCACGACCAGGAAAGACAGTCCGTTCAGTCCGAAGCAGGCCGCCATGCCAAGCGACACCAGCACGATGCCGCCGATGGCCGGACCAATCGCTTGAGCCAGATTGAACTGGATGGAGTTGAGGGCGACCGCGTTGGGCAGGTGCTTACGCGGGACCAGGGACGGCACGAGAGATTGGAACGCCGGTCCTCCGAAGGCTTGAGCCAGACCGGCGATGAACGACAGGGCAAGGATGTAGCGCACCCGAGTCACGTCGAAGAACACGATCGCGGTCAGGGCCAGCGCGCACAGCATCTGCACCGCCTGCGAGCCCATCAATAGATGCCGGCGGTCGTGCCGATCGGCAATGACTCCGCCGATCAGCGTGAAGAGCAGCAGAGGCAGTTCGGCGAGGAAAGTATTGAGGCCGAGGATGAAGGCCGAGCCGGTGAGGCTGAGAATCAGCCATTGCTGGGCGAATCGCTGAATCCAGGTGCCCACCGCCGAGGTGAACGCCGCCAGCCACATGTTGCGGAACTGGGCGAAGGTAAACGCTACTAGGACGCCGGACTTCTCCCGCGTCGGTGGCGTTGGAGGGGCGGCTGACGGGGCAGGAGCGGTCGCGGAGGAGGTTACCGGTTCGGCCACTGAATGTAGAGCCCTTCACCTAGAAAGATGATGCTCGTCCAGATGCCCTTGGAGAGACGGAAGAAGAGGAGTGGGCCCATGGCCGAGACCGGCAGTCCGACGCGAAGAAGCAGCGAGAGCGACAGTGGCACGAAGAGTCCCGCGACCAGGCTTCCGAGCAGGCCCAGCAGCACCGAGAGCCCGAGATTGACATAGACGGCGCCAAACCACTGGCCCGGTTCACGTTCGAAACGCTCGCCGCAGGCCTGGCAATGGTCGTGGGTTCGGAGCCACGTTTTGAACAGACGGCCGTATCCGCAGCAGGGACAGCGCAGCGACACGCCGCGGCGCAGGATATCGATGATTTCGAAGAGCACTGGGGGCCCGCCCGCGCCATGGTAACAGCGATTGCAATTTTTCTTGATTCCCCCCAAGGGAGGAGGCTACGATGATAGCGAAGAAAAAGCGAAATAATGACTGCAGCCTCTGTTGCCCGACTCGAATCGTTGTTGCGAGAGCGAAAGCTCGACCGCACTACATTTCACTCATTTGACCGAAAGCCGTCGGATTTAGCTGAAACCGGGCTGGCGGCGTTGGACGAGCTGCTCGATGGCGGCTTCCCGCGTGGACATCTGTCTGAGATTGTCGGCGCCGGGTCGTCGGGGCGTACCGGGGTGCTGACCACGGTGTGCGGAGCCGCCATTGCTCGCGGAGAGTTCGTGGCGCTGGTCGATGCGTGCGATCGGTTCGACCCGGCGTCGGCGGCAGCCGCTGGCCTGGATCCGTCGAGCCTGCTGTGGATTCGCGGTCGCGAGCGAACGCGCGATCTGGCCCAGACGGTGAAGCAGGCGCTCAAGGCGATGACTCTCGTGCTCGACGCCGGAGGGTTCGGCGTTGTCGCGCTGGATCTTTCCGATGTGCCCATGACGGTGTTGCGGCAGTTGCCGATGACCACCTGGCTCAGGTTGTCCCGTGTGCTCGAGTACAGTCGCACGGTAGGGCTCGTGCTGGCGTCCGAGCCGGTGGCCCGGAGCTCTGAAGGGCATACGGTTGCGCTCGATGGGAACGCCGACGCGTGTTGGGCCGGCGACCACGATCGCAGTCGGGTCTTCCAGGGGCTCGAGTCGCGCGCGCAGGTCATCCGCATCAGACGCCCGGTGGATGCGTTCGTCACTTTGCGATCCATCCATCCCACCCCGGAGGAGCAGTGATGTTTGCCTGTCTCTTCGCGCCTCCTCGAGGGCTGGCGTTTCGTTCTGGCGATGGCGTGCCTCGCCCCGCCCGAGTAACCGACCGGCTCGTACGTCTGGCCCGTGAGTATTCGCCTCGCATCGAAGTACATGGCGACAACCTGGTGGTGCTCGATACCGAGGGGTTGACCACCATGTTCGGCAGCGACCGTGAGTTGGGAGAGAGCTTGCGCCGCTCGGCCGCCGAGGCCCGCCTGTATGTGCGGATAGCGATCGCGTCGACCCGAACCGCCGCCCTGCTGGTCGTGCAGGAACGCAGCGGGCTCACGGTGATGACGCCGGGCGAAGAGGCGGCGACGTTGGCTCCGCTCTCCCTTGATGTCTTGAAGGCGCTCGCTCGCGAACAGTCTCAGGAACTGTCGACCCGAATGCGTCGGCCGACGCGCTCGCCTCGGGGGACGAGCGCGACCAGCACGCCGCCTGCCGTCTCGGCGTTCGCGCTGCTCTCGACCGTACGGCGCTGGGGGCTCCGCACGCTGGGAGATCTGGCGCGGCTTCCGGCTCCCGAGTTGTTCGAGCGGTTGGGGGCAGGCGGGGTGGCGCTCCAGCGGTTTGCCCGTGGAGAGGACGAGGCGCCGTTGGTGCCGGCGTCGACCGAGGAGCGATTCGAGTCGTCCTTGGCGCTTGAGTGGCCGGTAGAAGGGCTCGAGCCGTTGTCGTTCGTCCTTGGGCGAGTGCTCGATCCGCTCTGCACCCGCCTCGAGCGGGCGGGGGTGGGCGCCGCCGTGTTGCACGTGCATCTGAAGCTGGTGACCAAGGAGCTGTATACCCGCACGCTCCAGCTGCCGACGTCGATCAAGGACCCGAAGGTCTTGCGCACGTTGATCCTGCTCGATCTCGAATCGCATCCGCCGACCGCTGGCATCGACCAGGTGACGGTGCGTGTCGAGCAGGTGCCAGCCCGCACTCAACAGTTCTCGCTACTCGAACAGGTGCGTCCATCGCCGGAAAAGCTCTCGGTGCTGATGGCGCGATTGACGGCACTGGTTGGCGAGGGGCGCTGTGGCTCTCCGGCCGTACTCGATTCCCATGGAGCCGATCGTGTCGAGATGCAAGCGTTTGCCCCGGCCGGTCAGACATCGGAGTTGTCTCGGGCCAAGTCTCGACCCCGCTCCTCGTCCTGGCCAGCCAAGCGCACAACGAGCGATACCGTTCGTGAGACCCCCATCGACGGCGATTGGCGTCGGCTCGGCGCCTGTGCGGGCGCTTCGCCGCTGCGGCCGATGCTACGTCGCTACCGCGCGCCGGTCGCCGCGCGGGTTACGGTGGAGCAGGGACGGCCGGTCCGTGTCACTGCGCCCCGCGTGACCGGAGGCGCCGTGCGACAAGCCGCGGGTCCCTGGCGTGAGTCAGGCGACTGGTGGCAGGACTCCGACCACGAACCGTCTGCCGAGACCGCCCCGACGACTCCTGGAGCCTGGAACCGCGATGAGTGGGACGTGTCGCTGGCCGACGGCGGCGTGTATCGCATCTTCCTCGACCGCCAGACCGACCGTTGGTTCGTCGACGCAATGGTGGATTAGGGCGAATGCAGGACGCCTCCGGTCGTTCTCTCCTGTCTCCTGTCTCCTGACTCCTGTCTCCTTTCTTGCATCCCGATGTTCGTCGAGTTGCATGCGGCGTCCGCCTTTTCCTTTCTTGACGGAGCGTCGCTTCCCGAGGCGCTGGTCGACCGGGCGGCCGAACTGGACTATCCCGCGCTCGCTTTGCTCGACCGAGATGGGGTCTACGGGGCGCCTCGGTTTCACAAGGCCGCTCAGGCGGCAGGGATCAAGCCGATCGTCGGGTGCGAACTGACCATCTCGAAGGGATGGGACGGAGCACCGGGGACGGAGCGTGACACGCCGGCGCTGGCCGGATTCTGGCGACTCCCCATCCTGGTGGAAACCCAGCAGGGTTATCGTAATCTCTGTCGGCTGCTGACCAGGCGAAAGCTCGAGGCGCCAAAGGGCGAAGTGGCGCTGACCCTCGAGGACCTGGAGGAGCACGCTCAGGGGTTGGTGGTGCTGGCGGGGCGGGCGGCCCTGATGGGGCACCACTACGGCGTGGGTGGACTGCTCGACCGGTTGGTGGGGATCTTCGGCCGGTCACACGTCTTTGTTGAGCTGCAGCGACACCTGATCCGTGACGAAGCGGTCGACAATCAGGCGCTGATGGCGTTAGCTGATGCCTACCGAGTGCCGCTGGTAGCCACCAACGGAGTGCGGTTCGCGGCGCCGGAAGACCGCCCTCTCTACGACGTGCTGAGCTGTCTCCGGCACAAGACCACGCTCGAGCAGGCGGGGCGTCGACTTGGCCGGAACGCCGAGCGCTATCTAAAGTCGCCCGCGGCGATGCGTCGTTTGTTTCGGGACCAGCCAGGCGCTCTCGCCAGCGCCGGTGAGCTTGCCGAGCGGCTGAGCTACACCATGGCCGATCTTGGCTACCGCTTTCCCACCTACCCGGTGCCGACCGGCGACACGATGAGCTCGTTCCTACGAGCGATTACCGAGGTTGGCGCGCGTGAGCGGTATCGCCCGTATCACGAGCGCGCTCGCCGCCAGATCGCGCGTGAGCTCGACCTGATCGAGAAGCTGGACCTGGCTGGGTACTTCCTCATCGTGTGGGACCTCGTCAATTTCTGCCGACAGCAGGACATTCTGGTGCAAGGGCGAGGGTCGGCCGCCAACAGCGCGGTCTGCTACAGCCTGGGGATCACGGCGGTCGATCCGGTCGGCATGGACCTGCTCTTCGAGCGCTTCCTGTCAGAGGAGCGAGGCGAGTGGCCTGACATCGATCTGGATCTCCCGAGCGGTGATCGCCGGGAACAGGTGATCCAGTACGTCTACGAGCGGTATGGCCGGTTGGGAGCGGGCATGACCGCCAACGTCATCACCTACCGTGGGCGAAGCGCGGCGCGGGACGTGGGGAAGACGCTGTCGATCGATTCCGACCAGATCGATCGGTTGGCCAAGGTCATGAACCACTTCGAGTGGACCGACCCGGACGATTCACTGAACCGTCAGCTGGCTGATGTCGGGATCGAGGCCGCCGACCCGCGGATCCAGCGTTTCGGGGCGCTGTGGCGGAGGATTCAGGACCTGCCGCGACATTTGGGCCAGCATTCGGGAGGCATGGTCATTTGCCAGGGACGGCTCGACGAAGTGGTGCCGCTCGAACCCGCCACCATGCCTGGGAGGGTCGTCGTGCAGTGGGACAAAGACGACTGCGCCGACATGGGCATCGTCAAGGTCGATCTGCTCGGCCTGGGGATGATGGCCGCCCTGCAGGAGGCGTTCGCCCTGATCAATCGCGATTGGGGTGGGTCGGATCGCTCAGGGGCGGTGGATCTGGCCCGGTTGCCCCCCGATGATCCGGCCGTCTACGAGATGTTGCAGCGCGCCGACACCATAGGGGTATTTCAGGTCGAATCGCGCGCGCAGATGGCCACGCTCCCTCGCCTGAAGCCGAAATGTTTCTACGACATCGTCGTGGAGGTGGCCATTATTCGACCCGGTCCCATTGTGGGGCAGATGGTGCACCCCTACATGAAGCGCCGGTCTGGCCGAGAGCCGGTCACGTATCCCCATCCCTCGCTCGAACCGATCCTGCGCCGGACGCTTGGGGTGCCGCTGTTTCAGGAGCAGTTGCTGCGCGTGGCGATGGTGGCGGCCGGGTTCTCGGGGGGGCAGGCGGAGGAATTACGGCGGGCGTTCGGATTCAAGCGGTCGGAACGTCGGATGACCGAGATCGAGGTGTCGCTGCGCGAGGGGATGGCCACTCGCGGCATCACGGGAGCGCCGGCTGACGAGATTGTGCGCGCCATCACGTCGTTCGCGCTGTACGGCTTTCCCGAGTCACATGCCGCGAGCTTTGCGTTGCTGGTCTATGCCAGCGTCTATCTCAAGGCGCACTATCCGGCGGCGTTCTACACGGCGCTGCTCAATAACCAGCCGATGGGGTTCTACCATCCGGCCACCCTGGTGAAGGATGCCCAGCGCCGTGGGGTCCGGTTTGCGTGCATCGATGTACAGCATTCGGACTGGGACTGTACCGTCGAGTCGGATGGCGCGATTCGCCTTGGGCTGCGCTATGTGACGGGCCTCCGTGCCGAGCAGGGGAAGGCAATAGAAAAGGCAGAAGACAGAAGAAAAACGGAGCTGGTATGCCCCAAGTGTGGGTGCGACGACCCGTCGATGGTCGAAGTCGTCGATCAGGACACCGCGCGTGCCAGGGGGTTCTGCAGCCTGTGTGCGGCTGACTGGGTGCCGACGTTGCCGCGGGCCGAAGGTGCGCGGTTCAGCTCGGTTGAGGACTTGATCGAGCGCATCGGGTTGCGGCGGGACGAACTGGCCACCCTGGCCGAGATTGGCGCGCTCAACGCGTTCGGCTACGACCGGCGGACCGCGCTCTGGCAGGTCGAGCGCGCGGTGCGTGATCCTGGCGAGCTGTTCAAGGGGAGCCAGTCAAAAGGCAGAAGACAGCACAAGAAGACGACGCGTGGAGACGCGTCGCCTCTGCCGAAGATGACGCCCGAAGAGCGGGTGGTGGCCGACTATGCCGGTACTGGGGTGACGATTGGGCCCCACCCGGTCGCCTTCAGGCGTCAGGAACTGGCATTGCGAGGCGTGTTGCGGGCGATTGATCTGCCGCAGGGGCGCCATGGCCGCCGGGTCCGGGTGGCGGGCAACGTGATTACCCGTCAGCGCCCGGGAACGGCGAAGGGTTTTGTGTTCCTGACCTTGGAGGACGAGACTGGCGTGGCGAACATTATTGTCAAGCCGGATGTGTTCGCCACCGAACGGGTCACCATCCTCGAGCGACCGTTTCTCCTGGTGGAAGGAGTGCTGCAACTGCAAGACGGCGTGACGTCAGTACGCGCCGAACGTTTCCACGACTTCACGCATACCAAGGCCACGCCCGACTCCCGAGACTTTTATTAATTGAGGGTGACGCTGCCATTGACGGTTTTCAGCCTCAGCGCGGGGCCACCGTTGCCTAGCGTGCCTTGCAGCCGTCGCCTCGATGATCGGGTGGTCTCGATCTGCATCTCGGCGCGAATCCGTCCGTTGACGGCCCGCAAATCCAGTTCGGCCCCGAGTGATGGCGCCAACTCCAGCGTGATGCTGCTGTTGGCCGTTTCGAACGCGGTGTCGTCGGGCAGGGCACGTGCGCCCATGGTCGCCTGGATCGAGCCGTTGACCGACTTCGCGCGGGCATGCCCCGCCGTAGACAGCCGGATACGCCCGTTCACGGTCCGGGCCAGCACGTCGGCGTCGAGGTCGTCGGCCTGGACGCTGCCGTTCACCATCCGTTCGGCGAAGCGCACGCCGCTCGGCACCTCCACGTCGAAGGTGACCTTCACGTCGTTGCGCCGGACACGCTACCTTGCCTCACCCGGCGTGCATTCGTTCGGCCGATCACCGGACGACGGATACACGGCGCAGATGGTGACGCCGTCACCATGTTCGACGACCACGATCTCCACCTCGTTCGGGTCGTTCCGCAGCCCGCGGCGCACGGCGGTGACGGCAATCGTGTCTCCACTGGCCGGGACGGCGTTTACGGCGCCGCCCACGCCCTTGATCTCCAACCACTGGCCATCGGCCACCTGTCCGGTCCACTCGAATGGCGCGTCAGCCTCCCGTCCATGGTTCAGTGAGATGCCGGCTTCGCCAGCGTGAATACCGCAGCCAGTCAGGATGGTGACCGACACGGTCAGCGCCGAAAGCGTCAGTGTGCGGGACATGGGGCCTCCTTGATTGACCCCTTAGACGAGACCGACCAGGGTCGGGTTCGCCGTGGGTCTGACCAAGCCGAGGATACGGGCTAGCGGCGAAACGGCGCCGCCGCTTCCAGCGGCGCGTTGAGGAACTGGATGAAGGGTGCGATGGTGGTGAAGCGTCGGACCAGCATGTCGTAGAACCGGGGGCTGAGTGCCTTCTTCGCGTCTAGCTCGTCACCGATCAGATACTGCTTGAGCCGGAGATAGTCGGCTGCCTCGTGGTCCTTCGGGAAGCCGCGCGGTACCCGCTGCAGCCGTTCCCCACGCACTCCGCCCAGGCGGGTGATCGCCGGCGAGTCGGCCAGGCTGCGGAAGCCGCGGAGGTTGGTAGCGAGGTGTTCCCTGATCCGGTGGAGCTGCGGCGTCTGGGGCGCGTACATGCCGCCGCCAATCCAGAGCTCGGTCGGGCTGAGGTGGAAGTAGAGTCCTGCGCTCTCGCCCTTGGGCAGACGCTGATGAGCGAACGACGCCGACACGTGGGTCTTGTAGGGCGTCTTGTCCGGAGAGAACCGGGTGTCCCGGTAGATGCGATACATCGACCTGGGCGATGCGACGAGGTTCGGGGCGATTCGTGGGAAGTCGACCGCCAGTTGCTCGATGACGGCGAGCATCGGCGCCTTGACGTGCGCCTCGTAGTCGGACTTGTGCGCGTTGAACCATTCCCGCTCGTTGTGTCGTTTCAGCGCCCGAAGGAACTTGAGGGTGTCGGCGGTAAACCGAGGGGGCGCGGTGGCCATCGGGCGAGTATACGGCCAAGCGGGCCGCTGAAGAATGAGCCTGCGAACTAGACCCAGCGGACGCGGGGTGCTTCGTCCCAGTCGAACTCGTCGAGTCGGTCGGGTCCGAGGCGTTCGACGATGTCGAGCAGGCGGTGGGCTGAAGCCAGGAGGTCATCTACGTCGATGCCCTGACAGCTCGGGGCGAACGGACGCAGGTAGCCGGATCCGCGGGTGAGCATGTAGACGGCGCCGTGGTGGTTGCGGCGCTGGATGTGATACATGGCCACGCCGATCTGCAGGATGCCTTGATAGAGACGTCGTAGTGGCCGCTGCTCTTCTCGCCACAGGTCTTCGAGCGTCTCGTGCTGTTCGAAGAAATCGCCGCGGTTGAACTGCTCGATTCCCTGGCGAAGCAGCGCCGGGATCGGTTCCTCGCAGGGGCTGGTCACGGGCGCGATTATACGGCCCGGCAGGTCGCGCTCCGACTGGTATGATGCAGCGGCTTTTCTGGTCGCAGTGACGACGACCGCAGACGACAGGACGGTGGCGGCGTGGGTGAGATCTATCTTCCGAAGATCAAGCGGAAACGGTCCCAACTGCACGGGTGGGGCGTGTTCGCCGAGGAAGGCCTCAACAAGAACAAGCGGATCATCAGATACGAGGGAGAGAAGATCTCCTCGAAGGAGAGCGAGGACCGCGAGGACCGCTATCTCCGTCGCGGGGAGATCTGGTGTTTCCGTATCAACACGCGCTGGGTCATCGACGCGAATGTCGGAGGCAACCTGGCGCGCTTCATCAACCACTCGTGCACGCCCAACTGCTACGCGAACATCATTGATGGGATCATCTGGATCATCGCCGGCAAACGGATCGAGGCGGGTGAAGAGTTGACCTACGACTACCACACCGATGGGGACAAGGAGATTCCGTGTCGGTGCCGGCCCGGCTGTACCAGCCGACTCTAGCCAGTAGGTGACATTGTGCATCTGGTCTATCTCCACGGGTTCGCCTCGTCCCCCGAGTCCTCCAAGGCGGTGTTTCTGCGGGACCGCCTGGCGGCGATCGGTGTGCGGCTGCACTGTCCGGATCTGAACGCGCCGGAGTTCGCCACCATGACGACCACGCGGATGGTCGAGCAGGTGGACGCGTTGGTGCAGTCTCTCGACCCGGGACCGGTGGCGCTGCTGGGGTCGAGTCTGGGGGCGTTCGTGGCGGTGCATGCGGCCGAGCGCGACGGGCAGCGCCGTCGGGCGGGTACCGCGGTTCGCACGCCGATTGAGCGCCTGGTGCTGCTTGCCCCCGCGCTCGACTTCGGCCGACGTGGAATGACGGGTCTAAGCCCCGCTGAGCTCCAGGCGTGGCGCGATCGGGGCGTCCTGGAGATCGAGCACTACGGCACCGGCGGACGTGTGCAGCTTCGCTACGACCTCTACGCCGACGCTCAGCGGTACGACAGTTTCGCCATCGAGACGCTGGTGCCGACCTTGGTCCTGCAAGGCACGCAGGACGATATCGTCGACCCCGCCATGGTGGAGCGATTCGCGGCCGACCGGCCCCAGGTCACCCTCGTCATGCTCGACGACGACCATCAGCTCAAAGCCGACCTGGACCGCCTCTGGGCCGAGGTGGGAGCGTTCCTGGAGATCGCGGCGTCCTAGCGCCCATGCCGGAGACCGCGCTGTCGGTCGTCATCCCCGTCTATCACGACGCCGAGCCGCTCGGCCGGCTGCTCGCCACGCTGCCGCCCGCACCCGGGCGTCAGCTCATCGTCGCCAATGGCGACCCCGATGATCGTCAGCTGGTCCCTCTGCGTCAGGCGCGGTCCGACGTGCTGTGGGTGGATGGCGTTCGGGGCCGTGGCGCGCAGATGAACGCCGGGGCGGCCCGTGCCCAGGGGCGCTGGCTGCTGTTCCTCCACGCCGACGCGTCGCTGCCGCCCGGGTGGGAGCGCGCGCTCGAGACCGCCGTGGCGCGCGGCTGTATCGCTGGGTGTTACCAGCTCGCGATCGACTCCGCCGGCTGGCAACCGTGTCTGATCGAATGGGGCGTGCGGCTACGCGTTCGATGGCTCGGTGTGGCCTACGGCGACCAGGGCCTGTTCGTCGAGCGGACGCGGTTCGAGGCGCTGGGGGGCTATCGGGAACAGCCGCTGATGGAGGACGCCGATCTGGTGCGACGACTGCGGCGCGCCGGCCGTTTTCATCGATCGGGCCTGAGGCTGACGGTATCCGCGCGCCGTTGGCAGCGAGACGGCTGGTGGAGGCGGACCGGCGGGAACCTGTCGATTCTGGTGAGGTATCTCACAGGTCAGACCCCGGAGCGGCTTGCCGCGTCTTATCCGGTATGGAGCGACCGAGAGAGGTCGGGTTCGGCGGAGCGAACGCGGGACACCGGCCCAGGGCCGGCGGCTGGACCGCCGGAGTCCCGTTGACAACCCGCGTGGCGGGAGGCGACCATGAGCCGGGGGCTGGTGTGCACCGGCCCTCGTCGTGAACCAGCAACCGTGCGGAGAGACAGATGCTGATCAGGCAGGCCCCGGCTATCCGTTCGTCCGAGATCACCCCCGAGCACCTCTACCGGAATCGTCGGCAGTTCATCAAGGCGACCTCGGGCGCCGCGCTCGGTGCCGTGGCGGGGGCGTCTGTGCTCGGCCAGTACGACGGGACCGTTTCTGCCCAGCAGGACATTCCGGACCTCGTGAAATCCGAGTTCAGCACCGACGAGGAGCCGAACTCGTTCGAGGACATCACGACCTACAACAACTTCTACGAGTTCGGGCTCGACAAGGGGGACCCCGCCCGCTACGCGCACGAGATGTCGATTGACCCCTGGTCGGTCCGCGTCGAGGGCGAGATGAACCGGCCGGCGGGCGACGTTCCGATCGAGGACCTCCTCGGGCCGCACACCCTCGAGGAGCGGATCTACCGGCTCCGGTGCGTCGAGGCGTGGTCGATGGTGGTGCCCTGGGTGGGCTTCCCCCTCGGAGATCTGATCAAGCGGTTCGAGCCGACCTCCAAGGCCAAGTACGTGCGGTTCGAGACGCTCTATCGACCCGACGAGATGCGCGGACAGCGTGGCCCGTCCCTCGAGTGGCCCTACGTCGAGGGGCTCCGGATGGACGAAGCGATGCATCCGCTCGCCATTCTGGCGGTCGGTGTCTATGGCAAGACGCTGCTGAATCAGCAAGGCGCGCCGCTGCGGCTGGTCGTGCCCTGGAAGTACGGATTCAAGAGCATCAAGTCGATCGTGAAGATCCAGTTCGTGGAGGAGCAGCCGCGGAATTCCTGGAATGTGGCCATCCCGAACGAGTACGGCTTCTATTCGAACGTCAATCCCGAGGTGGACCATCCCCGGTGGAGCCAGGCGAGCGAACGACGCATCGGCAGCTTCTTCCGGATGCGTACCCAGATGTTCAACGGGTACGCCGACCAGGTGGCCAGCCTCTACGACGGGATGGACCTCGCCGAGAACTACTGACGCCGATGGCGGTTAGCCGCGCCAAGCCGTGGGTGTTCGCCGCGTCGCTGGTTCCGCTGGGGCTGCTCGTCTGGGCCGCCGCGACCGGCGGGCTCACTGCGAACCCGATCGAGGACATCACGCATCGGACCGGCGACTGGGCGCTCCGGTTCCTCCTGCTGGCGCTGGCCGTCACTCCGATCCGGAAGGTGACCGGATGGGGGTGGGTGGCCGGCTACCGGCGTATGCTGGGCCTGTTCGCCTTCTTCTACGCCTCCTTGCACTTCAGCACCTATCTCGTGCTGGACTTCTTCTTTGATTTCACGCTCATCTTCGATGACATCGTCGAGCGCCGGTATGTCACAGCCGGGTTTGCCGGCTTCTTGATGCTGGTGCCGCTCGCGCTCACCTCGACCCAGGGGATGATTCGCCGGCTCGGAGGCGCCCGGTGGCGCCAGCTGCATCGTTTGGCGTATGTCGCCGCCATAGCCGGCGTCGTGCACTATCTCTGGCTGGTCAAGATCGACATCCGACCTCCCCTGGTCTACGCGGCCATCCTGGCTGTCTTGCTCGGCAGTCGGGTCTGGTTCCACTACGCAAAGCGGCCCGCTCGGGCGGTTGTGGCGACGCCGCGGGTCGGCGCCGATCTCGGCTGAACCGTCCGTCGCGGCACATGCGTCCAAGAAACGTCAACCTATGGCGACACCAATAGAAGAACAGACGATTCTGTGTGCCCCTGCGTATTCGGTGCACCCGGTCGACGGGGGCGCGGTGGCGCTCGATCCGGCCCGTCCGCACTGGATCGGGACCGACGAGCGCGGGCTTCGCCTGCTCGGGCGATTCGACGGGCGTACCCCGTTAGCACAGGTCGTGCGGGAATACGCGACTGACTCCGGGCTCGACGTTACCCGCGCCTGGCTGCATGTCGAGACGTTCGCGCACGACGGTCTCCGGCACGGGTTCCTGTCGACCGACGGCGCGGCGCCGGCCCCCTACCTCGGACGGTCGGCCTATCTCGACACCGAGCAGCTGTCCGAGCTGTGGATCCAGGTCAACGATTTCTGCAACCTCAGCTGCGCGCACTGCCTGGTTTCGTCCGGTCCCGAGCGGCAGCAGGGGCTGCCCACCGAGCGGATCACCGATGCCATAGACCAGGCCGTCGCGCTCGGGACGACGCGACTGTTCTTCACCGGTGGTGAGCCGCTCACGCGGCCCGATATTCTCGAGCTGGTTGAACGGGTCGTCCGGCTGCACCAGCGAGAGCTGGTGGTCCTCACCAACGGAACCGTGTTCAAGGGGGATCGGCTCGACCGTCTGGTGGAACTCGGCCGCGAGGCGGAGGAGGTGGCGGCCCGAGCCACCGATCCGTCCGCTTCCGCGCCCAGTCTGCGGGTCCAGATCAGCCTCGACGGCCCCACGCCGGAGACGAACGACCCGATCCGCGGGGAGGGCACATTCCAGCGCATTCTCGACGGGATCGACACGGCGGTCACCGCCGGTCTGCGGCCGACCCTGACTGCGACCATTCTGCGGCACAACCTCGACGTGCTGGACGAACTGGTGCGTCTGGCGCATGCCCACGGGGTCCGCAACGTGCACCTGCTCTGGCCCCATCGGCGTGGCCGCGTGCTCGAAGGAACGTTTGCCGATCTGCCGACGGCCGAGGAGATCCTGGCAGCCGTCAGGAAGGCGCGTGCGGTCGCGAACGAGTTTGGCGTCTCGATCGACAACATCGAGGAGTTCCGGCTGCGGCTCGACGGCAGCCCGGGGGTCAAGAACGACCTGGCCGGAGCCGGGTGGAACAGCCTCTGCCTCTACACCGATGGGCGGCTGTATCCCTCGGCGTCGATGGCCGGCGTGGAAGAGCTGGCCTGTGGCGACCTGGCGGACGCCTCCATGGCCGACATCTGGCGGGAGAGTCAGGTGTGTCGCGATCTGCGCGACGCTACGGTAGAACGCAAGCCCCAGTGCCGCTCGTGCACGCTTCGCTTCCTGTGTGGCGGCGGCGACGTCGAGCACGGCTACTGGGCGGCCGCCGCCGGCGGCGCGACCCGGCGGTCGGCGTTCGTGGCCCACGACCCGTATTGCGAGATCTACAAGGGGCTGGCCGACGACACGTTGCGCGACCTCACCCGCGAGGGTCGGTCGGCGCTGCAGCCGCACTCCGGCTACGACCGGCCCGTGGTGCTCCGCAGCATGGGTGAGCACACCCTGAACGACGAGGACACCATCGTCCGCACTACGCATTCGGCCTGCGTGCTGTCCGAAGAGGTGCTCGACAAGTCGCGTCACACCGTGCGTGAGTTCTATGGCGACGCGGCGGAGAAGCCGCAGGAGGAGCTGTGCTGCCCGGTCCAGCCATCGGCCGAGGACCTGGCCCACATCCCATCCGAGGTGGTCGAGCGGTTCTATGGTTGTGGCAGCCCGGTCACCGCCGCCGCCCTCGCCCCCGGCGAGTCGATGGTCGATCTGGGCTCGGGAGCCGGGATTGACTGCTTCATCGCGGCCAAGAAGGTGGGCGCCGAAGGACGGATCTACGGCGTCGACATGACCGACCAGATGCTGTCGGTGGCTCGGGAGTGCCAGCCGCAGGTCGCCGAGGCGCTCGGCTACGACGCGGTCGAGTTCCGTCAGGGCTTCCTCGAAGAGATCCCGGTCGACGACGCCACGGTCGACGTCGTGACCTCGAACTGCGTCATCAATCTGTCCCCGGACAAGCCGCGCGTGTTCCGCGAGATCTGGCGGGTGCTCAAGGACCATGGCCGGCTCGTGGTCGCCGACATCGTGTCCGAGCAGGAGGTGCCGCCCAAGATGCGCGCCGACGGGCAGCTGTGGGGCGAGTGCATCTCTGGTGCCCTGACCGAGGAGGCGTTCCTCGCCGGGGTGGAGAAGGCCGGCTTCTACGGCGTGTCGGTGCTCAAGAAGACCTTCTGGCGCGAGGTCGAGGGGTGCAAGTTCTACTCGGTCACCGTGCGTGGCTACAAGTTCGAGAAGAAGGCCGGCTGTCAGTTCATCGGGCAGTACGCCATCTACCTCGGCCCCCAGAAAGCGGTCATCGACGAGGAAGGCCACCTCTTCCCGAGAGGTGAGGCGGTCGAGGTGTGCACCGACACCGCGGCGAAGCTCTCGCATGCGCCCTACGCCGGGTCGTTCTCGATCGTGGATGGCCCGAATGGCTTGAAGGACGTGACCGCCGACCCCGACGGCGACGCCTGCTGCGACCCGGAATCCGGCTGCTGCTAGGGAAAGACCTGCGCGACGGGACACTCGAAGCCGGCCCGCGCGGGTGATCGCAGGGTGTCTGTTTCCCGGGCCACCTGTCTGAGCTCGTATCTGTCGCCTTCCAGCTCGTACACCTCGATCGTCTTCGCGGCCGGGTCGACAATCCAGTATTCCCTCACGCCGAATCGGCGGAACAGCTGCATCTTCTTGCCGCGGTCCGTGGACGCGGTGCTCGGGGAGGGCACCTCGACCGCCAGGTCGGGGGGCACCCGGATCGGCTTATCCGGCGAGATCAGCGACAGCCGGTCCTGCTGAAAGAAGACGAGATCCAGCTGCAGCACGTCGTATTCGGGAAAAACGATGTCGATCGGGGAGACGAGCACCTCGCCGCCGGTCCGCGACGCGTAAGCGTCGAGCAGCTTGAGCAGCTCTCGGGTCGCGCGCTGGTGCATGACGAGCGGGGAGGGGACCACGAACATCTCTCCGTCGTAGAGCTCGTACCGGCGCCCATCCTCGGGCGCCCGCTCCAGATCGGAGTAGCTGATTCGGGGCTGCACCGTCGCCATGGGCCGCATGTTACCAGTCCGAGGATGCGAACGGCATGCCAGCCTGAGTGGCCCCTGACGGTATGGCCAGGTGCATGTCCGGCTCGCAGATCCTGCAAGCCTGGCGCACCTGCTCGGTCGCGGATTCTTCGCGATCGCGGTAACATGCCGCCATCCAGATGATCGGCCAGACGGTCTCGCACTACCGCATTCGGTGCGCTCGAGACCGGCCTGTCGCGGCGGGACGGTCTGATGCTCGGCATCAGGCTGACCCCGTTCCCGCCGGCGGTGACCGAGGACCCTTGCTTCGCCGATCTGGTCCGCCGCATCGGCCTCCCGGAATAGCGTCAGCGTTTCGGCTGATCCGCTTCCAGCCGGGTAATCCGACGGCCGTGGCTGGCGAGCTCGCTCTTGAGCTCGGCGTAATTCCGGTCGACTTTCCCGGAGAGGTCGGCCAGTCCCTCGGCCACGAGACGAATGTCGTCGCGCACCGCCTCGAAGCCGATGGTCATATGCCTCCGGGTCCGTTCTTCGGACTCTCGAAGCGCGTCCTTCGTCGCAAGAGGCTCGATGGCGGCCCGAAGTGTGGCCTTCGTGGCCAGTGGCTCGATGGCCGCATCCAGGTTGTCCTTGGTCGCCAGGGTTGGCAGAATCTGCTCGATTCGATCGACCCGTGTTTCGAGCTTGCTGCGATCTTCTTGGTCTCTGGGCTGAGTCATCGAAATTTCTCGGTGCGTTTCCTACCACGGTCGATGGGCTATCACCCTCGGTAGCCCAATCATCGTACCGACGATCAGCAGCAACTCCGATGCCATCCTCGAACCGTTGAAGATGGCGAAAGCCCACCAATGATCTCCTGTCTCCTGACTACTTGGAGCCTCCTTAGAAGATCCCCCGCTCCTGCTTGTCGCGGTGACCTTCCAGGGTGAAGCACGGTTCCGGGTCCTGGCGGGCCGAGAGCTGGCCCGCGACGTAGTCGCCGATGGCCGGACCATGCTTGAAGCCGTGGCCAGACCCGGCGCCGACCAGCCAGACGTTCTCGTGACGTGGGTGGCGGTCGATCAGGAAATCGCCGTTCCAGCTGTTCGCGTACTGGCAGACGCGTGCCTCGAGCAGGGGAGCATGCTCCAGCGACGGCACCCGCTTGCCGAGAATCATCCGAGCGACCTGCAGGGCTCCGTCCGAGACGATCCGCTCGCCCGTATCGGGGTCGAACGGCGGGCCGTGATGGTCGAGTCCGATCTTGAACCCCCGTCCCTCGATATCGGGGACGCCATAGACGCCACCGGCGAAGTCGACCCAGGCGGGCATCTCTGGCGGTAGATAGCGACGGTCACCAGGTTCAGCGCCGAAGAAGAACACTTCCTGCCGGGTCGGGTGGATCCGGTTGCCCAGAACGTCGGGAAACAGCTTGGGCAGCCAGGGGCCGCAGGCGAACACGAACGCGTCGGCCGAGAGCCGCTCTCCCTTACTGGTCACGACGCTCTCGATCGGACCCTCCTCTTGGGGCGGCAGTACCGAAGCGATCCGGTAGTCCACACTCTGCTTGATCGCTTGTCGTACGACCATCTGGACCGCGCGTCTGGCCATGATCGTGCCGGCGTCCGGCTCGAAGACACCACGGTTGATCGGACCGAAGCTCAACTGGGGGAACCGCTCTTCGAGCTCTTCCCGGTCGAGTACTTCGAAGGGGACGTGTAACCGGCCGAGGACGTCTATCGTCTCGTCGGTCGTCGGGTCCTCGTTGCGGGCCATCCACAACACGCCAGTCCGGGTGAAGAGCTCCTGCTTCCAGTCGCGGAAGAGCTCGTGCCACGCATGGAAGGAGCGTTGCGCCCAGCGGGAGTAGATGGCGTCGGCGCCGTAACCGATCCGGATGACCCGGGTGGCGCCGCTCGAGCTGGAGCGGGTGTTGCCGGTGCCGAAGGCGTCGAGCAGCGTGACCGACCGGCCGGTGCGGCGCAGCTGAAGGGCGGTCCAGGCACCGAACACGCCGGCGCCGACCACGACGACTTCGTTCGAACGGGGCATCACTCGCGAGTGCTCAATAGAAGACAGAAGCAGGAGTCAGGAGAAGAGCAGGTCTCTCGACACCAGATGAACGGTAGAGTAGCACCGATGTCAGTCCGTTGCGTCGAGGTCTATCCGGACGCCATGCACCTTCCGGGGTTCCTCTCATTGGCGGCCCAGCGTCAGCTTGCCGAGCGGTGTCACGCGATCGGCACCGGCGCGGTCGGCTGGTATGTGCCCACCGTGCGCGGGGGAGGGAAGATGCGAGTCGAGATGGTGTGTCTTGGCCACCACTGGAACGCGCGGACCTACCGGTATCAGGCCACGCGGGACGACCATGACGGGCGGCCGGCTCCAGCCCTGCCCGACGAGTTCTCGTCGCTGGCGCGGGAGATGGCCGACGCCGCAGGCATGGCGGTCGAGCCGGACGTCTGCATCCTCAACTACTATGGTCCGGCCGGCAAGATGGGGTTGCACCAGGACAAGGATGAGCGGCCGGAGACCCTCGATGCCGGTCTCCCCATCGTGTCGGTGTCACTCGGCGAAACGGCGAAGTTCATCATGGGCGGATTTACTCGCAAGGAGCCCAAGACCATGGTGCCGCTCGCATCGGGCGACGGGTTCGTCTTCGGGGGGCGCAGCCGGCTCCGCTACCACGGGGTGGCGTCGATACTGCCCCGCACCGGGCCACCGGAGCTCGGTCTGGACGGCCGCTATAACTTGACGTTCCGGCAGGGGGCGGCAGCGCGCGGGTGACGGATCGCCGACGGCTTGGCCACAACTCGGCCGGATCCGGTGTCGATCTGGCCCGATTCGCGCGCCCAATCAGCCTGCTGGGTGCCCATTCGACCCACCAGGACGCCATTTCGCCTATTTTTCCGGTGCTTTGACGGAATCCTGGCTATCGTAGGACGGACAAAAGAGTTCGATCGAAGCCAGCAGGGTCGGACCGTTTCCGACCTGGGAGCAGAGAATGCATAAGCCGATCAAATATGTTGAAAAGGGCGCCACGCTCGTCGCCGACGCCGGATTCCGCGTGTTCGATTTCATCAATCAGTTCAGCCAGAACCCGTCGTTCACCCCGGCCTGGGCCGACAAGCCTCTCCTGAAAACCAAAGAGAAGGTGAAGCCGCCCCTGGGCTGGCCGCGTGAGACCGACTCGCTCTGCCCCAAGTGTGTGCGTGAGGCACGCCAGGCCATCGTCGACGGCAAGGTCGACTACCGGATCCTGCAGACGGAGAAGGTCGGCGAGATCAAGGCCACCATCATCGAGCGCGACGGCAAGATCATGATGGTGAAGGACTGTCCGGAGCATGGCCGCTTCGAGGACGTCATGGCCATCGACACCGAGTTCTTCAAGCATCTCGAAGAGTCGTTCCCCGGCTCCGACATGCGGGCCCACAACGACGAGAAG